>ULSD01032021.1_pt1 | contig 39071 bp, 26 predicted proteins | sample 1956051 | NCBI WGS metagenome assembly ULSD01 (sample SAMEA4835699, study PRJEB28245) | human gut metagenome | biome: gut microbiome; material: fecal sample | place: Denmark | collected 2008
GACTGGCTGGAGGCTTATGAGGGCGCAGATGAAATTTATGCCATCACCATCACCGGCACCCTGTCGGGCAGCTGCAACGCCGCCCAGCTGGCCGCAGAAGAGTATCAGGCAGAGCACCCGGGTGCTCAGGTCTTTGTGCTGGACAGCCTGTCTGCCGGCCCGGAACTGGTGCTGCTGGCAGAGCATATCCGTGCGCTCATCGAAGAGGGCAGGGACTTTGACGAGGTGTGCGAAGAGATGCTGCGCTACCGTCACCACACCCATCTGCTGTTCTCGCTGGAATCGCTGGCGAATCTGGCCCGGAATGGCCGGGTGAAGCCCGCTGTGGCTGCTGTGGCGCGGATGCTCAACATCCGGGTCATCGGCAAGGCCAGCGATGTGGGCGAACTGGATGTCCTCTGCAAGACCCGCGGCGAGCACGGCGCTCTCGAGCGCATCGTGCTGGAGCTCAAAAGCCACGGCTACACCAACGGCAAGGTCATCATTGCCCACTGCGGCAACCCCGCCGCCGCCGAGCGCCTGATGCACATGGTGCGGGCTGTCTTCGAGGGCGCACAGGTGCGGGTGACCGAGTGCGGCGGCCTGTGCAGCTACTACGCCGAGCTGGGCGGCCTCATGGTGGGCTTCGAGGACGCGGACGCCTGAGCTTGAAATCTCCGCATCTCTGCGCTATACTATTCCCATAAAAATGCTGCCGAAAGGCAGCGGAGGAGGCGCAGATGTTCTTTCGGCTGCCGGTCGTACGGTTCTTCAATCGTGTCATCAACAGGGCCACGGTCACAGTGGCCCTTGTTTTGCTACAGATCGGCTGGCTGCTCTGGGCCTTCTTCTCCCTCACCGCCGGAAAGGTGTGGGTGAATGCGGGGCTGAATGTCCTCAGCCTCTTCATCACCCTCTACCTCGTGCGGAAGGACGAGAACAGCGACTATAAGATCATTTGGCTCGTCCTCATCGGGATGATGCCGCTGCTGGGCGGTGCGCTCTATCTGGCCTTCGGCAACAAGGCCCCCGCCAAGCGGATGCGCCAGCGGATGCAGGCGGTGGAGCGCCAGCACACCGCCGACCTCGCCCAGCAGCCGGGCCAGACCGACGCCCTCGACCCCGCCAGCAGGGGACTGAGCCGGTATGTTTCGGAGTACGGGCCATACCCCGCATGGAAAAACTCCACGGCAAAATATTACCCCTGCGGTGAGGCCATGTACCCTGACCTGCTGGCCGACCTCGAAAAGGCAGAGCGGTTCATCTTCCTCGAGTTCTTCATCGTCCGCACCGGCAAGATGTGGAAGGGGGTAGAGGACATCCTTGTCCGCAAGGCGGCGCAGGGGGTGGATGTCCGGCTCATCTACGACGATTTCGGCAGTCTGCTGGGTCTGCCGTCCGATTTCGTGGTGCAGATGGAGCGGGCGCATATCCGCTGCATCCCGTTCAACCCGGTGGTGCCGCTGGTGTCGCTGGTCATGAATCACCGCGACCACCGGAAGATCGTGGTCGTGGACGGAAATACAGCCTATACGGGCGGCATCAATCTGGCCGACGAGTATATCAATGAAGAAGAGAGATTCGGCTACTGGAAGGACGCAGCTCTCCGCACCGAGGGCGCGGCGGTCTGGAACTTCACGGTGATGTTCCTCGACCACTGGAACGCCTTCCGCCCCAGCGAGGAGGATTATGCGCCCTTTATGCCTCAGGCTGAGTCCCTGTCTGCCCAGTCGGACGGAGTGATACAGCCCTACGGGGACAGCCCGCTGGACGAAGAGGCTCTGGCCGAGACGGTCTACCTGAATATCATCAATCAGGCCCAGCGGTATGTCTATATCTATACGCCCTACTTCGCGGTGGGCGAGACCATGCTGGAAGCCCTCAAGGCGGCGGCAAAGCGGGGCGTGGACGTCCGGCTGGTGCTGCCGGGCATCCCGGACAAGAAGCTCATCTTCCGGCTGACCCGCTCCTATTATGTGCCGCTGCTCCGGGCGGGGGTGCGCATCTACGAGTTCACGCCCGGCTTTCTCCACGCCAAGTGCTACGTCAGCGATGACCGCGCCGCCGTGGTGGGCAGCATCAACATGGATTACCGCAGCCTCTTCCTCCACTTTGAGTGCGGGGCGCTGCTGCTCTATAACAGTCAGGTCATTGCTCTGCGGGACGATGTGCTTCGCACCCTGCCAGAGTGCCGGGAAGTGCAGCTGGCCGACTGCCGCACCTCGCTGGCCGGGACGCTGCTGGACAGTGTGCTCCGCCTGCTGAGCCCGCTGATGTGAGCGATACTGTGGTGGAATAAGTGGCGAAGTGACAACTTAATGATATATCTACGTTATATTTTATCACTTCGCCAACTTGGCGAAGTGCTTTGACTTGGCGAACTGGTCACTTCGCCAGCTGTGCTCATTTCGCCACGGTGGCGGAGTGACATTCTCGACGATGTTTCGTTTATAATTTCTCACTTCGCCAGATAACACGTCGGTCTCAGAGCACAGTTGTAAATTTTCTGCGTGGTGCTTGACTTTTGCGGGGAATCGCATATAATAAAGATGGTAAATGTGGAAGCCAATATGTCATTGACACACCCAAAAGGAAAAGACCCCCTCCCGGAGCTGCTATCTCCGAAAGGGGGTCCTTTTTAGTGCTTACGGCCCTTCAGCCATCCGTCAAGCCACTTACAAATGTAGTAAGAAGCTACATTTGCTCCGACGGACAGGATAAATGTGGAAATATACGCCATTGGACAACACCTCCCTTCCCATAAAACTGGGCGGGGTAGGCCGCAGGACAAGTATAACACAGTTTCCAACAAAAAGATACATAAATAAATAGACTCCTGTCGGGCTATACTACTCCCAAAGAGATGAAAGGGAGCGTAACGCTTATGACACAGAGACAAAAAGCTCTTCTGAGCTGTGCCGTGGCGGCGGCACTGCTGCTGTCCGGCTGCCGCAAAGGCAACAGCAATTCCGGCAGCATGAGCAGTTCGAACGCCATGTCCGGCTCGTCCGGCAGCGCCAGCACCACCCAGACCGGCGGCTGGAAGACCGGCCTCGGCATCCTGACCGAGGCTTCCGATGAGGCCCGTACCGGCACCATCCATACCATCGCTGCCGCCGTCCTGCTGGACGGGGACGGCAAGCTGGCCGACGTGATGCTGGATGAGCTGGAAGTGGAAGTTACCGCCGACGGCAAAGGCGTCGTCACCATGCCCACCGACTACCGCACCAAGCGCCAGAAAGGGGACGACTACCCGCTGGCAGCGGCATCTTCGCTGAAAAAGGGGTGGGCCGAGCAGGCCGATGACTTCGCCGACTACCTCACCGGCATGACGCCCGAGCAGGCATCCATGCTGGAAACGGATAAGGACGGCAAGGCTGTGGACGCCGACCTGCTGTCCGGCTGCACCATCCGGGTGGATCAGTACCGCGACGCCGTGGCGAAAGCCTGCACGAATGCGTCCGCCCTCGGCGCGGCGAAGGGCGACCGGGTGAGCCTCGGCGTGGAGGCGGAGAATGCCTCTTCGGACATCACTGCCACCGACGACAAGGATGTGAATGCAGAAGTTGACCTTACCGTCGTGGCCCTGACTCTGGATGCCGATGGCCGTGTGACCAGCGCCATCGGCGACATGGCAGAGCCTGCGCTGACCATCGCGGCAGACGGCGGCGTCACCGCCCCGGACACCGTCCGCTCCAAGCTTGAGCTGGGCGACAGCTACGGGATGCGGAATGCATCCAGTCTCGGCAAGGAGTGGTACGAGCACAGCGAGGGCTATTGCAGCTACCTCAAGGGCAAGACTGAGAAAGAGGTGGCGGACATCCCTGCCGACGGCTCGGACGCCGACCTCGCGGCCCTCTGCACCATCTCCATCGACGCCCTGCAAAAGGCCGCAGGGGATGCGTTTGAGAATGCGTCATTATAAATTGAACGGAAAGTCTGACCGTCACCGTGAGGTGGCGGTTTTCTTTTTGTCCTTTGTACAAATACACCGAAAACCCTATCGGAAAGGGGCGGTCTGCGGGCAAAACGCGAAAAAATCGGTTTTCCTCTTGCAAAACGGGGCAAAACGCGCTATTCTATAGTCACAGTTTAACAATTTAGCATGGTAAAGCGGTAAAACGAAGCGCCGCTTCTGCTGAATCTGAGGGAGGAAATTACAACATGAAACGTCTGGTATCTGCTTTTCTGGCCGGTGCGATGGCACTGAGCCTTGCCGCCTGCGGCGGTTCTGCATCCACTTCTACGGTTGCTTCTTCTGCCGCCGCCTCTGCCGCCCCGGCAAGCTCCGTGGCCGCTGACAGCGACCTGGCTTACATCCAGTCCAACGGCAAGATGGTCATCGGCTACACCGTGTATGAGCCGATGAACTACACCGACGCCGACGGCAACTTCACCGGTTTCGATACTGAGCTGGCCACCGCTGTCTGTGAGAAGCTGGGTGTCGAGCCGGAGTTCGTGGAGATCAACTGGGACACCAAGGAGACCGAGCTGGCTGCAAAGAGCATCGACTGCATCTGGAACGGCCTGACCCTGACCGATGACCGCGAGGAGAATATGGCCTGCACCAAGCCCTACGTCAAGAACGCCCAGGTCGTCGTGGTGAAGGACGGCACCGACTACACCTCCACCGCCGACCTCATCGGCAAGACCGTGGTGGCCGAGGCCGGCTCTGCCGGTGAGACCACTATCACCGAGAACGCCGACCTGTCTCAGGCTGATTTCATCTCCAAGGCTGTTCAGACCGACTGCCTGATGGAAGTCGCCGCTGGCACTGCTGACGCCGCCATCCTCGACCTGACTCTGGCTTCTGCCATGATCGGCGAGGGTACCGACTACGCAAATCTCAAGATGGTGGATGAGCTGAACGTCGAGGAGTACGGCGTGGCCTTCCGCAAGGGCAGCGACGTGGCCGAGGCTGTGGACAACGCTTTCGACGAGCTGAAGGCTGACGGCACCATGCAGACTTTGGCCGACAAGTACGGCCTGACTCTGGCTGAGTAACTTACATTATAAACGGATAGGTGTAGTGATTCTGTGACTGTGATTTTGGAGCGTCTGACCGGCGCATTCGCGCTCAACTGTGAGCTGTTCTTTCTGACCTTGCTGTTTTCGCTGCCGCTGGGCCTTGTGGTGGCCTTTGGCTCCATGAGCCGGTGCGCACCGCTGCGGGGCGTCGTCAAGACCTTCGTGTGGGTCATCCGCGGCACGCCGCTGATGCTCCAGATCATCGTCATCTACCTTGGCCCCGGCCTGCTGGGCATGACCAACCCCTGGCCCTCCGGCTCTTCGGGCCGTCTGGTGGCGGCGGTGGTGGCTTTCGCCATCAACTACGCCTGCTACTTCTCTGAGATCTACCGCGGCGGCATCGAGGCTGTGCCGAAAGGCCAGACCGAGGCCGGTCAGGTGCTTGGCATGACCAAGAGCCAGATCTTTTTCAAGGTCACGCTCCTGCAGGTCGTCAAGCGCATCCTGCCCCCGATGGGCAACGAGGTCATCACGCTGGTGAAGGATACCTCGCTGGCGAACGTCATCGCCAACAAGGAGATCATCATGATGGCGAAGGAGTACAGCGCCAAGGGCCTTATCTGGCCGCTGTTCTCCACCGCGATTTTCTTCCTCGTCTTTGTCGGCGCACTCACCCTGCTGCTGGACTGGGCCGAGAAAAAGATGGACTATTTCCGCTGCTAAGGAGGATACTGAATTATGGCATTACTCGAAGCCTCCGGCATCGGGAAGAATTTCGGCGAGACGAAAGTTCTCAGGGACATCTCGCTCACACTGGAACAGGGCGAGGCGCTGGCGATCATCGGCTCGTCCGGCTCGGGCAAGACGACGCTGCTGCGCTGCCTGAATTTCCTTGAGCGTCCCGATACCGGCGTCATCAGGGTGAACGGCGAGACCATGTGGGACGCCGCCGACCCTGCCACCCAGCGGGAGAGCGAGGTGCGGAAAAAGCGCCTCCACTTCGGTCTCGTGTTCCAGAACTTCAACCTCTTCCCCCAGTACACCGCGCTGGAAAACGTGATGCTGGCGGGGGAGCTTCTGGCGAAGGAGCAGCCCGGCTACAAGGCCAACAAAAAGGCCATCCACGCCCAGCTGGAAGCACAGGCCCGTGACCTGCTGGCCCAGATGGGCCTGTCGGAGCGGGCAGGCCACTACCCCCACCAGCTTTCCGGCGGTCAGCAGCAGCGGGTGGCCATCGCCCGCGCACTGGCGCTCCACCCGGACATCCTCTGCTTCGATGAGCCCACCAGCGCCCTTGACCCGGAGCTGACCGGCGAAGTCCTCCGTGTCCTGCGCGACCTCGCCGACCGAAAGACCACCATGATCATCGTTACCCATGAGATGCACTTCGCCCGCGACGTGGCCGACCGCATCATGTTCATGGACGGCGGCGTCGTGGTGGAGGAAGGCCCGGCCCGCCAGCTCATCGACCACCCCCAGGAGGAGCGCACCAAGCAGTTTTTGGCGCACTACTCTGAATAAGACAGGCTATGGCCCTCCCCGCTCGGGAGGGCTTTTTTGCGCCATTCACGCCGAAAACACCACGATTCGCGCAGTTTTTATTTACATTCTCCGGATTTTTTGGTAAGCTTGTATCGAAAAAGGCTGATTCTTCAAAAGACGAACAGACCAAAGGAGGACGGACTATGAGACTGAAGAGCGCACTCCGGCGGGGCGTGGCCGCCGCCGTCATCGCGGGCATCGTGGTGAGTTCCGGCATTCCGGCCTATGCGGCCCGGTGGGACATCGCCAACGGCGACATCACCGTGAAAGCGGGCGACACCGAAGGAAAGAACAAGGTCACACAGGGCGAGACCATCGACAAGGACGACACCAACACCGTCATCACCGGCAAGTCGGATAAGAACACCGTCACCATCGACACCTCCAAGGGCGACGTGGACGTCACCTTCGACGACCTGAAGATCGACGTCAGCGGCAAGGCCGAGGGGGACGTCAGCGGCGACGGCCCAGTCGATGCGGGCAAAGCCGCCGTCACCGTGCAGGGCAATCACGATGCGACCATCGAGCTGGACGGCGACAACGAGCTGAAGAGCGGCGGCTATAATGCGGGTCTTGAGAAGAACGAACACGAGTCGAAAGGCACTCTGACCATTAAGGACGACAAGGGCAAGGACGGCTCCCTCACCGCTGAGGGCGGCTTCGGCGGCGCAGGCATCGGCGGCGGCATCGAGAACACCGGCAGCAACATCACCATCCGGGGCGGCACCATCGAGGCTGTGGGCGGGAGCAACGCGGCAGGCATCGGCGACGGAGCAGGCCGCGCGTCGGACGACACCGACGACCCGAACCCGGGAGACCTCTACATCTGCGGCGACGCCGAGGTGACGGCCAAGGCGGGAAGCCAGATGACGGACGCCAAGGCCCCGGCCATCGGCGGCAGCTACGGCGAAGTACCCACGGAGAACCTTTCTGACGATGAACATAAGGTGACGGGAGGACGGCTGACCCGTCTGAACGCGGACGGCACCGTGATGGAGGGGATGGGCTACGACTACACCTCCACCCCCAAGCCCCAGCCGGACGACGACGAGGACGACGATGATGATGACGTCCCGCCCCCGGCACAGGAGAACGCCCCCGAACCCCTGCCCGGCGGCATGGTGGTGGGCGGCTTCTTTTCCAGCCGGGTCACCATCCAGCGGCTGGATCCTGCTTTGGCCATTATTGAGAGCACCGACCCCATGCCCGGCAGCGTAAAGGCCGGCGACGCCGGAGAGGTCCTCACCCCGGGGGGTGTGGTGCTTATTGAGAGCGCCGCTCCCCGCTCCACCGTCACCACCGACATCTCCAGTCTCCGGGAGGACGGCGTGGAGGACATCTTCTTCCGCTATGAGGACACCATGACCCACTATAGCGTGGACAAGATGGCCGACGCGGCGGGCGAGGACGCTGACGTGGAGCTGAAGCAGAACAGGGAGGACATCAGCCTCCGGCTGGACGGCGAAACGCGGGACGACCTGTCGGAGCGCTATCTGGAGTGGGTGCCGGTGCAGACGCCAGAGCCGCAGGAGTGGCTGATATTGACCCACGAACTCGCGAAAAAAAGGGACGACCGCCCGAGTTTGGATTGGTGGCTCGAGCCTGAGAGAGAGGAAACGGTAGAGCAAAAAACGAGTGAAGAGCTCAGACGTGAACTCGACGAATTACTGAAACAAGAGCGGGAGATGATGGACTTCCAACTCGCGAAAAAAAGGGACGACCTCCCGAGTTTGGATTGGTGGCTCGAGCCTGCGAGAGAGGAAACGCCGAGAATCGGGCTTGAGGAGTCCCTGAAACAGCTGGCTTCCCGATTTGAGGCCATCGCTCCCGAGGAGGATAAGAAGCCACTGCTCTTTCTGGTCTACCCCCCTCGCACGGAACCCAAAAAGTATACCAATCTGTTGGAGAGTGACCTGCGGAGCTATACCGACCGTGGTGACGACTGGGACGACCTGCCGGATACCCAGGGTGAGATAAAGCTCTGGATACCGGAGGACTTGGGGCAGCCCAAAGAAATAAGCATCTCAAAGGAGAGCCTGAGCCGCAGCGACGGCATTGCATGATACACAGAACGAAAGGAGATGTACGATGAGACTGAAGAGCGCACTCCGGCGGGGCGTGGCCGCCGCCGTCATCGCGGGCATCGTGGTGAGCTCCGGCATCCCGGCCTATGCGAAAACATGGAACATCGCCGACGGCGACATTACGGTCAAAGGTGCGAGCGATGAAAGCGGAAACTATAACAATGTCAAGCAGGGTGAAAAGAATTTCGAGAAGGATGAGGGGGAGACCGTCATCACCGGCGAGTCGGATAAGAACACCGTCACCATCGACACCTCCGAGGGCAACGTGGACGTCACCTTCGACGACCTGAAAATTGACGTCAGCGGCAAGACCGAGGTGGATGGCAGCAGCAAGACCGAGGTGGATGGCAGCGGTGACAGCCCAGTCGATGCGGGCAAAGCCGCCGTCACCGTGCAGGGTGACCACGATGCCGCCATCGAGCTGGACGGCGACAACGAGTTGAAGAGCGGCAGCTGCAATGCGGGTCTTGAGAAGAATGGCAATGAGTCCTCCGGCAAGCTGACCATCAAGGACGACAACGACACCAAAGGCTCCCTCACCGCCGAGGGCGGCAAAGACGGCGCAGGCATCGGCGGAGGCTACGAAAGCGGTGCCGGAAACATCGAGATCACCGGCGGCACGGTAGAAGCCGTGGGCGGTGAGGGTGCTGCCGGTATCGGCGGCGGTGTGTACGGCCCGGGCCGCGACATCGAGATTTCCGGCGGCAAGGTGTCGGCCACGGGCGGCAGCTACAGCGGCGACCCCCGCCCCGGCGCGGCAGGCATCGGCGACGGCGCGGGTGCGTGGTCTGAGATAGCCCCGGATGCGCCGCCCAGCAATCCCAATCACATCTATATCTCCGGCGACGCCGAGGTGGAGGCCAAGGCAGGCGCAAGCACCGGCGGCGAAACTGCGGCCATCGGCGGCGGCATAGTCGGCGAGATCCCCAATGACGCCCTCTCCGACGACGACCACAAGGTGACGGGCGGTAGTCTGACCCGCTACGACCCCGACGGGAAGAAGATGGAGGACTATAGCTACGACCGGCGGACGCCCTCCCAACCGGAGCAGCCAGACAAGCCGGAACAGCCCGATGATACCGAGAACGACGAGGACGACGACGAGGACGACGCTCCAAGCGTGCAGGTCGGCGAGGTGCCGGACCGTGTGAAGCAGATGTACGAGGCCATGGGCGTGATCACCCATCCGGATGGCACACAGGAGCTTGCAGATGTGACCACGGCAGAGTATGACCCGGTCAACAAGGTCCTGCGCTTCGATGCCCACGGTTCGCTCTTTTGGATGACAGGCGACTCGCTGCGGGAGCTTGCAAAGGAGGTCGATGAACTCCGCGTCCGATTCCTTGATGGGGAAGGGCAGGAGATGGAGGCCGTCATTCCGCTGGCCCGGATCAAAGATCTGGTCGGCGCGAAGGGTGCGTTCGAATTCGGGCTGTACCATGAAGGAATTTATAGATTCCATGTTGTCGGGCAGACAGGATATGATAGAGAAATGTTCTCGCGTGAGAGAGAAAAGTTCTTGTATGAGAATGTCTTGCGCGAAAACGGCAAGGAACTGGTCCTCGTGTACCACGTTGGCGATGAGGAAGAGAAAGCACAGGAGACTGCCCGGGTGGAGGAGGCCATCGCCCGCCGCAGGCAGGAGAAAGAGCAATGGTGGGGAGTTGTCATCTCCGGTCTGGAAGGCGGCTTCCTGAGCGGACAGCCCGGGCTGACTCAGCCGGGAACGGGTGCCGTCGGTGACCTCAGCGGGCTGACGACTCTCTCGCCGGACAGCCTTACCACGGCCCAGCAGCCGAAGCAGCCCGCCTCCGACCAGACGGTGTGGAAGACATTTACCGGTAACATCGTGAAGCTCGCGGGCGGGAAGCAGGACAGCAAGAAGGACGACCCGGCCCCCTCCGTCGGTGACCTCAGCGGCCTCCCGACTCTCTCGCCGGACAGCCTTACCACGGTCCAGCAGCCGGAAGCAAGCGCCCAGCCATCGGAAACAAGCACCCAGCCATCGGAAACAAGCGCCCAGCAGCCGGAAACAGGCGGATGGGTAACGGACAGTCAGGGTGACTTGGTGTGGAAGCCGGGCAAGGATGGCGGTCCGCCGCCGGATTTGAGAGGAAATTGGGAGACAAGAAAATGGATGGGGAGAAGCGACGATTATTGGTGGGAGTGGCAGCCGGTGCAGGAGGGTGATCAGTTATATTGGAAACCAATCCTGCAGACACGGATCAGGGGTCATGCTTGGGGGGATCCCTTTTATGACTCCACATATTGGAAACCAAACAAATGGGTAAGGCTCCATGACTATTTTCCGTGGGATTTCTTTTATGACTCCGCATCTTCTGACTCTGCATGGATGTACGATTATGAAGGCTGAGAGCGTGGGCTGAGAGGGAGCGCGGCAGGAGGGCCTTGCCGCTCCACTGCGCACAATCACCAAAAACCACCGATAGAAAAATAGCAATGTTGTACGAAGAAATCTGAGAAAAACCCCTTGCAAAATCACGATAAGCTGAGTATAATACCATTCATGAAACGCAAAACGTCCTGCCCCTCGTCCGGCAGGGCGTTTTTGTCGGTAAAGATCCGGCAAAGAAATGTTAAGTGACCGCCCGGGGAGGGGCTTTGTATGACAAAAGACATGACACAGGGCAGCCCGCTCAAGCTCATCCTTGCCTTTGCGGTGCCGCTGATGCTGGGCAGTCTGTTCCAGCAGTTCTACAATCTGGCCGATACCATCATCGTGGGCCGTTTCGTGGGCGTGGATGCGCTGGCGGCGGTGGGCAGCGTGGGCGGCCTGAACTATCTGGTGCTGGGCTTCGTCAACGGCATCGCCTGCGGCTTCTCCATCCCCATCTCGTGGACCTTCGGCGCGAAGGACTACAGCGAGATGCGGCGCTACACCGCCAATACCGTCTGGCTGAGCCTCTTTTTCGCCGTCGTGCTCACGGTGGTGACGGTGGCCCTGACCCGGGCGGTGCTGGTCTGGACCAACACCCCCGACAACATCATCGACATCGCGGACATCTACATCCGCACCATTTTCTGGGGCATCCCCTTCACCCTGCTGTACAACGTCACCAGCGCCCTCATGCGCGCGCTGGGCGACAGCAAGCGGCCTCTCTATTTCCTGCTGGTGGCCAGCGTGCTGAACATCGGCCTCGACCTGCTCTGTATCCTCATCTTCCGGATGGGGGCGTTCGGTGCGGCCTTCGCCACCGTGTTCAGTCAGGCGGTGGCGGGCATCGGCAGTCTCATCTACATCGGCCGCCACTACCCGGAGCTGAAATGGAGCAGGGAAGAGGGCCGTCTGAGCGCCAGCCACTGCCTCAAGCTCTGCAACATGGGCATCCCTATGGGCCTGCAGTGCAGCATCACCGCCATCGGCAGCGTCGTGCTGCAGGGCGCGGTGAACGGTCTGGGCAGCAGCATCGTGGCCGCGCAGACCGCAGGCAGCAAGGCCGCCCAGTTCCTCTCGGTGCCGCTGGAGAGCATCGGCACCGCCATGACCACCTACGCCAGCCAGAACATGGGCGCTCACGACCTCAAGCGTGTGGACCGGGGCGTCAATACTGCGCTGGGAATTGGCTGCGTCTACAGTGTGGCATCCTTCCTCATCCTGCGTGTGCTGGATGTGCCGCTCATCAGCCTCTTCCTCGAGAGCAGCGAGGTGGAGATCATGGCGAATGCCCGCAGCTTCATCTTCTGGAACAGCGTGTTCTACATCCCGCTGGCCGTCCTCATCATCTACCGCTACACCATCCAGGGCCTGGGCTATTCCGGCCTTGCCATGTTCGCGGGCGTGGCCGAGATGGTCGCCCGTGCCATGGTGGGCTTCTGGTTCGTGCCGCTCTGGGGCTACTTTGCGGCCTGCATCGCCAGCCCTGTGGCATGGTTCTTCGCCTGCTTCTTCCTCATCCCGGCCTACTTTGCAGTGCGCAAGCGCCTGACGAAGGAGCTTGCCGCAGCGCGGGTGGAGGATTGACCCTCGCCTACAGCTCCCCTTCGGGGGAGCTTTTGTTGTATTTACAAATCCCCCCAAAACCGCTATACTATATATAGTTGTGTCAAAACGAGGAGGCGGGACGATGGAGCAGGAGCTGGAACGGCTGGAAGGCACGGTAGAGGACATCATCTACCTGAACGAGGACAACGGCTACACCGTGTTCGAGGTGTCGGGCGGCGGTGTCGTCACCGTTGTGTGCGGCGTGGTGGGAGAGCTCCACGCCGGTGAGAGCGTCGTCTGCCGGGGCAGGTACGAGAACCACGCCACCTATGGCCGACAGTTCCACGCACAGGAGTGCGAGACGGATATGCCCAAAGACCTCGAGGCCGTCTACGCCTTCCTCGCCAGCCGGTCGCTGCCCTACATCGGGGCTCGGACTGCGGATAAGATCATTGACAAATTCGGCGCGGCGGCGCTGGAAGTTATCGCCAACGACCCCGCCCAGCTCACCCTCATCCCGGGCATCTCGGCGGACAAGGCCGACCGCATCCAGCAGGAGTTCAAGCGGATGTTCGGAATGCGGGAGCTCATCGCCTATCTGGCTCAGTTCGAGATCAGCCCCCGCCGGGCGATGGAGGTCTTCCGCACCTTCGGGCCGGGGGCCATGCAGGCCATCCAGCAGAACCCCTACCTGCTCTGCGGCGAACCGCTGCAGCTGGACTTCCGCCATGCCGACAGCATCGCCCAGTATTACCAGATGGCAGGGGACTGCGCCCAGCGGCTGGAAGCCGCCCTCCTGCGCACCCTGCGCCACAACGCAGGCAACGGCCACACCTGTCTGCCCCGGGCGCAGCTGCTGGAAACGGCGTCGAACTTCATCCACCAGCCCCCCGAAAAGCTGGCGGCGGCGCTGGACAGCTGCATCCAGACCGGGAAACTGGCGGTGCGGATGTTCGACGAAACACCGTATATTTATCTGCCGGATCTGCTGGCTGCAGAGCAGGACATCGCCGACCGTCTGGCCATGCTGACCAGGCGCGGAAAGCAGACGGCCCGAAACCTCGACAAGAACATCCAAATACTGGAACTGGCGCAGGGCTTTGCTTACGCGCCGCTCCAAAAGGAAGCCATCCGCAAGGCCATGACCGAGAACTGTCTTGTCCTCACCGGCGGCCCCGGCACCGGCAAGACCACCACGGTCAACGCCATCCTGCAGCTGCTCGAGAACGAGGCCGAACGGGTAGCCCTCTGCGCTCCCACAGGCCGCGCCGCCAAGCGTCTGAGCGAGCTGACGGGCCGGAAAGCCTCCACCATCCACCGTCTGCTGGAAGTGGACTACACCGGCGGCGTGGTCAGCTTCATCCACAATGACAAGAACCTGCTCAAGTGCGACGTCGTTATCCTCGACGAGATGAGTATGGTGGACGTCAAGCTGTTCCAGGCCCTCATTGCGGCACTGCGGTACAGCTGCCGTATTATTATGGTAGGCGACGCCGACCAGCTGCCCAGCGTCGGCCCGGGCAATATCCTCGGCGAGACCATCCGCTCCGGGCTGGTGCCGACGGTCTGCCTCAACGAGATATTCCGGCAGGCCGCTCAGAGCCTCATCGTGGAGAACGCCCACCACATCATCTCGGGCGAACCGCTGAAAAAGGGCGGAAAGACGGACGATTTCTTCTTCCTCGAAGCCGACGGCGACGCAGCCCAGAAGCTGGTCTGCGACCTCGTGACCACCCGTCTGCCCCGCAGCTACCAGTTCGACCCGGTGAAGGATATTCAGGTGCTCTGCCCCACGAAGCTCGGCCCCACCGGCACCCAGGCCCTCAACGCGGAGTTACAGGCCATGCTCAACCCGCCCAGGAAGGGCAAGCCGGAGCTGCAGAGCGCGGCCCGGGTCTTCCGGGTGGGGGACAAAGTGATGCAGGTGCGCAATAACTACGAGATAACATGGCAGCGCATCGGCGGGGAACAGGGTGTGGGCGCCTACAACGGCGACATCGGCATCGTGGAGTCCATCGACGTGCGCAGCCGCTCCATGGTGGTGCGGATGGACGACCGGCGGCTGGTCTACCCGGCGGAGAACCTCAACGAGCTGGAAATTGCGTATGCCATCACGGTACACAAAAGCCAGGGCAGCGAGTTCCCGGCGGTCATCCTCCCGGCGGGGCAGGGGCCGCCCCGCCTGTGCTACCGCAACCTCTTCTACACCGGCGTCACCCGCGGGCGGAAGCTCTGCATCGTGGTGGGCCGGCGGGACGTGGTGAACCGGATGATGTCCAACATCCGCCAGAACCTGCGCTACAGCGGCTTGGCCGCCCTGCTGGCCCAGGCTCTGCCCCCGGAGCAGGAGAACCTTTAAGGGTTTCTTTTTGGATACACCTGTGTTATACTATAATGTGTTTTGATGACCCGCGCCCGGAGATGGGCGATGGAAATAGAGAATGGGCAGCAGAGAAAGGAAATATCACGATTATGGCACAGAACGACATCGGTATCGATCTTGGTACGACGACCATCATCATCGCGCAGGAGGGGCAGGGCGTCGTGCTCAACCAGCCCAGCGTGGTGGCGGTGGATACCCGCAAGAACTGCGTGCTTGAGGCCGGCGACAAGGCCCTTGCAATGGTGGGCCGCACGCCCAACTACATCTCCGCCATCTTCCCGCTGAAGGATGGCGTCATCAGCGACCACACCATGACCCGGGAGCTCATCTGCCGCTTCGTCAATCAGGTCTACAGCTCCCACATGGTCAAGCCCCGTGTGGCCGTCTGCGTGCCTGCCGCCATCACCGGCATTGAGAGCGACGCTGTGGTGGAGGCCGTCATGGCCGCCGGTGCGCGTCAGGTCTACCTCATTGATGAGCCTATCGCCGCAGCTCTCGGCTCCGGCATCGACATCACCGTGCCGGATGGCCGGATGATCATCGACATCGGCGGCGGCACCACCGACATCGCCGTGCTGAGCCTCGGCGGCAAGGTCAAGGCCACCAGCGTCCGCGTGGCCGGCAACCACTACGACGAAGAGATCCTGAAGTTCGTGCGCAACAAGTTCAGCATCGCCATCGGCCAGCGCACCGCTGAGAACCTGAAAAAGAACGTGGCCTGCTGCCCCCAGAAGGCAGATTTCAACGAGACCATGGAGATCAAGGGCCGCAGCCTGCTCACCGGCCTGCCCGTGCGTGTCAATGTCTCCACCGCCGACCTCTACGAGCCGGTCATGCGCCTGAGCGAGCAGATCGGCACCGCCGCCCATCAGGTGCTGGAGAAGACTCCTCCGGAGCTGGCCGGCGACATCTACCGCAACGGCGTCGTCCTCACCGGCGGCGGCGCACAGCTCCACGGCCTGCCTGAGTACCTCAGCCAGGAGCTGAAGGTGGAAGTGACCGTCTCGCCTGACCCCGTCAACTGTGTCGCGCTGGGTACGGCCATGAGCCTGCGTCTGGGCGACAAGCTGGAGACCGGCTTCATGGACGCCACCCCCCGCATGGGCCGCCGCTGAGAGGGAAGTGCTGTTCACAGAACCGTGAAAAACAATATGATTTTTGTTCATAGTTGTTGAATCGACCCGGAAAATATTGTATAATATCTTCAAATCGCTTTTTGCCGCCCGCCCCCCGGGCGGCAAAGAAAAAAGTAAATAGGAGGAAGACCATGGATTTAGGTTATGATGTGATCGTTACCATAACCGGTATTGTGCTGGTGTTTCTGATCCTCGTCCTGCTGATGGCCATCATCACGCTGGAGGGCAAGATCTTTGACGCCATGAACGGCAAGAAGGCAGCTGTCAAGGCTGCTTCTGCTGCAAAACCGGCTGCTCCTGTGAAACAGGCCGCTGCGCCCGCTCCTGCAAAGGCTGCTGCCCCGCAGGTCGAGGCCGGCATCCCCGGCGACGTTGTGGCAGCCATCATGGCAGCCATCTACTCTATGGGCAACGGCAAGTATGTGCTGAAGGCAGTCCGCCGCGGCAAGAATGGCTGGGGCAAGGCTGGCGTCAACGACACCACCGCACCCTTTTAACACAGGAGGAAAAACATGACTCAGTTTATTGAGACTCTGGTCGGTATTTTCCAGAGTTCCGGTTTTGCCAAGTTCGGTGAGCCGGGCGGCTGGCTGTACGCAGTGATGATCTGCGTAGGCTGCTTCCTGCTCTACCTCGCCATCGTCAAAGAGTTCGAGCCTCTGATCCTGCTGCCCATGGCTTTCGGCATGATCCTGGCCAACCTCCCCGGCAGCGGCGTCATCCATATGCAGTACTTCGTCGGTGACGGCCTCGAGCACCCGATGTGGGTCGAGATCCTGAACAACGGCGGTCTGGCCGACATGCTCTATATGGGTGTCAAGCTGGGCATCTACCCGCCGCTGATCTTCCTCGGCATCGGCACCATGACCGACTTCGCACCCCTGATCTCCAACCCCAAGAGCCTGCTGCTGGGCGCTGCCGCTCAGTTCGGCATCTTCGGTACTTACATGGGCGCTCGTCTGCTGGCCGCTACCGGTCTGGTGGACTTCACCCAGAAGCAGTCTGCTGCTATCGCCATCATCGGCGGCGCAGACGGCCCCACCGCTATCTTCGTCACCTCCCGTCTGGCTCCTGAGCTGCTGGGCTCCATCGCCGTCGCGGCCTACAGCTACATGGCTCTGGTGCCTGTTATCCAGCCGCCTATCATGAAGGCTCTGACCTCCAAGAAAGAGCGTACCGTCGTGATGAAGCAGCTGCGCACCGTGACCAAGACCGAGAGGGTCATCTTCCCCATCATGGTCACCATCATCGTTTCCCTCATCGTGCCGGATGCCGCCGTTCTGGTCGGTATGCTGATGCTGGGCAACCTGATGAAGGAGTGCGGCGTCGTGGACCGTATCCAGAAGACCGCCGGTAATGAGCTGATGAACATCATCACCATCTTCCTGGCTCTGTCTGTTGGCTGCACCACCTCTGCAAACACCTTCCTGAACAGCCGCACCCTGTTCATCATCGTGCTGGGCCTCATCGCATTCTCCTTCGGCACTGCTGCCGGTGTTCTCTGCGGCAAGGTCATGTATATCCTGACCGGCGGTCAGGTCAACCCCCTGATCGGTTCCGCTGGCGTTTCCGCTGTGCCTATGGCTGCCCGTGTTTCTCAGAAGGTCGGCCAGAGCGAGAACCCCTCCAACTTCCTGCTGATGCACGCAATGGGCCCCAACGTGGCCGGTGTTATCGGCTCCGCCGTCGCTGCTGGTATCCTCATCAACATCTTCGGCTAAGCATTTCCTGAAATTTCCGCTCCATCGTGGTATTGACCGCGGTGGGGCGGTTTTTTGTTTGCATTGTTTTTATGTACAACTTTTTTGAAATGTGATATACTATATTTTAAGTGATATATCCAGAAATGATTGAAAAGAACAGGTGAAACAATGGCAACAGATCTCGCACAACAATTCTGCGCTTTGCGTGATACGTATATCGAAAAGCAGTTCGGACGCCTGAACGATATGCAGCGGGAGGCGGTGTTCACCACCAACGGCCCTCTGCTCATCCTCGCGGGTGCAGGCAGCGGAAAGACCACCGTGCTGGTCAACCGCATCGCCAACCTCATCCGCTTCGGCTCGGCCCACGGCTCCAGGTGGACGCCCCGGGAGGTGACGGAGGACGATGTGAAAGCCCTGCGCACCGCCATCATGACCGGCACCGATGCCCCGTCGTGGCTGGACGGGATGCTGCGGAAGGACGCCGTCCGGAGCTGGAACGTCATGGCCATCACCTTTACCAACAAGGCCGCCGGTGAACTGAAAGAGCGCCTGCGCCGGATGCTGGGCGGGGAAGAGGGCGACGAGGTGTTCGCCTCCACGTTCCACTCGGCCTGCGTCCGCATTCTCCGCCGCTGGGCCGAGGAGATCGGCTACCCCCGCAGCTTTACCATCTACGACAGCGACGACTCCCAGCGTGTCATGAAGACTGTGTACAAAGAGCTGAGCGTGGACGACAAGTTCTTCCCGGTCAAAAGCGCCATCAACCAGATGAGCCGCTGGAAAGACCAGCTCATCAGCCCGGAAGAGGCCCTGAAGACCCCGGCCCGGGACACGAAGGGCGCCCTTGCGGCCAAGGTCTATGCTGCCTACGAAAAGAAGCTCAAGGAGGCCGGTGCTTTCGACTTCGACGACCTCATCTACCAGACGGTCATCCTGCTGTCGGAGCACGAGGACGTGCGGGAGTTCTACCAGAACAAGTACAAATATCTGCTGGTGGACGAGTATCAGGACACCAGTGTGGCTCAGTTCCGGCTCGTGAGCCTGCTCACCGGCCCGGAAAAGAACATCTGCGTCGTGGGCGACGACGACCAGAGTATCTACCGCTTCCGCGGCGCGACCATTGAGAACATCCTCAACTTCGAGCGCATCTATAAAGGCACCAGGACCATCCGACTCGAACAGAATTACCGCTCTACGTCAAACATCCTGAATGCCGCCAACTGTGTCATCCAGCACAACACTGAGCGCAAGGGCAAGACCCTCTGGACGAAGAACGGCGAGGGCGACAAGGTGCAGGTCTATACCGCCGAGAACGAGCAGGACGAGGCCAGCCATATCGCGGACGTCATCGGCCAGCACCTCAAAGAGGGCGGACATCTGGCCGACCACGCCATCCTCTACCGGATGAACGCCCAGTCGGCCCCCATCGAAAGCTACTTCACTCGTGCGGGCATCCCGCATAAGATCGTGGGCGGCCAGCGCTTCAATGACCGCAAGGAAGTCAAGGACATCCACTCCTATATGTCCATCGTGGCGAACCCCCGGGACGATGTCCGACTTCGTCGGATCATCAACGAGCCTGCGCGCAAAATCGGTGCGACGACCATCGAAGTCATCGCGGATTTGGCGGCTCAGCAGGGCATCAGTATGCTGGATGTCATCTCCCATGCCGACCAGTACGCCAAGCTCAGCCGCGCCATCGCGCCGCTGTTCAAGTTCTGGGACATCTACCAGAAACTGCAGGAATCGCTGGAAACGAAGACGCTGGATGAGTTCGCTTCCGATGTCGTCGAGATCACCGGCTACCGCGCCATGCTGGAAGCCGACGCCGCCAAAGGTCACGAGGATGCCGCTGACCGCCTGCAGAACCTCGGCCAGCTGGTCAACAACGTCAAGAGCTACTGCGACCAGCACGGCGAAGAGGCCTCGCTGGAAGGCTATCTGGAGGACATCGCCCTCATCAGCGACATCGACAGCTACAACGAGAGCGCCGACCAGGTGGTGCTGATGACCATCCACTCGGCCAAGGGCCTTGAGTTTCCCTATGTATTCCTCATTGGCATGGAAGAGGGGGTCTTCCCCAGTGAGATGAGCAAGTATTCCGAGGCTGACCTCGAGGAGGAACGCCGCCTGGCCTATGTCGGCATCACCCGCGCCAAGAAGGAGCTTTACATCTCCAACAGCGTCACCCGGATGCTCTATGGCCGCACTCAGCGCAACGAGCCCAGCCGCTTCCTCCGGGAAATCGAGCCGGAGTACATCGAAGAGACCCGCAGCCCGGTGCTGGAACAGCGCTCCCGTCTGGGCGGCTGGGGCAGCGGTTACGGCAGCGATACCGTGCCGGGCGGTGCGTCGGGCTACTCCGGCCCCTCCGGCTGGGGGCGTGCGGCCTCCGGTTACAGCTCGGGCTATGGCAGCCGCAGCGGCTATCTGAATAAAGAATATAACGCACCAATGTCCAATGACCGAGGCTTTGGCTCCGATTACGCGGGCCGGGGAAGTGCTTCGTCGGGTCATGGCGGCTGCAGCTCCGGTTCGGGAAGCAGCGGCTTCGGCTCGGGCTATGGCCGTCCGGCAGCGCCCAAAGCGCCGGTCAAACCCGCAGGCGGCGGTGTGACGTCTTCGCCCCGTCCGGCAGCGGCATCCACCGGCCCCAAACACTATGAGCCGGGCGACATCGTGGAGCACAAGGTCTTCGGGCGCGGCAAGGTGCTGAAAGTCAAGCCCGCCGCCGGCGACCAGATCGTGGAGATCAGCTTCGAGAAGGTGGGCGTGAAAAAGACCATGGCCAACTTTGCGCCCCTTGTGAAGATAACGACGGAGGAATGAGAAAAAATGATGACTGTCCGATTGATAGCACATACGCCGGAGCCGGAGAAGGTCGTGGCGGCCGCGGCGAAGCTCTGCTACTCCGACGCCCACATCACCGACCTGCTGGACGGGCTGGATGAGGAAAAGACTGCCCGCTTCCTGACCATGCTCAGCGATTTGGGCCACGCCAGCCCCATCGAGCACGCAAGCTTCACCTTCGGCATCGAGGGCGTCAGCCGTACCCTGCTGGCCCAGATCACCCGTCACCGCATCGCGTCCTTCAGCGTCCAGAGTCAGCGGTACGTCCGTCTGGATGATTTCCGCTACGTCATCCCGCCCGAGATCGAGGCCATCCCCGAGGCAAAGGCGGCGTTCATCGAGAGCATGAACGAGGACGCCAGGCGCTACCTCGACCTCGTGCAGAAGCTGGAAGACGGCCACACCGCCCGCCTGATGGCCGAAGGTCTGCCCGAAAAGCAGGCCCGGGCCAAGGCTTCCAAGCAGGCCAACGAGGACGCCCGATTCGTGCTGCCCAACGCCTGCGAGACCAAGATGGTGGTGACCATGAACGCCCGCAGCCTGCAGAACTTCTTCCACTTGCGCTGCTGCAGCCGCGCCCAGTGGGAGATACGGCAGCTGGCCGAAGAGATGCTGCGGCTGGTCTATCCGGTGGCACCCCATATCTTCCGCACCGCCGGCCCGGCCTGTGTGTCCGGCCCCTGCCCGGAGGGCAAGATGTGCTGCGGCCGCACCACTGAGGTGCGCGCCCAGTACGCCGCGCTGAAAGGGGAGAAGGCAGAATGAGCAAAGGCAGGCTTCTTGTCATCGAAGGGCTGGACGGCTCCGGCAAGGCCACCCAGGCAAAGCTGCTGGCCGCCCATCTGGCCGAGAGCGGCTGCAAGGTGATGGAGATCACCTTTCCGGACTACGAGAGCGATTCCAGTGCGCTGGTAAAGATGTACCTCTCCGGTCAGTTCGGCGATAAGCCCGACGACGTCAACCCTTATGCGGCGTCCAGCTTCTATGCGGTGGACCGGTACGCCAGCTATAAGACCAGGTGGGGCAGCTTCTACGAGGCGGGCGGCATCGTCATCGCCGACCGCTACACCACGTCGAACGCGGTGCATCAGTGCTCCAAGCTCCCGCCCGAGCAGTGGGACGATTTCCTCCGCTGGGCCTTTGACTACGAATACAGACTGCTGGGTCTGCCCGCGCCGGACGCTGTGGTGTACTTACAGGTAGACCCCGCCGTGAGCCAGAAGCTTATGACCGACCGCTACCACGGCGACGAGAGCAGGAAGGACGTCCACGAAAAGGACATCGAATATCTAGCCCGCAGCCGCCGTGCCGCCGAGTACTGCGCAGAGCATCTGGGCTGGGCCACCGTCCATTGCACGGAAAATGGAGCCATGCGCACCATCGAGGATATTCAGGCCGAGGTGCGGGCGCTGGCGGAAAAAGAACTCGGATAACCGCGAAAATGGGAGGGATACTATCAATGTATCGTTTGATGCAGCCGTCGGATGAGGCGGCAGTCGTGGCACTGTGGCAGAAAGAACGCGGCGACAGCGCCGAGTTCATCAAGACTGCTCTGGAAAAGTTCGCCGGGGCGGAAAATATCTACGTCGCTGAGGAAAATGACGAGATCGCCGCTGCGGCGCTGGCGGTCCCCGTCACCCTCAAGGGACGCAGCGGCAGCTACCTCTACGGCCTCTGTGGGCAGGGAAGCCTGCTTCTGGCAGGACTCGTGGACTATCTCTGTGCGCAGCAGAAGCTGCGGGGCGCGGGCTTCACCGTGGCCGTTCCGGCCGGACAGGAGCAGGCTGCGCTGCTGGAAAACAAGGGTTTCCAGCGGGCTTTTGCCCTCCGCTGCCTGCCCCGGGAGGTGTCCCGCAACCTGTGGAGTCAGGCGGAGTTCGACTCCGTGACGGCCCGCAAGCTCTGTGAGCTGCGGGAGCGCTTCTATCCCGATACCGTCCAGTTCCCGCCGGAGCAGATGGCCGTCGTGCTGACAGACCTCTACGCCCGGGGCGCGACCATCGTGTCCAGCGAGAAGGGCTACGGCATCTACTTCCGCCGGGAGGACACCCTCTATTTTGTGGAGCTGATGGCCGAAGACGACCGTTCTGCCGAGGTGCTGATGGAAGCGGCCCGGGAGAAGGAAGTCATCGTGGAGCGCGCCGTCATCACAGTGGGTGCGGCTCAGAACCTTTTCCTCGGCGAAGGCACCCGGCAGGACTACGGCATGATACGGTTCGACACGGAGCCTTTCGATGTGGAAGAAAGCTATATGCGGCTGATGATGGAAAGCTGAACGGAATGGTAAAGGAGTGTGTACATGGCACACGATGCAAAACATAAAAAAAGCAGAAAAGGCGGCGCAGCGAAAATGATTCTGATCGTGCTGCTGATCCTGGTACTGGCGGCGGGCGGCTGTCTGCTGGCCATCCGAAAAGAGATCAACGGCAGTGCTTCCGCTGGCGAACCGGTGAGTGTGAGCATCCAGCAGGGCAGCGGCGTGGCAGCCATCGCCCAGAAGCTCAAGACGGTGGGCGTCATCAAGTACCCCCACGTCTTCCGCTGGTATGCAGGCAAACAGGGCGCGGCAGGCAAGCTCCAATACGGTGAGTTCGACCTCGCCCCCGGCAGCTCCTACGACGACATCATCGAGGCACTTTCCGCCTACGCGAAGGCCGACAGTGTCCGGCTGACCTTCCCCGAGGGGACAACGGCCATCGCCATTGCGAAAAAAATGGAAGATGCCGGGTTGTGCAGTGCCGAGGACTTCCTCAAGGAGGCCAACACCGGTGATTTCAGCCAGTACAGGTTCTGGCAGTACGTCCCCGACGACAAGGACGCCCCGGACCGCTTCCTCAAGTGCGAGGGTTATCTTTTCCCGGATACCTACGATTTCCTGAAGGACGACACCGTCCATCATTACGTTGAGACGTTCTATTCTCACTTCGACAAGCAGATCACCGATGAGATGTATGCCGAGATGGAAAAGCAGGGGATGACCCTCTCCGAGGTGATCACTCTGGCGTCCTTCGTGCAGGAGGAGGCCGGCAACGATCAGGACGATAATGTGGCGCAGGTGTTCCGCAACCGTCTGGCCGAGGGTTCGCCCTACCCCAAACTGCAGAGCAACACCTCCAGCCACGTCCAGAGCGACGCCGACAACAACTACCTCTGGAACTGGGTCGCGCCCTACTACGGCGGCTGGGACAGCATCCCGGAGAACATTCTGGAAGCCTACGACACCTACACCTGCACCGGCCTCTCCGCCGGCCCGATCTCCAACCCCGGCATCGCGGCCATCCGTGCGGCGCTTGACCCGCAGCCCGACGATGAGGTGAAAGACGCCTATTTCTTTGTCACGGACCTTGCCGGTCACTACTACTACGCCCGCACCTACGCAGACCACCAGAAAAACTGCGATGAGGCGGCTAAAGTTAATAAAAGTATGAAGTAAAAGAGGAATACCATGTTACAGATACCGGAACTTCTGGCCCCGGCAGGCGACCTCGAGCGCCTGCGGTATGCCATCAACTACGGCGCGGACGCCGTTTACTGCGCTCTGCCCGAGTTCGGGATGCGCTCTGCACCCACCAACTTCACCCCGGAGCAGCTGAGCGAGGGCGTCATCTATGCCCACGCCCGGGGCCGCAAGGTCTACCTGACCATGAACACCCTGCCCACCAACGAGGAGGCTGACCGTCTGCCTCAGGCCATCAAGGACGCTGCCGCCGCCGGTGTGGACGCCTTCATCGTGGCCGACCTCGGCGTGTTGGACGCCTGCAAGACGTTCGCGCCCGACATCGACATCCATATGTCCACCCAGACCGGCATCACCAACTGGGCCGCTGCCCGCGCCGCCTACAACATGGGCGCGAAGCGGGTGGTGCTGGCCCGGGAGATGACCCTGCAGGACATCGCCACCCTCCGCGACAAGACCCCGCCGGAGCTGGAAATTGAGGCTTTCGTCCACGGCGCCATGTGCATGAGCGTCTCGGGCCGCTGCCTGCTCTCCAACTACATGGCAGGCCGCGACGCAAACCGCGGCCAGTGCGCCCAGCCCTGCCGCTGGAAGTACTATCTCAGCGAGGAGACCCGCCCGGGGCAGCTCTATGAGATCGGCGAGAACGAGAACGGCAGCTACATCCTCAACGCCAACGATATGTGTACCGCGCCCTTCCTCGACCTCATCTGCAACGCGGGCGTGGACAGCCTCAAAATCGAGGGCCGCGCCAAGACTTTCTACTACGTCGCCAGCGTGACGGCGGCCTACCGCCGCGCCCTCGACCAGTATCTGGCCGACCCGATGAACGAGAACTTCGAGCTGCCGGAAGAGGTTTTGGCTGAGCTGACCCGCACCAGTCACCGCCACTATTCGCCCGGCTTCTACTTTGGCCGGGAGCAGGCCCGTCAGGCCACCGACAGCGCTACTTACATCCGCGAGTGGGAGTTTGTCGGTACGGTGGACGGCTGGGAGAACGGCGTCGCCAGCTGCCAGCAGCGGGGCAAGTGGAGCCTCGGCGACACGCTGGAAGTGCTCTGCCCGGATGGCCGCAGCATCCCGCTGAACCCCGAGTGGATAAAGAATGAGGCCGGTGAGCTGGTGGAGTCCACGCCCCACGCGATGGAGCGCTATACCATCCCCACCCCGGAGCTGCCGCCTATGAGCCTGCTGCGCCGGAAAGTCTGAGAATCAAAAGCAAAGCCGCCTGTCATTCGTTGAATGACAGGCGGCTTTTATCGTTTATCTCTATTATTCCGGCTTGACCTGCAGCTCCTGCTCGCAGTAGATGCAGCGATACTTGCCGTTGGAGCTCAGCTCGAAGATCTGGTCACACTCTTCCTCGATGGAGGAGATGCAGCGGGGGTTCTTGCACCGCACGATGTTGACCAGACGCTTGGGGGGCTGGGGCTTTTCCTTCTTGACAGCCTTGCCGTTCTCGATGACGGTCACGCTGATGTCGGGGTCGAGATAGGCCAGCACGTCGAGGTTGAGCCAGGAGGCGTCGCCCTCCACCTTGATGATGTCCTTCCGGCCCGACTCTGCCTTGTGGCTGCGGGCGTTCTGGATGAGGGCCACGCTGGCGGTGTGGTTGCCCTTGATGCCCAGCAGGTCCATCAGGCCGATGGCCGTGCCTGCCTTGATATGGTCGATGACGATACCGTTCTGAATTTCATCAATGTTCAGCATCTCAGTTACCCTCCTTTTCAGCCTTGGGGTCCTTGAGGCCCAGCAGTGTCATGATCAGCGCCATGCGGATGTAGACGGCGTTCTGCACCTGCTCAAAGTAGGCGGCGCGGGGGTCGTCGTCCACGTCCAGCGTGATCTCGTTGACGCGGGGCAGGGGATGGAGCACGGCCATGTCGGGCTTGGCAAGGGCCATCTTCTCTTTGGTGAGGATATAGCTGTTCTTCAGACGGACATAGTCTTCCTCGTTGAAGAAACGCTCCTTCTGGACGCGGGTCATGTAGAGGATGTCCAGCTCGGGCATGGACTCCTCGAGGCTGCGGGTCTCCTTGTAGGGGATGTGGTTGGCCTCGAGCACGTCGGTGATGATGTAGTCCGGCACCCGCAGCTCCTCGGGGCTGATGAGGACGAAGCGGATGTTCTCACAGCGCGCCATGGTCTTGATGAGGGAGTGGACGGTGCGTCCAAACTTGAGGTCGCCGCACAGGCCGATGGTCAGGTCGTTCAGACGGCCCTTGCGGCGGCGGATGGTCATCAGGTCGGTCATGGTCTGGGTCGGGTGCTGGTGGCCGCCGTCGCCTGCGTTGATGACAGGGATGCGGGAGTACCGGCTGGCCCGCAGCGGTGCGCCCTCCTTGGGGTGGCGCATGGCCACGATGTCGGCATAGCAGGAGACGACGCGGATGGTGTCGGCCACGCTCTCGCCCTTGGATGCACTGGAGACGGTCTCGCTCGGGAAGCCGAGGACATGTCCGCCGAGGTTCAGCATCGCGGCCTCAAACGAAAGACGGGTACGGGTGGACGGCTCGTAGAACAGAGTAGCCAGCTTTTTGTGGGCGGCCACGTCCTGATAGGCAGCCGGGTCGGCGCAGATGCGGTCGGCCAGGTCCAGCAGAGAGGTGATCTCCTGCTGACTGAAATCCAACGGATCGATTAGATGACGCATATTCTTTTGTTTCCCTCCGTCAAAGAAGCTTTCGAAGAATCGAGAAGTCGAAGAAGTTCGTGTAGTAGCTCAACGAACGCATGACGGGATGGCAGAGCCGGTTGTAGCATATCTCATCCAGCAGAAGCATGGCCTCGCCCGGGGCCAGACGCATGGCAGCCCGGATGGGCTCGTCGCCGCAGCTGGCCTTGAGATGGGCCACATTGGAGGCCACCTGCTGGCGGCACTCCCGCTCCAGAACATCGAATATGTCACCCGACAGGTCGATGCGGGTGTAGTCCCGGTTCCCAAACAGGGCGCGGGGCAGGTAGTCGATGGAGTAGATGACGGGGGTGGTGTCGGCGAGGATGCGCTTCTTGATGCAGATGACATCGTCGCCGGGTTCGATGGCCAAATCACGGGCCAGCTCTTCGCCTGCGCGGACGGGGTAGATCTGGATGCCGTCGGCGTGGGGGTAGCTGCCAAAGCTGCGGATGAGCGGGTAATACTCCAGCTTCTGGTCCAATCGGCTGCGCAGGTTCAGGACACTTCGGTTGACCACTGTGCCGATGCCGCGCACCCGCTCGATGTAACCCGCACGCTCCATCTCGCTCAGCGCATCGCGGATGACGGTGCGGCTGACGCCGAGTTCGGCGGCAAGGTCTACCTCGGCGGGCAGACGGTCAGTCTGTGCATAGCGGCCTGTGCGCAGTTCCTCTAGCAGAGCGCTGACGATGCGGTCGCTGATGACAGCACCACCCAGGCGGCTGGAAGGGGATAAGCTGGAATCTCTCATGGTTCGTTTCCTCCGGTACACGGGCAGGGCGGCCCTGCCTGGACTTCCGAAAAAGCTGTGCCTGAGCACAAAAGCTTTTCCTGCAAATATTATAGCATAAATTGACAATGATTCAAACGGCATTTATACTGGAATCAGCCGGAAAGTATGATTTTATTTTGGAGGGATAGAGCAAGAATGGAAATTCTTCTGCACAAAGTGTGCGGCCAGCCCGCAAGCCGCACCATGACCCTGCGCGCTGCCGGACCGGAGGATGCCGCCGCCTTTTACGCCTTGCAGAACGAGGTGCGAGCCGCGATGCCCCACCCGGAGCAGTTCGTACCCGATACGCTGGAAAACATCGCCCGTTACCTGAAAGAGGACCTGTGCATCGGCGGGTGGGACGGCGGGCGGCTGGGGGCCTACTTCATCCTGCGGTACTGCGGGCAGGACGCGCACAACTATGCCGCCTTTATGGGCATCCCGCGAGAAGAGTGGGACGGCTGGGCCAACGCCGACAGCGCCATCGTCCACCCCGACTACCGGGGCAACGGTCTGCAGCGGAAGCTGCTGGAAGTGGCGCTTACCCTGCTCCGCCCGGGCATCGTGGGCATCGGGGCCACCGTCAGCCCGGAAAATCAGTACAGCCTGAACAACGCTCTGGCCAGCGGCTTTGAGATCGTCTGCCGCCGGGAGATGTACGGCGGGTATGACCGGTATCTGCTGGCGAAGGCCCTCTCCGTCACCTTCGGTGACACCTATCCCGAAGGGAGAGGCACTGGCGTGTCGGTCAAGCCCATGCTAGACGAGTAAAGCTTAATTTGTATCGCAAACAGTAGTGCCCTGCTACCAAGGCTAGCAGCAGCCTGACAAGGAACATGGTTCCGTAGCTGCTGCCCTCTGTAGCAGGGCACTATTTTTTGCGTTATATCAGGCTTCCGGCGGCCAGCTCAGAGTTGACCGGCCTGCCAAAGGCTCTCCCTCTGGGAGAGCTGGCGCGGAGCGCCTGAGAGGGCAAGGACGCTGCCAAACAGCTCTTGCACTGCGATCGTATCGCTCTGACAAAGAGCCTGCTTACCGCTGTGCAGCAGCTTTAAGGTTCTCGTTCATCTTATGCCGTACCACCAGCAGGCAGGCCAGATGCACCAGTGTAGTGAGGATCCAGCTGACGGGGTAGCTGAGGTAAAGCATCGTGGTGGTGTGGAACAGCCGGAAGATGGTGGCGATCCAGACGAGGCGGAGCAGGCAGCTGCCAACGAGGCTGACCACCATCGGCAGGACGGAGTAGCCCCGGCCGCGCAGGCAGCTGGCCAGAACATCCATGCCGCCGCAGAGCAGATAGGTGGTGCAGATGATGTGCATACGGGCCAGACCGGCGGTCACCACGACCTCATCGGAGGAGTAGAAGTGGAGCAGCTGTTTGCCCAGCAGGGAAGCACCGCCGCCCAGCACGAGGCCGGTGACGATGGAGCAGAGCAGGCAGTTGCGCATGACGCGGTCCAGGTTGTCGTACCGGCGGGCGCCCATGTTCTGGCTCGTGAAGGTGACAGCAGCCTGGGCGAAAGCGTTCATGGCGGTATAGACGAAGCCCTCGAGGTTGGAAGCGGCAGAGTTGCCGGCCACGACGATGGAGCCGAAGGAGTTGACCGCCGACTGGATGACGACGTTGGAGAGGCTGAACACGGTGCTCTGCAGACCGGCAGGCAGGCCGATGCGCAAAATCTGGCCCAGAACCCCCGCATGGAAGCCCAGATGGCCGAGGTCGAGGTGGAGCGGGCCTTTTTCCTTCACCAGCAGGGCCGTGACCATGCAGGCGGAGACGGTCTGGCTGATGATGGTAGCCAGAGCGACGCCCGCCACGCTCATGGAGAAGAGGATGACGAACACGAGGTTCAGCACCACATTGATGACGCCCGCCACGGCCAGACAGAACAGAGGCCGCCTGGTGTCGCCCACGGCGCGCAGGAGGGCCGAGCTGAAGTTGTACAGCATGGTCATGGGCATACCGATGAAGTATATCTTGAGGTAGAGGGTGGACAGGCCGATGACGTCCTCCGGGCAGCTCATCAGCTCCAGCAGGACGCGGGCGGCGAAAAAGCCCACCACGGCCAGCAAGAAGCCGCTGACAAGGCCCAGCGCCACGGAGGTCTGGACGGTGTTGCGGACGCCCTCATCGTCCTTCGCGCCGAAGCAGCGGGCCGCAACGACGTTCGCGCCCAGCGACAGGCCCACGAACAGGTTGACCAGCAGGTTGATGAGCGCACCGTTGGAGCCGACAGCGGCCAGCGCCGTGCTGCCCGCAAAGCGTCCTACGACGACGACATCGGCTGCGTTGAACAGCAGCTGCAGGATGCTGGATGCAGCCAGCGGCAGGGAAAACAGGATGATCTTTTGCAGCATGGGGCCGCTGGTCAGATCGCCTGTCCGGGTATTCTGTGCCATGAAAATGCTCTGCCTCCTCAAATATCAGATGGTACTCACGAAAAAACGCGCCGCTCAACAGCGAGCGACGCAGATAGTATTATAATACGGTTTCAGGTAAAATACAAGTGAAATCAAAGCTTTTTCCGTACAAAAATGCACCCCCGCACACAGGGTGCAGGGGCGCGGAGGTACGTTTGCGAAACAGAACGCTTACTTCTGGGGCTTCATGTAGATGTGGTGAGGCAGACCGGCGATGTAGAGCGGGGTCAGCTCAGCCTGGATGAGGGGCCGTGCGTAAGCGAGGAAATCTTCGGTCATCTGGGTGTGATTCTCGTTCATCCAGCTCAGCGGCACCTTCTTCTCGAGATTTGCGACCTCGCTGATGGGGTGCAGCTCAGTGGTACACTGATAGGGGCTGTTGGAGATGCGCTTCAGGGCCACCATCTGGCCGGTGACGCCCTCAAACGCAGCCTTGACAGCAGCACCGCCGACCTGATAGGCCTCGGTGATGTCGGTGCGGCTGGTCAGGTGGCCGGCGCAGCGCTGCAGGGTGGAAAGCTCGATGCAGCGGGTCTTGGTGTCCAGATTGCGGGCTACGACGTTGGCCAGATAGCGGGCGGTGCCGGTCAGGGCCTTGTGGCCGAAAGCGTCCACTGCGTGGACATCGTCGGCCAGCTCACAGACATAGCGGCCATCCTCGAGCTTGACGCCCTCAGACACCGCGATGACGATGCTGGGCTTCTTCTCCTGCATCACGCGCACCTTCTCGATGAAGTGCTCCACATTGAAGGGGACTTCGGGCAGGCAGATCATGTCCACGCCCTCGCAGTCGTCGCTCTTGGCCAGTGCGGCGGCGGCGGTCAGCCAGCCGGCGTTGCGGCCCATGATCTCGACGACGGTGACGTACTTGGTGCCATAGACAGTGGCGTCGCGGATGATCTCCTTCATCACCACGCCGATGTACTTGGCCGCAGAGCCGTAGCCGGGGGTGTGGTCGGTGACCATCAGATCGTTGTCGATGGTCTTAGGCACGCCCATGAAGCGGATGTCGCTCTGGATGCACTCGCCGTACTCAGCCAGCTTGCCGATGGTGTCCATCGAGTCGTTGCCGCCGATGTAGAAGAAGTAGCCGATGTCCAGCTTTTCGAGGATGGCGAAGAGCTTCTTGTACACGGCCTCGTCGGTGTGCCAGTCGGGCAGCTTGTAGCGGCAGCTGCCGAGGAAGCTGGAGGGGGTGCGCTTGAGCAGCTCGATGTCGAGGTCATCGGTCAGCAGGGTGGACAGGTCCACGACCCGCTCCTCCAGCAGACCGGCGACGCCGTTGCACATGCCGTAGACGATGTCCGCGCCGCGGCTCTTGCAGCTCTCGAACACACCAGCCAGACTTGCGTTGATGACAGAGGTGGGGCCGCCGGATTGGCCAACGATTGCATTTTTACCCATGATGATTTCTCCTTTTTTGTTTTTCTGTTTCGGCTTTATAAAATCGTGCAGGAGCACGAAAACAGATGCGGGGAAGGGGAGAAGCGAGTTTCCTTACAGGCAGATGTGGCGGGGTGTACCGTTGACGTAGACAGGGGTGACCTCGTCGAGGATGAGCGGGCGGGCGTATTCCTCGAACGCCGCCGTCACCTGCATCCCGTCGGGGGTGATCCAGTCCAGCGGCACTTTCTTTTCGAGGTTTGCCACCTGCTGGACGTCCACCGCTTCGGTGATGCACTGGTAAGGATACTCGGAAACGCGCTTGAGCGCGATCATTTTGCCCGTCTCACCGGCAAAGGCTGCGGCTGCCGCTGCGCCGCCCACGGCGTAGGCCTCGGTCACGTCGGTGCGGCTGGCCAGATGGCTGGCGCAGCGCTGCAGTGTCGAGAACTCGATGGCGCGGCTCTTGCAGTTCAGCTTGTCGTGGATGAGGTCGGACAGATAGCGGCTGGTGCCGCTGAGGATGGCTTTGTGGCCGAAGGCGTCCAGCTGGCCTGCCGTGGACACGAGGTCGCACAGATAGGTGCCGTCGGCGGTCTTGACACCCTCGCTGGCCGCGATGATGACGTTGGACTTCACCCGCTGCAGCTCATCCACTCTGGCGAGAAACTTGTCCTGGTCAAAGGGGACTTCCGGCAGAAGGATGAGGTCGGGGCCGTCGCTGTCGTCGCCGCCTGCGAGGCAGGCCGCACCGGCTAGCCATCCGGCGTGACGGCCCATGATCTCGGCCACAGTCACGCTGCGGATGTCGTAGACGGAGGAGTCACGGATGACTTCCTTGAGGATGGTGGCGATGTACTTGGCCGCAGAGCCGTAGCCGGGGGTGTGGTCGGTGAGGCAGAGGTCATTATCGATGGTCTTGGGTACACCGATAAAACGCACCGCACTGCCTACCTGTGCGCCGTAGCGGCTGAGCTTGGCGATGGTATCCATCGAGTCGTTGCCGCCGATGTAGAACACCGCGCAGATGTCGTACTTGTCAAACAGGGTGAACAGCTTGACGTAGGGCGTGGAGTCCGCCTCCGGCTCGGGGAGCTTGTAGCGGCAGCTGCCCAGATAGCTGGACGGCGTGCGCTTGAGCAGCTCGATACTGAGCCGGTCGCCCAGCAGGACGTTCAGCTCCACGAGTTCCTCTTTCAGCAGTCCCTCGATGCCGTATTTCATGCCGTAGACCTTGTCTGCGCCCAGACTGCAGGCGGCTTTATAGACGCCTGCGAGACTGGAATTGATGACGGCGGTAGGACCGCCGCTCTGGCCGATGATGACATTCTTGGCCATGAGAACCTCCTTGTACCATTTACCGATAAATTGGACTTCCTGTGCGCCGCAGCACCGCTCCGCGCTGTCCCCGTTTCGTGGTCCTTACACCCTGCACAGTGTACAGACGGGGGGAACAGCCAACAATCGATGACTGCAACTCGCACAAAAGTTCTGGCAGGTCGTGCAAGCACTTCGAGAAATGTGTGCAAAAACCTGCTCTTCTTCTATTGTAACCGTTTTGCCTGTTGTATGCAAGTCCTAATTGGTTGCAGAGGCAAAAAAATTATGATAAAATAGGTGCTGCACAGCTCTGTCGGGCCGGAAAGCGGGGATAACCCGCCGACGCCCGGGCAGACTAAGAGCAGAACCAAACGAAAGCGGGAACACCTTTATGGGCATTTCACACGATTATCATAGCACGGGCAGGAGCCGCAGAGGCGGTCCCGGCGGAGTCATCCGGTTTGCAGGGGCCGTGGCCGGCATCCTGCTGGTGAGCTTCGCCATCACGGCCATCCTCGAGCATGGACAGGCACAGCCCGAAGAGCTGCCCACCGTGACGGCCAACGGCACGGCGCAGAATATTCTGGCTCCGCTGCCCATGCAGGGCGCGGCGGACAGCACTACCGACAGCGCCGTCAGCGGCGGGGAGAACGCAGCGGCAGACGGCACGCCCGCCGTGACCCTCGAGCAGTTCGGCCCGGCCCGTCAGATGGCGGGAGCCTACAGCGTCAAAGCCTACGACAGCAGCGTCATCCGCCAGCCTGCCAGCGGCCAGGTCGATTTGAGCTACTTCTCCGATGCCGCCTTCCTCGGTGACAGCCTGACGGTGGGCTTCTCTGACTATAAGATCAACCTCGGCGGTGCGCTCATCTGCGGCTACACCGGCGTCGGTCCGGATGCCATCGTCAACCGCAGCGCCGTCAAGAGCAGTGTGCGGGGCGAGGAAGTCGCGCTGGACGTGCTGGCCGCTGCTCAGCCCAAGAAGCTGTATATCCTGCTGGGTACCAACACCCTGACCACCGTGGGTGCGGCAGACCGCTTCCTCGCTTACTACGGCCAGATGCTGGATGTGCTGCGCCAGACGCTGGGGGAGGACTGCGTCATCTATGTTGAGTCCATCCCGCCCGTCCGCCCCGAGGCCGCAGCGGAAAAGCCGGGCCTTGCCTCGGACATCATCCGCTCGGTGAATGAGCAGCTGGCCCTGCTGGCCGCAGATAAGGGCTGTGTCTACCTCGATTTGTGGGAGACGCTGGCCGACGGCGAGGGTAACCTGAAAGAGGTGCTGGCTGCGCCGGACGGCGTCCACTTCTCGGCGGGCAACGGCTACGGCGCGTGGGTCACTTACCTGCGCAACCACGCCAAGTATTCTGCCGATAATGCATGGACGCCCGGCAGCGCCTACGCAGGCTGAGCGCAAAACCAAAAAAAACAAAAGCATCCGTGATGCCCTGCCCCGGGAGGGGGGGGGAGAGAAACATCACGGATGCTTTTTTGCAGCAAAAATCCCGCCCCCTGTACCAGTGATACGGAGGACGGGACGTTTTGTTTTTATGGAGAAGGGCAGAGGAACGAATTACTTCATCTTGCTCTTGGCCTTCATGCGCTGCTCGTGGTTGAGGATCTGCTTGCGGATGCGCAGGTTCTCGGGAGTGACCTCCAGCAGCTCGTCCTGAGCAAGGAACTCGAGGCAGCCCTCGAGGCTCAGCTTGCTGATGGGGATGAGGCGCAGAGCGTCGTCAGAGCCGGAAGCACGGGTATTGGTCAGGTGCTTGGTCTTGCAGACGTTGACATCGACGTCCTCGCCGGAAGCGGTGTAGCCGATGACCATGCCCTCGTAGACCTTCTCACCGGCGCCCACCAGCAGAGTGCCGCGCTGCTGAGCGTTGAACAGGCCGTAGGTGACGGCCTCACCGGTCTCAAAGCTGACCAGAGAACCGGTGGAGCGGTTGGCAATCATGCCAGCCCAGACGTCATAGCCGTCGAAGATCTGGTTGATGATGCCCTCGCCGTGGGTATCGGTCAGGAACTGGTTGCGGTAGCCGAACAGGCCGCGGCTGGGCATACGGAACTCCAGACGCACACGGTCGGAACCCAGAGACTCCATCTGCTGCAGGATGGCCTTGCGCTGGCCCAGACCGGTCATAACAGCACCCTGATACTGAGTGGGGACGTCGATGACGACGTGCTCCATAGGCTCGTAGGTCTTGCCGTCGATGACCTTGGTCAGAACGTGCGGGGGAGAGACCTGCAGCTCATAGCCTTCGCGGCGCATGGTCTCGATGAGGATGGACAGATGCATCTCACCACGGCCCATGACACGGAAAGAATCGGTGGTGGCGGAATCCTCCACCTTCAGAGCGACGTCCTTCAGCAGCTCTTTCTGCAGACGGTCACGGATCTGGCGGCTGGTGACATACTTGCCCTCACGGCCGGCCAGCGGGCTGTCGTTGACGGAGAAGGTCATCTCGACGGTGGGGTCGTTGATCTTCACGAAGGGCAGCGGCTCGATATTGGAGGGGCTGCACAGAGTGTTGCCGATGGTGACGTCGGGCAGACCAGAGAAAGCCACGATGTCGCCTGCGGTGATGTTGTCGCAGGGCTGACGGCCATTGGCCTGGAAGTCATACAGCTTGGTCAGACGGCCGCGCATCTTGAGGTCGGGGTTGTGCCAGTCGCACACGACCACTTCCTCGCCCACCTTGGCGACGCCGTTCTGGATGCGGCCGATGCCGATGCGGCCAACGAACTCATTGTAGTCCACAGAGGACACCAGCATCTGGAAGGGAGCCTCGGGGTCGCCCTCGGGCGGCTTGATGGTGCTCAGCAGGGTGTCGAACAGGGGAACCAGGTCAGTGCCGGGTACATCGGGGTCAAGGCTTGCAGTGCCATCACGGCCACAGCAGAACAGCATGGGGCAGTCCAGCTGCTCGTCGGTAGCACCCAGATCCATCAGCAGGTAGAGGACCTCGTCGATGACTTCCTTGATGCGGGCATCGGGACGGTCGATCTTGTTGATGGCGACAACAAGGCTCAGATTCTGCTGCAGAGCCTTCTGCAGCACGAAACGGGTCTGGGGCATGCAGCCCTCAGCAGCGTCCACCAGCAGCAGAACGCCGTTGACCATCTTCAGCACGCGCTCGACCTCGCCGCCGAAGTCGGCGTGGCCCGGGGTATCGACGATATTGATCTTGACGCCCTTGTAGGTGCAGGAGCAGTTCTTGGCCAGAATGGTGATGCCGCGCTCACGCTCGATGTCACCGCTGTCCATGACACGCTCTGCCACAGCCTGATTGTCGCGGAAAGCGCCGCTCTGGCGCAGCAGGGCGTCCACCAGCGTGGTCTTGCCGTGGTCAACGTGAGCGATGATAGCGACATTGCGCAAATCGTTACGAACCATAAAATACAACCTCTCTATTTTGAATCTCAGTAGAAGTTACGTCATACGATTTAAGTTTATATCATCCGGGGGTGGTTTGTCAAGATTGTATAAAAAATTTTTGATGGATTCGGCGTTTTGCCCGAGAATCGGCTATCGATTTGGGCGGCATTACAACGCGAAACGTGATATACTTAATGTACCAAAGTTGGATAATCTCGTTGGAGGTGTGTCTATGAAACTGACGTTTTTGGGTGCCAACCACGAAGTGACCGGCAGCTGTACCCTCTTGGAAGCGGCGGGACAGCGCTACCTCATCGACTGTGGTATGGAACAGGGCAAGGATGTCTATGAGAACCAACCCATCCCCGTTGCGCCGGGCGAGATCGACGGCGTGCTGGCCACCCATGCCCATATCGACCACACGGGCCTTCTGCCTCTTCTGGTGCGCAACGGCTTCCGGGGCAGGATCTATGCAACCAGGCCCACGGCAGAACTGTGCAGCATCATGCTGCGCGACTCGGCGCACATCCAGGAATTCGAAGCCGAGTGGAAGAACCGCAAAGGCCAGCGCTCCGGCGCAGAGCCTGTGGAACCCATGTACACCATTCAGGACGCCGAGGCAGCCATCGCGCTGTTCCGGGGCTATGATTACAATAAAGAGATCGAGCTTGCGCCCGGCATCGTCATCCGCTTTGTGGATGTGGGCCATCTGCTGGGCTCGTCCAGCATTGAGATATGGGTGACGGAGAACGGCGCGACCACAAAGCTGGTTTTCTCCGGAGACATCGGCAACCATGACCAGCCTATCATCAAAGACCCCACGTATCTGAAAGACGCAGATTATGTCTTTATGGAGTCCACCTACGGTGACCGCAGCCACGGCCCGCGGCCCGACTATGTGGCAGAGCTGGCGAAGATCCTGCAGCGCACCTTCGACCGCGGCGGCAATGTGGTCATCCCGAGCTTTGCAGTGGGCCGCACTCAGGAACTGCTCTACTTCATCCGCGAGATAAAGGAAAAGAATCTGGTCACCGGCCACGGCTGTTTCCCGGTGTACATCGACAGCCCGCTGGCCATCGAGGCTACCCGTATCTTCAAGGACACCGACTCCTCCTGCTTTGATGAAGAGACCAACGCCCTGCTGGCAAAGGGCATCGACCCTATCCAGTTCCCGGGCCTGAAGGTCAGCGTCACCAGCGATGAGTCCCGTGCCATCAACACCGACCCCGTGCCGAAGGTCATCATCTCGGCCAGCGGCATGTGCGAAGCGGGCCGTATCCGCCACCACCTCAAGCATAACCTCTGGAGGAAGGAATGCACCGTCCTCTTTGTGGGCTATCAGGCCGTGAACACGCTGGGCCGCTCTCTGCTGGAGGGTGCGGACAACGTGAAGCTCTTCGGCGAATCCATCGAGGTGCAGGCGGAGATCTGCCAACTCACCGGCCTTTCGGGCCACGCCGACAGGGAGGGCCTGCTGAAGTGGGTCAACTCCTTTGAGCCGAAGCCCAAGCGGGTGTTCATCATCCACGGCGAGGATGAGGTGGAGAACATCTTTGCCCAGACCCTCACTGAGCAGGGCTTCAACGCCTGCGCACCTTATAATGGTGAGCAGTGGGCCATCGGTGCCGAGGGCGCAGTCTGCCTGAAGGAAGGCACCCGTATCCGCATCGAGCACCACGTCAGCGAGGGTGCAGCCCGTGCAGCTACCGTCTTCCAGCGCCTGCTCAATGCCGGCAAGCGTTTGCTGCGAGTCATCGAGCACAACGAGGGCGGTGCCAACAAGGACCTCGCCAAGTTCGCCGACCAGATCAACGCTCTCTGTGACAAGTGGGACAGATGAGGCAAACATCCCGGCGGCATAGCTGCTCCGAAAACATCGTTCTGAAATAAAATGATGGAAAACCGACCCGAGTTCGTGTATCCTCACACGGCTCGGGTCGGTTCTTTTTTTGCGTCCAAAAGAGGAAAACACAGTTTTTTATGCGCTTTTGCACAAGTTTCCGACTATTTCATGAGAATCGTTGACTTTGAATGTACAAAATGCTACCATATGGCACAAGAAAAGGCAAAGATAACGAAATAAAGTTGTTTCAAGGGCGCAAAGGCCGGCATCTGTGCTGGAAACGGCTCGAAGTTTTTGTCTGCGTGCGGATGGTATCGGCAGAAGCCTCCGCACAGGAAATGACTGCCGAAAAAGGAGGTCTCAATGATAGAATACAAGCTTTCTCTTGCGTCGTCCGGCGCGGTAAAAGCGCCGGGTTATGAGGATATGCTGCGGTTTGGCTACAACAAGAACTGCGGCGTCTATCGGCTGAGAGTGACTGCCGCCGACGAGTGGAAGGGGATGAAGCTCCGGGTGTTCTGGCATACGCCGGAGGGGGACCCGCCTGCATCACTGGTAGAGAACGGTGTGGTGGAGGTGCCTGCCTTCGTCACGGCTGTGTCCGGCGAGGGCCGCATCACCTTCGAAGGCTCCGACGGCACCCGGACCATCACCAGCGCCGATATGCGTTACCGCGTGGCGGCAAATTCCGGTACCGAAGACGGTACTATGCCGCCGCTGGGTACGCCTGCGTGGCAGCAGCTGGTGGGCCGGGTGGAAGAAGTCGGTGCAGACGCCCGGAAAAGTGCCGAACAGGCCAGGAAGTCGATGAAACAGGCCGAAAGCGAAAAAAGCGCAGCGGCCGGTAGTGCTGCAGCGGCGGCGAAAAAACTGAAAGAGCTTCAGGATGGCATCGCTGCGGGAGATTTCAAGGGCGAAAAGGGTGATACAGGCGCGAGAGGTCCGCAGGGAAATACCGGACCTCAGGGGCCTAAAGGCGAAAAAGGCGACATCGGCTCGACAGGCCCCACTGGTGCAACAGGTCCACAAGGTCCAAAGGGCGAGACTGGCCCGCAGGGTCCGAAGGGCGACAAAGGCGACACCGGTCCACAGGGTCCTGTAGGCGCGACCGGCCCTCAGGGACCGAAAGGCGAGACAGGCCCGGCGGGCAAAGAAACGAAGGTGGACGCCACCCTCAAAGTCTCCGGCGCAGCTGCCGACGCCAAAGCCACCGGCGACGCGCTGGCGG
>ULSD01011855.1_pt1 | contig 38670 bp, 31 predicted proteins | sample 1956051 | NCBI WGS metagenome assembly ULSD01 (sample SAMEA4835699, study PRJEB28245) | human gut metagenome | biome: gut microbiome; material: fecal sample | place: Denmark | collected 2008
ATGATTTCTTCAAATTTGGTGGCGATGCCGAAGAAGTAAGGTCCGTTTATTTCGTACACTTCCACGCCTTCGGGGATAACCAGGTGTTCTTCGTGCGTTTCCACGTCCGATTCCTTGTTGGGGTCGATTTCATCGGTAATGACCGATATCTGCGTGGTCTCCATCACTCGTTTCATGAACGATACGCAGGCGATGACCAGCCCCACTTCGATAGCCACGGTCAGGTCGAATATCACGGTGAGGAAGAAGGTGATAAGCAATACGGTGACATCGGATTTCGGGTTTTTCAGCAGCCCTTTGAATACCCTCCAGCCACTCATGTTATAGGATACTACTACCAGCACGCCGGCAAGGCACGCCATCGGGATGAACTTGGCGAGCGGCATCAGGAATATCAGGATGAGCAGAAGCACGATGGCATGAACGATACCGGCTATCGGTGAGCGTCCTCCGTTGTTGATATTGGTCATGGTGCGGGCAATGGCTCCCGTGGCAGGAATGCCGCCGAAGATGGGTGAGATAATGTTGGCAATGCCCTGTGCCACCAGTTCGGTGTTTGAGTCATGATGGTCTCCGATGACTCCGTCGGCTACGGTGGCGGAGAGTAAAGACTCTATTGCCCCCAGCACGGCGATGGTTATCGCTACGGGAAAAAGGTTCTTCACCGCTTCCCAGTCGAGCGAAGGTACGGTAGCTTCGGGTAATTGTGACTGGATGCTGAAGCGGTCGCCGATGGTGTCGATGCTGGTCACACCTCCGTACATCTTCATCAGGTATACCGCTACGGTCACAAGGATAATCGCTACCAGCGAGCCGGGAATCTTTTTCGAGAACTTGGGCGTGAGCGCGATAATCAGGATGCTGGCTATGCTGACCGCTACGTTCCACCAGTTGACGGTATCGAAGTGCCGTGCATAGAGTATCCATTTGCCGATAAAGTCGCCCGGCACCTTCTCACCTCCGAATTGCAGGCCGAATACATCAGCTATCTGTGTGGTGAAGATGGTCAGGGCGATACCGCTTGTGAAACCGATGATGATGGGGTAGGGAATGAACTTGATGATGGTGCCAAGCCGGAACACTCCTAATATAATAAGGAGTATGCCCGCCATTAAGGTCGCTATCATCAGGCCTTCCAGTCCGTATTGCTGGATAATGCCGTAGATAATAACGATAAAGGCTCCCGTAGGTCCGCCTATCTGTACTTTGCTCCCGCCCAAAAGCGAGATGATGAATCCCGCTACGATAGCGGTGATGATGCCTTTTTCGGGACTTACTCCCGAAGCGATGCCAAAAGCAATGGCAAGCGGAAGGGCTACGATGCCTACGATGATGCCTGCCATCAGGTCGGTAGAGAAGTCCGACCGGGTGTAGTTCCGAAGCGTATCTACCAGCTTCGGCTTAAACTGAAATGTCTTCATATACCTATTGAAATAATTAAAATAATAAAAAAGAAGTGCAAAAGTATATATTTATCCGAACATAAACGACTACATTCCCGTTAATCTTTCAAGAAAAGGCAAGAAAGTCTTAATAGAACATAAAAGATTGATTGTAATGATTACAAATTTGAATAAAAATACTATCTTTGTAATGTTGAAAAGAAAACAATGTCTAACCACTAAATAACTAACGATTATGGGAAAAAGTATTAAAGGAACAAGAACAGAGAAGAATCTGGGTATTTCATTTGCCGGCGAATCACAGGCAAGAATGCGTTACACTTATTTTGCAAGTGCGGCAAAGAAAGAAGGATATGAACAAATTGCCGCTATCTTTACCGAAACTGCAGACCAGGAGAAAGAACATGCCAAGCGGATGTTTAAATGGCTGGAAGGCGGAATGGTGGAAATCACAGCCAGCTATCCTTCGGGTGTCATCGGAACTACGCTGGAAAACCTGAAGGCTGCTGCAGCAGGCGAGAACGAGGAGTGGTCGCTGGACTATCCGAAGTTTGCTGATATTGCCGATGAAGAAGGATTTCCTGCTATCGCCAAGATGTATCGTGAAATAGCTGTTGCCGAAAAGGGGCACGAAGAAAGATATCTTGCACTGGCAAAGAATGTAGAAGAAGGTAAGGTGTTCAAGAAAGATACCGAAGTGGTATGGCAATGCCGTAATTGCGGATACCTGTATGTAGGTACGGAAGCTCCCGAAACTTGTCCGGCTTGCTTGCATCCACAAGCTTACTTTGAAGTGCAGAAAACGAACTATTAAGCCTTGCTTGACAGTTCGGTAATTTATCACAGGGGACACAGGGATACAGGGGTATTTCTGTGTCCCTTGCGGTTTAAAATACCTACTTTCAGGTATTGACAAAACAGATGAAAGTTTGCAATTTTGCGGACATAGAAAATAACTTTTAAAATCAATAAATGTATGAAAATCAAATCAATCATAGGTCGTGAAGTGCTCGACTCGCGTGGCAATCCTACCGTAGAAGTGGATGTAATGCTGGAATCTGGTATAATGGGACGTGCTTCGGTTCCGTCTGGGGCTTCTACAGGCGAGCACGAAGCGTTGGAACTTCGCGATAAAGATCCGAAACGCTATGGCGGTAAGGGTGTATTGAAGGCTGTAGAGAATATCAATACGGTCATAGCTCCGGCTTTGACGGGCTGGTCTGTACTGGAACAGCGTGCCATCGACCGGAAAATGTTGGAACTGGACGGCACCAAGACAAAATCGAATTTGGGTGCCAATGCCATTTTAGGCGTTTCGCTTGCCGTGGCAAAAGCTGCTGCAAATTACCTGCACATTCCTCTCTATCGCTATATCGGAGGGGTAAATACGTATGTGATGCCCGTCCCGATGATGAACATCATCAATGGCGGTTCGCATAGCGATGCCCCGATTGCATTCCAAGAGTTTATGATTCGTCCGGTAGGTGCTTCTTCGTTCCGTGAAGGCTTGCGTATGGGTGCAGAAGTATTCCACGCCTTAAAGAAGGTTTTGCACGACCGTGGACTGAGTACGGCGGTAGGTGATGAAGGAGGTTTTGCTCCGACATTGAATGGCACGGAAGACGCACTTGACTCCATCCTTGCCGCTATCCGGGCAGCAGGCTACGAACCAGGCAAGGACGTGAAAATCGGTATGGACTGTGCGTCATCTGAGTTTTATAAGGATGGAGTATACGATTACACCATTTTCGAAGGGGAAAAAGGAAAGAAACGTACATCGGATGAACAAATCGCTTATCTGGAAGAGCTGATTGACAAATATCCGATTGATTCTATCGAAGACGGTATGAGTGAAAACGACTGGGAAGGCTGGCAGAAACTGACGGCACGTATCGGCGGACGTTGCCAGCTGGTAGGCGATGACCTGTTCGTAACCAATGTAGAATTCCTTTCGAAAGGAATTGCCATGGGATGTGCTAATTCCATATTGATAAAGGTAAACCAGATAGGCTCACTTAGCGAAACGCTGGATGCTATCGAGATGGCACACCGCCATGGTTATACTACGGTTACATCCCATCGTTCGGGTGAAACCGAAGATGCCACCATAGCCGATATAGCTGTAGCAACGAATAGCGGACAAATCAAGACCGGTTCGCTGAGCCGTTCGGACCGTATGGCGAAATACAACCAGTTGCTCCGTATCGAAGAAGAATTGGGTGACTTGGCAGTATACGGATATAAGCGTATTAAATGAAAAAAATCACTTGAAGCTTGTTATAAAGGGGAGATTTCAGCTGAAATTCTCCCCTTTTTCCCCTAAAATGAAGAAAAAATGAAAAAAAACAGGGAAATGTATTGCAGGTTTAAAAAATAGTTGTACCTTTGCAACCGCAATCGAGAGAGATAGCAACGAAAGAAAAACAAAATGGTGCGTTAGTTCAGTTGGTTAGAATACATGCCTGTCACGCATGGGGTCACGGGTTCGAGTCCCGTACGCACCGCAATAAACATTGGAAATCAATGTTTTATAAAATAAGCACCCGATTTTACACCCAAGAATGTAAAGTCGGGTGTTTTTATATTATTTAATGAATCATCTTTTAGGTAGCAGATAAAAATAAAGCAAACGAAAAGGGAAACAAGTTTTCTTTCTTCATTTGCTTTATATGATATGCAGGTTTATTTGCTTAATCTGTCATCATCAATTCAGAATATGTTCAGGAATGGACGTTGTTGCAAATGCTCCTATTATTTTATAGTCTGTTTCGGGAACAGTCAGTATCATTGTGTAGTCTCTTGGTGGAACGCTTTTTGTAGTGGCATTGCTGATGAGTTCCTCCCAATCCACATCTAAATAGCCTCTGATAATATCCAGTACTTCTTGAGAATTATTATTGAACGACAAAGCGAATTCGTGGGCTTCCATCGGAGCATTTTGCGCAAAGTTTCCGAATTCATCGGCTGAATAATTCAGACGCAAATAGAGAACAGCTTTCTCCCCGTCCTTCTTGACAAAAAACTCATAAGTGCCTTTGGCAATCGGGGTATTATTCAATTGGTGCTGGATGTAGTCCATTGTAAAGAAATAGCAATCACGTGCCTGGTTGTTTACCAAATAGAGCCTAAGGTTTGAAGTCAGCGTAGGGTGATTGCTTTCGGCAATGCCGTATGCGATATAGCAATCCGTTACTTTCACTTCGACCGTTTCCTTGTCGCCCGTCACGTTGTCCGTCAGAGTAAGCGTGGTGCTTCCTTTCTGTTTGCCTTGCAGGGAAACATAGACGCTTCCTCCTTCGTTCAGAACTTCATTGGCTTCTATTATCGTTTCATCCGCTACGGACAGGCTGATGTCGCCGCTTCCATTGGTAATGGGAATCTCAGTAATGCCGTGCCACAATCTTACTTCATAATAGGTCTTTTCAAGGCCGAATGGGGAGATTAGTTCATTTTCGTTATTATCACTGTTGCATGCTGAGATAAACAGACTAATGATAATGAAAAAGGAGGTGATAAGTTTATTCATATTCTAAATTATTATATATTCTCGATTGACCCTATCAAGATGTTAATAATATATTGAAAACGTGAGCCAACTATGCCACGTCTTAACTTGAAGGTCGTAGGAAACCTTGGATACAGATGTAACAAAGCGGCCCACGCTATAGCGTGAGAACCACTATGCTATCCTTGTATCCAATTTGAAAATTTCCTACGTTTTCAAGTACAAGATAAGCATAACGCTTCTTCTTTTTCTCTTATGTCTTGGAAAGAGTTGCCTCAATCCGTCTGCAAAAATACAGAATTTTATTGAAATCCAATCAAATACTATTGAATTACATCCTAAATCCTCTACTTTTTCTCGGTTCTTCCACTGACTGCCGCAAACCTTGCCGAAATTTCTCCCATTGTTCCTTGAACCATTCGCTAATCGGTTGCCTGTTTATGGTCAGAACCAATTTATTGTTATCGGTCGGATTCCTTTCTACCTTGAAAACATCATTCTTGATGTCAAACTTTCGTCTGTGTTCTTCGGAATAAATCCTGCCGTTGCACCTGATAGCCTCTTTCTTCGTCAAAAGGCTCTCTATCATTTCTTTGGTGAAGCCGATGGCTGCGCACAGTTTCTCCATTCTCAGCATCTCCCTGAGCATCGGGAACCATTTGAAAGCCTTTTCAAGAATAGCATTCAGCCGTGATATTTCCTTGTCTTTGGCTTCAAGTTCTTGATGGTGCATCCCTTGCAGATTGCGTATCTGTTTGCCGTGCTGTTCCTGCATGTGCCGCATTTGGGCTTTCAAGTCATCAATTCCCTTATCCCGTTTGGCAATTTCCTGACGCAGTTCATCATTGGACTGCTCCAGCTTCTTCATTTTCCCGCTGCCGAAAAGAGAACCCACTCCGCTTACTATGACCGTAGCAGCATCGGTGGCTGCACCTTTGAGCTTGTCCGTGCGTATCTCCGATTTCACCTGACGAAGTTCCTGTTCGGCAAGATTTATCTGTTCTTCTTTGTGCCGTTTTGCAGCATCCATGCGTTGCAATTCGGCTTTCTGCTTCTCAATGATGAAGTCGTTCCTCTCCAGATGCTCCTTGCCTGTTACAGCCTTTGACTGTCCACGTTCCATCAGCAGGATGTCGGATGCCAAGTTTTGCATTTCGGTCATATCCTCGTCATTGAGTTTGCGGCTCTTGCCTGTATCGTGGTTCATCCAGTCGAATACGATATGGGCATGGTAATTCGGCTTGAACCATCTTTCGCCTACTTGAAAACTCTCCCTGTCCTCCGGTGCAGGCTGACCGTTCAGCCAATGCCCCTCGTCTTTGTGCAAGAAGATTTGAAGCGGAGTGATACCCCATCGTTTTTGGCACTCCTCGCCAAACCTACGCACATCCTCCAGTGTCGTGTCCGGTCTGATAAGCAATACTCCCTCACGGATGGGTGAGCATCCCGCCACCTTGATAATCTTGCCATTCTTCCCTTTGCGCTCACGTTCTTTTTCCTGCATGGCACGGCCTGTCTTTTCTTTGACCATGCGTTTGATGTTCTCATAGTGCGTCTGCAATTCGGGACTGCCGAAATCCGGATTTATCCATTGTTCGTTATCAGCCGTAAGTTCGGACACGATGTAGATTTTGGACTTGCCGATGTTGCGCATATACTCGGCAGTCCTCCGGTTATGAGCCTCGCTTGATGCCACGTTGCAAGGCTTGATATGTATGCTTGATTTTGTTGCCATCTTTTCAATTTTTGATTCGGTTATTACTAATTTGGTTTGCTGCTTTCCGCTCATAACCGCAGGGGGTTCTTAGGGGTGAAACCCATAAGCGGAGTTTCCAAAGAGAGGGTCACTCTTTGGTCGGGTTGCATAGGGCTGAAAGCCCTTGCCGGGTTCTTAGGGCAGTGTCCTAAGCCCCTCGGGAGAGCCCACAACTACGAAAGCGAAGCGTGTAGTTATAGTGGGCTATAACCGGAAGCCTTTCGGTTTCTTGGGTAACGCATCATTCCTCTTTTTGACGAATTGCATTTGCTCTTTTCTATCCGCCATGCGTTTCTGCAAATACTCGTTCAGGTCTTTGCATCCGCTGTAGATTTGTGAAGCGTCCCGTATATGCTGGGTGCTGTCGTATTCCTTGCGGATTTGCTGAAGGGCTTCCATTCCTGCACGGTCATTGTCAAAAAAACAGTGGATTCGCTCATAGCTTCCCAATGGATAAAGTGCTTTGGAAACATTGGCAACAGAGTTCAGAACCATGTAATCCTGCCTGTCGAATTCAGGGTATTGCGGACAGCTTTCGAGCCGTAGGGTCAGAAATGAGAGGTAGTCCATAAATCCCTCGAAAACGAAACACGTGCCCTTTGGCTCTCCCGACTGTCTGATGTGGGATATTTCCTTCGGTGCGATACAGCCCTTGAAATATCGGTTGCGGATTTCATAGCCGCCCGACATGTTGGGAAACGCAATGGCGAAGTACCGTTTGCCGTTGTGCGTAAACCGCGCTTCCTTACATTCTTTTTTCGCCAGTGCCGGATTTATCCCCCTTTCCTGCAAATAGGCGAGCAAGGCAGGGGAAGAAAGCGGCACGATTTCCAACTGTTGGAAACTCGGCTCTGTAAATGACTGCTTGCGAAAAGAGAAAGAAACGGGGTGCACGTGCGGTGCCTGTTCCTCTATGCGTTTCAAAAGGTACGGCACGCTGTCCGTTGCATAGAGGTGCGAAGCCAGCGCAATGATGTTGCCGCCCTTGCCGAGCGCAAAATCATACCATTGGTTCCGCTCGGTGTTCACCTTAAACGAGGCTTCGGTTTCTTCCCTGAACGGTGATTTGTACCATAGATTGATGCCCTGCCGCTTCACCGGGCTATATCCCAAGCTGTGAAGGTATTCTTCCAGCCTGATTTGTTTTGCTGTCTGTATGTCCATAAATGATTGTCTTTATCGGTTATTGTTTGTTTTTCTTTTCGCCAGTATCTGTTTATAGGTTACTGGCTGTATAACCACTTCACTTTATTGTCGTATATATAGGATACGGCTTAAAGTGAAGCGGTTTGATGCGCTCCTGCAACCACTTCGCTTTATCCTAATATATAGACCCGGAGAATAAAGTGAAGTGATTGCAGGAAGCGTGTCAATAGTGGAAATCCGGTTCGTATCTGTACTTCCTACCATTTTCCTGCACTATCATCCGCTTGTTCTTCAACACTGTGATGAGTTTAACCAGCTTGTTGTCGCTTAACGGAACACCCACCAAGGCATACGATTCTTTCAGCGCCTTGCCCAGTTCCTTATACCCGTACTCGTCCTGCAACGAAAATGCTGCTTCCAGTGCTATCCGGTGTTGTTGCTCGGAAATGTCCTTGCAGGCATCAAACCTTTCGCCTTGGGGTCTGCCGGGCGCTTTGGCTTCTGTCTGGTAATCCTCCATCAGTTCGGGCAATGCCCTTTCATTGATGCGGAAGGCAAACGGCTCGAAGTCCATCGCACGGATGTGCATGGCGGAAACCTTGCTGATGTCCCCGTTACTTTTGTCCTTTTCAACGAGCAGTACGGTTTCAGCCTTGTTGTTCAGTTCCGTGCCGATATGTCCCCTTGCGTTCTCATCCCCCTTGTTCTGGTGGAGTATCGTGTGGATATGTATCTGCCTGTCGTCCGTCCACTGCATCAGTTTCGATATGATGCGTGTCGATTCGCTGGGGCTGTTGATGTCATACACCATGTCACGGATACCGTCTATCACCACCATACCGAGGTTCGGTGTATGGTAGATTGCCTGTTCGACAATCCTTATGCGTTGCTCCGGCGTATATTTCCGCAGGGCAAGGAACTCAAGGTTCTCGTTGTCCCTGTCATCGGGCAGCCCTGCCATGCGCATGATGCGTTCCATCACATTCAGGCAGTGGTGGGGGCTTTGCTCCGTATCGACATACAGCACTTTCCGCTTGGCTTCGGGAAGTTCAGCCGCATACCTGAGCACCGTGCCGTTCTTCAAAGCCGCAGCCACGATAGCCGACACATTGAATGTCTTCTTGCTTTTGGCTTTGCCGATGGATGCACTGAAATTTCCCAACGTGCCGATTACAGAACCTTTCACACTGAGGATTTCTGGCGCTTTCTCGTATTTTCCCGACAGGCTCAGCCGTGAGGCTTGCCAGAGGATTACCGCCTGTTCGTCCGATATTTCCCGGATGTCTTTCATATAGTCCATAGCAATTCCTCCCGTTACTTGCGTCCGCCTGTTTTCTTCCCTGCCAGTTCAAGGGCAAGTTCCGCATCCACGATAATCTTGCGCCCTATCTGGGTGATAGCCTTGTCTATTTTTCCGCTTTTCTTTATGCGGTTGGCGGTGGGCAGGCTGCATCCGAACAGTCTGGCTATGCCGGGTATTCCGTACACATACTTTCTGTTTGTGTCCGTTACGGGCTGTGGCTGCGCTTCCGTCTGAACGGAAGCGTGTCTGCTTAACATTATGAACTCTTCACCCGTCATCTGCCAGACGGGTTTGGATAATAATTCTTGTAGATTTTGCATAGTTCTACTTTTTTGATTCAACAATCTGCCCTGCGCACTGGCTGTTATTTCTGTTCTCGAACGGTGCAAAATTAGGTAGGGTTATGGGTGGTAAGGATGGGGACGGTATAATCCGAGCATCGCTGTATCTTATTGAATATCAGAAAATAAAAATACCACTCAAAAATTAATTTGAGTGGTAAAAGTGGAACTTTCGTAAAATATCAGGATATGTCACCGATTATCTGAATATATGCTCCATTTCTTTGGCGAATTTCTGGTTGCTGTCACTGGGGAAATCAGAAACTGGCTCCTTGTACTTGGACTTGTAGTAGCTGTCATCAATATCCAGCAGTTTCAGTATCCCGGCTTTCCATTTGTCCTTGTCCTGTTTGGAGAGTTTTTCGCTCATGAGGAATATCAGATAGCATACACGTATCTTCTCTCTCGGTTTAATTCTCAACTTGCAGTTGCAGGGGTGCAAGTTCATATTGGCATAAAAATCCGGTGCGGAAATTTCCTCGAACTGTTCTCCAACACATACCTCATGAATGAGCGAAAGCAATTTCATGCTGAAATACTCTTGTTGTTCATCCGCCGTTTCCTGCTGACTGATTGGCTTGCCCGGCTCGTCCTGTCGTTTCCCGTCAGGAATGTATTTCTTCAATATATCCAGAAAAAGGCAGCTTTGACGGTACATGTCCGCACAACGGTTCTTCATATATTGGAATGCCTCTTTCCTTGCTGCCTTTTGCTGGTCATAGAGTTCATTCAGTTTGGCTCTTTCCTTGTCATATTCAGCCTTGCAGCGTTCATATTCTTTTTCAGCCTGTTTTTCCTCTTCGGCAGTATGTTCCCTGTAGCCAATGGAATCATACCTGTTGTTGGCTTCATTCAGCGGCTTGCTTAGGCTCCTTGTTACATCCTGTTGGGCTTCAATTTCAAGGGAATACCTTTCCATGTGTCGATAGCAAGCACGCTCTACGGCACTATCACTCAACGGGCACACCTCATAAGCCTGTATGCTCTTTTCTATTTCGGTTTTCAGGCTGTTGAGTATCAAGGTGTATTGTTCTTTTTGCCTGTCAAGCACCAGTTCAAGGATAGCAGCCTCAAAAGACTTCATGTCATTGTATTCCTGACAGAAATCGGAAATGAATTTTTGTCTGTCAAAAGAGAAAACGCGATTGTCTATATAGTCCCTGTATATTCTATTGAGTTCCCCGTATCGGGGAATCATCGTCTGTATCTTGTCTGCCATAGGTGTCCTACTTTTGTCTGTTCTTTTCATTGTCAAGAAGCATAGTCAGTTCTTCTTCCACCTGTTCTATGCTTGGCAACGCCGATTTCAGGCTTTCCGGCACAGCCTTGCTGAGCTGGTAATCGCTGATGCCGATAGGCTGGTCATAGCCTGTCAGTGCATATTGCGCGACAATCTCATCCTTGCCCTTGCACAACAGCAGCCCGATGGTCTTGTTGTCATTCTCTCCCCTCAGTTTGTCATCCACCACATTGATGTAGAAGTTCAACTGTCCGGCGTATTCCGGTTTGAACGGGGTAGCTTTCAGTTCCACAACTACGTATGCATGTAGTTTTATGTTGTACAGAATCAGGTCGGCATAGAAATCGCTGTCGCCAATCTGGAAATGCTTCTGCCTTGCGACAAAGGCAAATCCGTTGCCCATCTCCAACAAGTATCGGGTGACGTGCTTTACCAACTGTTCCTCTATGTCCCTTTCGTCCGCACGTTCTTTGGCTCCTGCCAAGTCAAAGATATACGGGTCTTTCAACAGGTAGTTGGCAAGGCCGCTTTGAGGTGCAGGAAGCGTGGCGGTAAAATTATTGACCTTGTGACTGTTGATTTGCCGTTCAAACAATTTGCTTTCAATCTGCATTTTAAGAACATTGCTGCTCCAGCCCATTTCCACGGATTGCTTCATATACCAGTAATCGACACCTAACGGAAGGGAACTGTTCAGCAGAATCACATGGCTTGCCCAATTGATTCTTGCAACAGGTGATGCTAGGAACAGTTTTTCCATGTCCTCAATCGGCATCCGGTAAACGACGGCTACTGTCTGGGTTACATCCTGAATTTGCGCAAGAGGTTCTTGCACAATTGCAACTTCCTTGTTGTCTGAGGATTGTATTTGCGCAAGAGGTTCTTGCGTAAATGGCACATTGTTCAGGCTTTGGATTTCATCCGTGATTTTCCGCACACTTGGAGTAATCAATTTCGCATCGGTTTCGATGAAACTCCGTAATACGGTCAATGGATATGAACGTGCGAACTGGCACATATAAGCCAAGTTCCTGACCGAATATCCTTTCTTTTCGGGATAATTGAACCGTATCGCCTGCGCCAGTTTCTTGATGACCTTGCCGCCCCAGCCTTGTCGGTTCTGGTGGTACAATATGTAGTTGCCCATCTTCCAGTAATGGAACAGCATCTGCGCATTGGCGGCACTAATGAGCCGGACTTGCGCCTGCTCTATTTCTGACCCAATGGCATTGACAAAAGCCTCGAAACTCCTTTTCTCTATATTGTTATCGTTGTTGCTCATTGTTATATGTATTGAAAGTTACAAAGATAAGCCCAATAACAGGCATCCCGTGAAACTTGCTGATTGTTTTTATAGTTGGTTGAATTTGTTCATCGCACTGGCTTTCACATCATCGGCAATGTCGATGTAGGGTTTCATAGCCTTGTAGTCGCTATGTCCCGTCCATTTCATCACTACCTGTGCCGGAATACCGAGAGCCAGAGCGTTACAGATGAAAGTCCTTCTCCCGGCATGGGTACCCAGCAATGCGTATTTGGGTGTAATGGTGTCTATACGGCTGCTTCCTTTGTAGTAGGTTTCACTTACAGGTTCGTTGATTTCGGCAAGTTCGCCCAGTTCCTTCAAATAGTCATTCATCTTTTGGTTGCTTATGACAGGGAGAGCCTTGTGCCCCTCAAATTCCACACCCTTGTATTTGTCGAGTATTGCCTTGCTGTGGTTGTTAAGTTCGATGATGAGCCTTTCTGCGGTCTTTACGGTAGTAATTTCTATATATCCGTCCCTGATGTCGCTTTTCTTCAGATTATGCACATCCGAATACCGGAGTCCGGTAAAGCAACAGAACAGAAAGACATCCCTCACCCGTTCAAGGTATTGCTTTGTGTCGGGTATCTGATAATTTTTGAGTTTGTTCAGTTCTTCCCAAGTGAGGAATATCACCTTTTTCGGTGTGCTTCGTAATTTGGGGTTGAAATCTTCATAGGCATTGTTCATGCAATACCCTTTCTTGGTACACCAGCGCAGGAACCATTTCAGATAAGCAACCTGTTTCATGATGGACGTGTTCCGCATATCTTCGGTGTCTTTCAGGAAATTCACATACTTTGTTAGCTTGGGTTCGTCCAACGATTCAAAAGTCAGTCCCTTGTCAAACTTTTCAAGATGTTTCCTTACTGCGGCAAATTTCTCATAGGTGGCATCAGACCAACCGTTTTGCGTGCCGCACTCCTTAATGAACTCATCAAATACCTCCAACGGAAGAAACACCACCGGGGCTTCCTCCTCTTCCTTTTTCCCATCGTGCAATCTGTTGAACGCATCCTTTACCTGTTCGGTAGTGGGCATGAATCCCTGCACCTCGAACTCCTTGAAGATATTCTGTATTTCGGTGTAGTATTTCAGCAAGTCCGCATTGATTTCCGATGCGCTTTGCTTCAGCTTGTTGGTGCATCCGTTCTTTACCCGCTGCTTGTCGGCATCCCATTTGGCGACATCAATGCGGTAGCCCGTTGTGAACTCAATGCGGTGGCTGGCGAAAACCACACGCATACGGATAGGGACATTCTCCACGATTGGCACTCCGTTCTTCTTCCGGCTTTCCAATGAAAAGATGATGTTTCGTTTGATATTCATAATTGGGTGCGTTTGAAATTCAACACCCAAATATACACCCAATAATTGAAATAGCAAAAGGTATTTAATGATATTTAGTAATATAGCCGATTTATAATAACTTGATTATTATCAGTATATTGCAGTTTTATGAGATTTCTTGATTGTGTAAGTTAAAGTCCCGTACGCACCGCAACAAAAATAAAAAATATTCGCTTATGAATCCCTAAGTTGTCACAACTTAGGGATTTTATTTTATAGTACTCCCCCTTCTAGCCGCACAAATAACAGCAAGGTGCGCAAGAAACACACGCAAACGTTTGATTGACTGAACGAAAATTCCTAATTTTGCACAATTATTTGAAATTACGTAATTTACTATAAGATGAACCAAGAATTCGAGCTGATCGCCAAAACCTTCCAGGGATTGGAAGAAATATTGGCACAAGAACTCACCGAACTGGGAGCAGGAAACATCCAGATCGGACGGCGTATGGTATCGTTTACCGGAGACAAAACAATGATGTACCGCGCCAATTTCAACTTGCGCACTGCTATCCGCGTGCTGAAACCCATCAAACATTTTCAGGCGACAAATGCCGACGAGGTGTACAATGCCGTAAAAGCCATAGCTTGGGAGAATTATATGGATAATACGACCAGCTTTTCGGTAGATGCAGTGGTATTTTCGGAGGTTTTCCGTCACTCCAAATTTGTAGCCTATAAAGTAAAAGATGCCATTGTTGATTATTTCCGCGAAAAAACCGGAAGTCGTCCATCGGTACGGATCAATAACCCTGACTTGGCACTGAATATTCACATTGCCGAAGATCAATGCACACTTTCACTTGATAGTTCGGGCGAATCGCTTCATCGCCGCGGTTATCGGCAAGAACAAGTAGAGGCACCCTTGAATGAGGTGCTTGCGGCCGGAATGATTCTAATGACAGGCTGGCGGGGAGAATGCGACCTGATAGACCCGATGTGCGGTTCGGGCACCATCCCCATTGAAGCGGCATTGATAGCCAGAAATATAGCTCCAGGCGTGTTTCGTAAAGAATTTGCTTTTGAGAAATGGAAAGACTTTGATAAGGAACTGCTGGACTCCATCTACAACGATGATTCACAGGAACGTGAATTTACCCACAAAATTTACGGTTACGACAACAATCCGAAAGCCAATGAAATAGCAACTCATAATGTAAAGGCAGCCGGATTGACCAAAGACATCGTATTGAAGGTACAGGCGTTCCAACAATTTGAGCAACCCAAAGAAAAGAGTCTTATCATTATGAATCCGCCTTATGGCGAACGCATCTCTTCAGATGACTTGTTAGGATTGTATCAGATGATAGGCGAACGGTTGAAACACGCATTTACAGGTAATGATGCGTGGATATTGAGTTATCGGGACGAATGTTTCGACCAGATCGGACTGAAAGCATCAGTAAAAATTCCGCTCTTCAACGGTGCTTTGGAATGTCAGTTCCGCAAATACCAACTATTTGACGGTAAATATCGTGAATTCCGTAGTGAGAATCCTGACAAAGAATTCAAGCCAAAGGGTGAAGAAAAGATAGTACGTGCGCGTCATCACGGTGAAAAAGTGGAATACGGACGGCGCGAAGGTAAAGAACGTTTCCGTGACAGCGCTCGTCGGGAATGGGATAAACCGGGATTTCGTCCGCGTGAAGACCGTCGCAGGGAAGAAGATGACCGTCGTTCGTTCCGTCCTCGCAGGGCTGAAGACGGCAAAGAGTTTACACGGGAACGCAAACAAGCTTTCAACCGCGAAGAACCGAAACGTTTCTCACGCAATGAAGAAAGTGATAAACTGGCCAGAATCCCGGCAAACCTGCGCTATATGCATCGCCGCCGGAAACCGGAAGAAGAAAATTAAGTTTGTAAGTTTTTAAGTTTGTAAGTTTGTAAGTTTTTGAGTTTGTAAGTTCTTTGGTTTAAAGTTTCAAGAACTCAAGAGCCTGAAAAACTTACAAACTAAAGAACTCAAAAACTAAAATCACAACCTATATGAAAAAATTTCTATCATTTATTATAACACTTTGCATGACCGTTACTTTGTGCGCCCAAGAAAAAAAAGCGTTCACACTGGATGATGTGATTCCCGGTGGAAGCAATTATTTTAACCTGACTCCTCAAAACTTACCAGGGTTGCAATGGTGGGGAGATGTATGTGTGCGTGCAGATGTGGACGATATCAGGCAAATAGATAATCGTACCGGAGAAGAAACTATACTGGTGACATTGAAAGAAGTGAACGAAGCCCTGCAAAACGGAGAAAAGCCGTACAAACTTTTAGCTCCCATCAAGCCGCTTCACACCCTGCAAGGCGCTTCCCTGCCTTGGGGAAACCGGAACCTCCTGATGTTTTCGGGCTATGTGGGAGATGAAGAAAAAAGTGAAAGCTATGTCTTCTTCTATGACTTTGTTCAGAAGAAGTTAACCAACATGTTCCGCATCCAAGAAGCAAACGCCACCAACTTTGATTTCTGCAAAGAGAACGGCTATCTTGCTTATACGGCAGGCGACCATTTATATATTGCCAACCACGGGGATTTTTCCACCGCAGTAAGCCCGCACCCAACAGGTGTAAAGGAAATAGATAACGACATCGTTTACGGCCAAGCGGTTCACCGCAACGAGTTCGGCATCATGAAAGGTACGTTCTGGAGCCCGAAAGGCACGTATCTGGCCTTCTACCGGATGGACCAAAGCATGGTGACCGATTATCCGCAGGTGAACACCACCACCCGCATCGCAACCCTCGTGCCCGACAAATATCCGATGGCAGGCATGACCAGCCACAAGGTGACCGTCGGCATCTATCATGTAAAGACGGGAAAAACCATTTACCTGCAGGCAGGTGACCCAACCGACCGTTACTTTACCAACATCAGCTGGTCGCCCGACGAGAAAGACATCTATGTCATCGAACTGAACCGCGACCAGAACCACGCACAACTGGTGCAATACAATGCCGAAACCGGCGAGAAGAAAGGCGTGCTTTACGAAGAGAAGCATGCCCGTTACGTAGAGCCGCAACACCCCTTGGCTTTCTTGCCCTGGGACGAAACCAAGTTCATCTACTGGAGCCAACGCGACGGGTATCACCACCTTTATCTAATGGATACCCAAAAGCCTCAGGCAGGCGAATGGAAAACCGGAAAGGATGCGGACGACACGTATTGCGAATACCTGCAGACCACCCCGCTCACCCAAGGAGACTGGCTGGTGCAGGAAATCTTAGGCTTTAACAAGAAGATGAAGACCGTCATCATCGGAAGCACGGAAATCTCTCCGCTCCAGACCAATGTCTTCAGCCTCGATGTAAAGGCCGGGAAACGTACCTTGATAGGCAAACGGGACGGAATGCACCGCGCGCAACTCTCGGAAAACGGAACATTCCTGATAGACAATTTCACTTCGAACGATGTTCCACGTGAAATCAGCATCCTGCCTACCAACGGGAAAAAAGGCGTTACATTGCTTACAGCTATTGACCCGATGAAAGAACAATACAACTTGCCCGAAATCAGCATCGGCACCATCAAAGCCGCCGACGGAAAGACCAACCTGTATTATCGCCTGATTAAGCCGGTGGGCTTCGACCCGAACAAGAAATACCCTGCCATTATCTACGTATATGGCGGTCCGCACGCACAGATGATTCACAACACACGCTTCTATGATGCACGCGGATGGGACCTTTATATGGCACAACAAGGCTATGTAATGCTTACGGTAGACAACCGGGGAAGTGATAACCGGGGCATTCAGTTCGAAAACTGCACCTTCCGCCAATTAGGCGCAGAAGAAGCCAAAGACCAAGTGGAAGGAGTCAAGTTCCTGCAATCACTTCCGTATGTGGATGCCGGAAAGATAGGCGTACACGGCTGGAGTTTCGGCGGCTATATGACCACCAACCTGATGCTGACTTACCCTGACCTCTTCAAGGTAGGCGTGGCTGGAGGTCCGGTCATCGACTGGAAATATTACGAAGTGATGTACGGCGAACGCTATATGGACACGCCGCAAACCAATCCCGAAGGATATAAAAGCCGGGATTTGAAAGCCAAAGCCGGCAATCTGAAAGGAAGGTTGGAAATCATCATCGGCGGAATGGACCCCACGTGCGTTCCCCAACATACGATTACCTTCCTGCGTGCATGCATCGATGCCGGAACGCATCCCGACCTCTTCATCTATCCCGAAGACGGGCATAACATGATGGGACGTGACCGCGTTCACCTGCATGAACACATCACGCGTTATTTCCTTGATTATTTAAAATAACCCGATATGACCCGATTTCACCACAGAGGAAATAATAAAAACGCAGTGTGCTTCTGTGTCCTCTGTGGTGAATAAATATAATAAAAGACATCAACTTAAATCGAACGGATATGAAACTACTGTTATTAGGTTCAGGCGGACGCGAACATGCATTGGCATGGAAAATCGCACAAAGTCCGAAAATAGAAAAGCTGTACATCGCTCCGGGCAATGCCGGAACGCAAGAGGTAGGCGAAAACGTAGCCATCAAAGCCGATGACTTCGAAGCCATCAAACGTTTTGTCCTTGAAAACAGCATCGACATGCTGGTAGTGGGTCCTGAAGACCCGCTGGTAAAAGGCATCTACGACTTCTTCCGCAACGATGAAGCCTTGAAAAATATTCCGGTTATCGGTCCGTCGAAAGCCGGAGCAACCTTGGAGGGAAGCAAGGAATTCGCTAAAGGGTTCATGCAACGTCACGGCATCCCTACGGCAGGCTATAAAAGCATAACTTCTGCCAACCTGGAAGAAGGACTGGCATTCCTCGAAACCCTGCAGGCACCTTACGTGCTGAAAGCCGACGGCTTGTGTGCCGGCAAAGGCGTGCTTATCCTTCCCACTCTGGAAGAAGCTAAGAAAGAACTGAAGGAAATGCTGGGAGGAATGTTCGGAAACGCTTCGGCAACCGTTGTCATCGAAGAATTCCTGAGCGGCATCGAATGTTCGGTATTTGTACTGACCGATGGAAAACATTATAAGATTCTGCCCGAAGCCAAAGACTACAAACGCATCGGCGAAGGCGACAAAGGACTGAATACTGGCGGTATGGGTTCGGTATCTCCCGTTCCGTTTGCCGACAAAGCATGGATGCAAAAGGTAGAAGACCGCATTATCCGTCCCACGGTAGAAGGGCTGGCTGCTGAAGGATTGGACTACAAAGGATTCATCTTCTTCGGGCTTATCAACGTAAAAGGAGACCCGATGGTCATCGAATACAACGTGCGTATGGGCGACCCCGAGACGGAAAGCGTCATGCTTCGCATCAAGAGCGACCTGGTAGACCTCTTCGAAGGCGTGGCAAACGGAAACCTCCATGAAAAGACCTTGGAAATCGATTCGCGCTCAGCCGTATGTGTCATGCTGGTATCCGGCGGTTATCCCGAAGCCTATCAGAAAGGATTCCCCATCAGCGGCATTGAAGAAGCCAAAGCAGGCGGAAGCATCGTGTTCCATGCCGGAACGGCAATAAAAGACGGGCAAGTGGTAACAAACGGCGGACGTGTCATTGCCGTCAGCTCGTATGGAACCAATAAAGAAGAAGCCTTAAGACAATCGTTCACCAATGCCGGAAAGATTCATTTCGAGAAGAAATATTTCCGTTCCGACATCGGATTTGATTTATAAATGATACTCGTTATATTATCTGTGTGTCATAAATCAATGAACTGTTAATTATGTTTTCATCAAGAAACAGATTCCAATACCAAGTAGCTACAGGAAGATTGACCCTTCCTGTAGCTGCTATTCTTACGCTGATCGTTTGGACACTTTCTTCGGTTCATGATTGGCCAAGCATAAGTTCGTTGCTGGCATATGGACTTACCTCTTACCTGCTGATTGAAACAGAAACCAAGTTCGTTTTAATACGTACCCGCACTACACTTCCCGCAGTTCTGTTCCTGTTGCTTTATGCAGCTATGCCGTTCTTACACGAAACTTCGCTGACATGTATTTTGCCAGTTTTGTTTATACTGATGCTCTTGTTCCTTTTTCGGAGCTACGAGTCTCCTTATGCTTCTGGAGCCCTGTTTCAAGCATTCTTCTGTCTGGGGCTAAGCAGTTTTATACTTCCTGCATTGGCCTGGCTTACACCTTTATTATATATACACACTATCAGCCTGCGTTCACTCAATATCCGTAGTTTCTTTGCCGGCATTATCGGCTTTACACTACCCTACTGGCTACTGTTCGGATACTACGTATGGACAGACAACTTAGAAGCGGTTTATCCTTACCTGATGCGTCTGTTCCAATTCCAGCCCATCAACTATCATACACTGACGCTCACTCATTATGTGTCATGGAGCATTGTTCTGATATTCTCCGGTATTTACGGCACACTCTACCTGCGGTCTGCCTTCAAAGACAAAGTACAGACACGTATTCTGTTGCGTATCTTTGTATGGATGATGCTTTGGCTTAACCTTTTGTGTGTGTTACAGCCACAATATTTCCAGGCATTGTTACCATTGATGTTGATTCCTGCCTCTTTGATAAGTGCACATTATTTTGCCCTGACGTTCAACCGGGTTTCGCATATCCTGTTCAATACTACCCTTATCTTATGGGTTTCACTTTGTTTATTTAATCTATGGATGCATTTTTTCAACTTCTGACAGACTGGGGATACATCGGGATGTTTATTTCCGCCTTTCTTGCCGGAACTGTCTTGCCATTCTCATCTGAAGCTGTTCTGTTGGCATGTGTCGGATTAGGGTTGGATCCTGTATGGTCTACAATTGCTACAACCAGTGGCAATGCATTAGGAGGCATTACTTGCTACTGGATAGGGCATCTGGGCAAAATGGAATGGATAGAGAAATACCTGAAGGTAGATAAAAAACAGATGGACCGTGCCGAACGTTTTATTCGTGGGCGAGGTTCGTGGATGGCATTGTTTTCTTTCTTGCCTGTGATAGGTGACGCCATCCTCATTGTGCTGGGTTGGATGCGCGCCAACGTATGGATAGTAACACTCTCGATGACCCTTGGAAAACTGGCACGTTATACTATCTTGGTAGCTGCAACGCTAGGGGTAATTGATTTAATGTAAGAAGTGAAAAAATCTGGCTTTAACTTGAAATATATTGACTAAACCACAAATAAAGATGATAGAACTCGAACAAACCGCTGATGGAAGCAACACACTCTTCGTCCCCGAATTGAATGAACACTACCATTCTGTAAAAGGAGCACTCACCGAATCGGAACACATCTTTATCCGAATGGGACTGGAACACCATCCTTCTCCCTCTCCCCACATATTGGAAATAGGCTTCGGCACAGGACTGAATGCCTTCCTTACCTTGCTTGCAGCCGGAAAATCCGGACGTACCGTACATTATACCACCCTTGAACGCTACCCTATAACACCCGAACTGGCAAACTGTCTTGCTTATCCTGAACAGATTTCTCCCGAACATGCCACAGCTTTCCGTACACTTCATACTGCACCATGGGAAAAAGACGTTCCGCTTACCCCTTTTTTCACTTTACACAAGGTACAAACCGACTTTACTACCTATACTTTCCCCGATTTGTACGACATAATCTATTTCGATGCCTTCGCTCCCGAAAAACAACCTGAGATGTGGAGTCCGGAACTCTTTACCCGTCTTTTTACCCATTTGAATCCTGGAGGTATCCTCACTACCTATTGTGCTAAAGGTATCGTGCGTCGTACCCTACAAGCTGCAGGCTTTACCGTAGAACGCTTGCCCGGTCCTCCAGAAGGCAAACGTGAGATATTACGGGCAAGTAAGATTTAGAAGCTGTTTTGAATTTATCGTGCGATGATTTGGGATGAGTTTTTGAGGCATTTTCGCTTCTGTGATGAGGAAGATAGCGGGCTATCTGACGAAGAACAGGAGCGGAAAGGACCAAAAAATCGCCCAAAGCACACACGAAAACGGATACATCAAGCCAAGAAAAACTTTTTGGAGAAATTCAAAACAGCTTCTTAAACTTTACTACGAAACACAATTATTCCCGTAACTACCTATAAGTGCCATTATAACTGTCCGTAATGACTTATATGCTTCATAGCCTCAACAGATTCTGATAAAAATTAAGAAGTTAGGGAAGTTGGCGAGGAGTTAAAAACCGATATGTTGTGGTTGGGTATTTATATGTTGAGCGGTGTGCAATTGTACATTAATACATACTGTCGGTATCACTCTTGTTGCCAATATCATGTTGGATTGCAAATCCGCTTCTTCAATTATGCCAGATTACACATCCGGCATGACAAGCAAGCTTTGGTCTCTCCGTAATATAGCTGCATCGTTTGTAAGATTAATAATCTTACAGCGTGAAGATTAATAATCTTTCGGCATGAAGATTAATAATCTTACAAACAAGGCAGCTATGTGATTTGTCTTTTATTTGTTGATTTATGTTCAGGCAAATATTCTCAAAAGCGGAAACTAAGAAACTGTTTCTTAAAAATGTAATGCGGCACGGATACGTGCGTATGGGGCATCTTTCAAAATGACTTTTTTATTCCCATCAAGCAGGTAAAGCGATGGCATGGCTTTCAGGTCATAGAGGGCGTTTAGCTTGATAGCCTCACGGTCGGTGCCTACCATCCAGTTGGCCGGGAGGTTGGAGAGATCGCTACGCCATGCTTCTGGATTACCTTCGGTGTAAATGGCCAATACGGTGAGTTTCCCATCGGTTACAGCATCTGCCAAGGTCTGGTCGTGCAGCATGTCTTGCATGATTTCATGACAACTGGGGCATTCCGGATCATAGAATATCAGCGGCAGACGGTTGTTTGAGGCTGGAGTTTGATGAAGTTTGCTTGCCTGTCCGTTGGGTAGATAATACGTAAAGTCAGAAGCAAGTGTACCAGGCTGGTTCCGGCTGATGAGCTTTTGTTTGAAAGCCAATGTGCTTTTAGTCGCATCGTCTATGGTTTTGCTTTGCAGCATACGGTTCAGGTAAACAAGATACAATGCTTCGTTGTATAAGGGTGAGTTGGGATTGTATAAATATTCGTCGAACAAATGCATGAATGTTTTGCACGCTTCCTGTTGCTGTTCTATATGCGAACAGAGAGCATCCAGACTCTTTGTGATTTCTTGTGAAGAACTTTCACCATCTGCCAGTAACGAGATGTGATTGACGAATCCTTGTTCGGTTATGTCACGGTTATTAAGTAAAGTCGTGTCGGAGAAGTTGAAATTATCCCAATAATGTGCCAATAGAAATTCACGACGTTCTTCCGGCTCAGTCAACATCACTGGAATGTCGGGGAAAGGGAACTGTGCTTTGTCTGGTTGTGTGGCTACATTTTCTTTTTGTATGGACGTGTGTTCTTCGGTCGCATGCTGTTTTTGCCCGGAGGTGCATGAAGTTCCGAGAATGATGCATACAATTGCGATGTAGTAATAAAGGTGTGTTTTCATACCCATATTTTTTGAATATTACAAGTGCAAAGATACGATTTTATAAATGAAGAATGAAGGATTTAGCATAAAGAATCCTTGCAAATTTGGCTTGGCATACATTCTTTATCTTTAGAAGCTGTTTTGAATTTCTCCAAAAAGTTTTCTTGGCTTGATGTATCCGTTTTCGTGTGTGCTTTGGGCGATTTTTTGGTCCTTTTCGCTCCTGTTCTTCGTCAGATAGCCCGCTATCTTCCTCATCACAGAAGCAAAAATGCCTCAAAAACTCATCCCAAATCATCGCACGATAAATTCAAAACAGCTTCTTATCCTTCATTATTTTTCAGACCAGCTTGTAAACACCTCCGGCATAATTGCGGATGATACCTTTTAATTCCAGTTCGAAGAGGATGCCACTCATGCGGGTTATGGGGATATTGCTTTCTACTACTAAGCTATTCACTTGCATGCCTTCGGTTTGTTTTTGAAGGAGTTGTACTACTTGTGTCTCTTCCGCGTTCAGTTCGGGAAACAGTTGCCGCTGGATAGCCGCCGGTATTTCTTTGGGGCGGTTCCAGTTCATTGCTTTCACCAGTTCTTCGGCGCTTTGGAGTAAAATGGCACGGTTGGAGCAGATAAGCCGGTTGCAGCCTTCAGAGTAAGTATCGTCTACCCGTCCGGGAAAGGCAAAACAATCCCGATGATAACTGTCGGCTATTTCGGCAGTAATCAGTGAGCCTCCTTTCAATGCCGATTCTACTACGATAGTAGCGTCACTGATACCTGCTACAATCCGGTTCCGTTTTACGAAGTTCTGTCTGTCGGGATTTGTTCCGCTCATAAATTCGGTCAGCAGTCCACCGTGGGTTGTCATTTCAATAGCCGTATGCCGGTGAATATATGGATAAATCCGGTCTAGTCCGTGTGCCAGTACACCTATTGTATCCAATTGGTACTGCAAGGCTGCGCGATGGGCATGGATGTCAATGCCGTATGCCAGCCCACTGACGATAAGAGTATCAGGCATCAGTTCTTGCAGGTCGTGTATGAAGCGGTCGCACAAGGCTTTGCCATAACCTGTGGCATTGCGTGTACCTACCATACTGATGATGTGGCGGCTGTTTAGGTCGGCATTGCCTTGATAAAACAAGACCAGTGGAGCATCACTACACTCGCGTAACCGGGAAGGGTAGTCTTCGTCATCGGAGGTAAGGCAGGCAATGTGGTTTTTCTCGGCAAAAGTAAGTTCGGCTTCACATCTGCGAAGTATTTCCGGATGGTCGAATGCTTGTAGAAGTCTGGGGCTGACTTGGGGTAGTAAGTCGCGTAACTCTTTGGTATGTGTAAAGAGGAAGGTGGCATTCCCTGCCGCTTGTAGCAGATTGTGGGCATGATTGATGCCGATGCCGGGCAGTTGGGTCAAGGCAAGCCGGTAAAGTGTTTCTTGTGTGTTCATTCGTTGAAATAAGGTGCAAAAAGGTTGTTGAAAAGTTCACTGTCACTCAGCCGTCCGTTGATGAGGCATACGGTTTCAACTGTTGATTTAATGGCTATTTTCATATCAGGCAAACGGAAAATATCTTGGTAGAAGACATATTTGATGCCTTCTTTCTTCAGATAGAGTTTGGAAACAAATTCGTCTCCGCTTTTCAGTGGTGTCTTGAATGCCATGGTCAGCCGTGCTACTACCGGATCAATACCTTCTGTATGAAGTTTGGCAAAACTGATGCCGGCAGACAATAAAAATTCATGCCGGGTGTGTTCAATGTAATGTTGGTAGTTAGCGTTGTTTACGATACCTTGCAGATCGCATTCATAGTCGCGTACTTTCATTTTCAGTTCATAGATATATTTCATGAGTTATTGAGTTTTTAAGTTATTGAGTTTTTAAGTTATTGAGTTTTTGAGTTGGCAAGTTGACAAGTAAACAAGGCCTCGGATAGTAAAGGTATTTAAAACCTCGTCACCTTGTTACCTCGTCACCTTGTCACCTTGTTACCTTGTTACCTTGTCACCTTGTTACCTTGTCACCTTTTTCATATATTCGTACCCGATTCTGCAATACAAGCATTTCTTTGGGTCGCAATAGTTCTTTTTGAGTTGGATAAGCGCCTGGCTGTCTCCGGCATGGTTGGCTTTCAGTCCACATTCCTGCCAAGTCCGGATGATGTAATTGTTTTCCGGTTTCAGTTCTTCGAGGAAGCGGTTGGCACGTTGGCAAAGGGCTTCGTTCGCTTTGTGTTTGCCATACGCATACAGGAAAGGAACCACCGTGTTGATGATAAGCAAGTCGATAGAATTGTTGCTTAACGTTTTCGGATGAGCGGGAGAAATTTCGCCGAATGTATAGTGTGTCAGCCAGTACTCGGAAGTACCTCCTCGGAGCAGTTCACGTACTTGCTTCAGGTTGTCTGTTTCCATCAGTTGGGAAAGTAATCCTTGTGAACGATGGTACAGGCAAGCCAATTGGGCAATACGTATATGTGGAAAATTGCCCGGACGCAGCCGGAGAAAACGCCAATGGCAGTCTGCCGAGGGAGTAAGTCCGAATTTATGGCTGAGGTAAGCATATTCTTTTATCAAGGCTTCGGTATAAGTGTCTATCGGAAGCTCCTGCAACAGTCCGGCTTGTCCGAAAAATAGGGCTTCTACCTGAAATAAACTATCGCGGTGCTTGTTGACTGCTGTTAAAGGTACGGTTTTTGCCCATAATTCGAAGGTGTCACTATTCACTCCGAAACCAAAATTGCGCGCCAGAGTGATAAAGAAAGCATTTTCCCAGTCACTGTTGCAGGCTTTCAGTCGCTGGTGTATTTGTTCTGTCTTGCTTTCGAACCGTTCTACTTGCAAGGCGGATAGCCAGCTGTGCAAGAAGAACGCTGATAGGGAAGGAATCAGTTCATGACAAGCCGGATAACGGTCTTCCTGCAGCAATTGTTCGTAATGGGCAAGCAAGGCTGGCGGGCAATGCAGCTCCATTTGCGGGATAGGTTCGCCGTTGGTACGGACAGGGGAGGCATCCATTCGTGAAGCTACATGCAGAATGACTGAATCGTATGCCGGGTCAAGGTGGTGCCGGTGGGCAAACCAGTCGGACGCTTGCAGGTGTATTTCCACGTTGCCTACCCACAGCACACCGTTTAACTTGATTTTGGCGTTGAAGAAATCAGGGCCTGCATGTATATTGGGCAGTCCCACGTCGATGATTTCCACTGTTTGTCCATCGGTTGTTTGTAGCGGCTGAAGGGCAAAAAGTTTGTGTTTCCACACGTAATGTAAGAGTTGTTCCATGTTAATGAGGTGTAAATGTTCGCTAAATGTAATGATTAATAACGAAAAACGCTATCTTTGTGGCTGAATTTAATTGATTTATTTATGAAAATAGCATTAATCGGATATGGAAAGATGGGTAAAGAGATAGAAAAGGTCGCTCTTTCCCGTGGACATGAAATAGTAAGTATCATAGATGTGGACAATCATCAGGACATCGATTCTGATGCTTTCCGCTCGGCAGACGTAGCTATTGAGTTTACAGCTCCGGCTGTGGCATACGGCAATTGTATGGAGGCTTTCAAGCAAGGAGTGAAAGTTGTATCAGGTAGTACTGGCTGGATGGGTGAACACGGTGACGAGGTACGCCGCTTGTGCAAGGAAGAAGGAAAGACGTTGTTCTGGTCATCCAATTTCAGCCTGGGGGTAGCTATATTCTCGGCGGTTAACAAGTATCTGGCTAAGATAATGAACCGTTTTCCCAACTATGATGTTTCGATGGTGGAAACACATCATATCCATAAGGTGGACGCACCCAGCGGTACAGCCATCACACTTGCCGAAGGTATCCTGGAAAACCTGGACCGTAAGAGTAAATGGGTAATGGGCACCTTAACTGCTCCCGACGGTACTGTAAGTGGAACGACGGAGTGTGCTCCAGATGAATTGCCGGTCAGTGCTATCCGGCGGGATGAAGTGCCGGGTATCCATACTATCCGCTACGAATCGGAAGCCGATTCCATCATCATTACACACGATGCAAAAAACCGGAAAGGGTTTGCCTTGGGGGCTGTGCTGGCTGCTGAATATACAGCTGTTCACGAAGGCTTTTTGGGAATGAATGACTTATTTCAATTTTAAGGAACGGGTATGATACAAGCATCGCGCAGGCAATGGGTGAAATTCGGCATTGTCTTGTTTTTATACATTCTCTTTCTCATCTGGCTGAAAAGCTGGCTGGGTATAGTCATCATCCCTTTTATCTTCGATGCCTATATCACCAAGAAAATACCTTGGACGTGGTGGAAAAAATCGAAGAATAAGGCGGTGCTCACGGTAATGGGGTGGGTAGATGCCATTGTGTTTGCATTGGTAGCGGTTTATTTCTTCAACCTGTATTTTTTCCAGAACTATGTTATTCCTTCTTCTTCGTTGGAGAAATCATTGTTGGTAGGCGACTATTTGTTCGTAAGCAAGATGAGTTATGGGGCTCGTATTCCACAGACTCCTTTGCATATGCCGCTCACTCAGCACACGCTTCCAGTCTTCAATTGTAAGTCGTATCTGGAATGGATTCATTGGGATTACAAGCGTGTGGGCGGATTGGGTACGGTAAAACTGAATGATATCGTGGTCTTTAATTTCCCGGCAGGAGATAGCGTGGCTACAGCCATACCTGCTGATGACTTGTACCGCTTGAGTTATGATGCAGGCAGACAATTGTCACAGCAGGTCGATTTCTCGCGCTTGGATGCCGAGCAGCAACGGCAAGTATTTGATTATTATTACGCAGCCGGACGCAAGTATATCGATGAAAACCCGCAACTATATGGAAAAGTCATCGCACGTCCGGTAGACCGGCGTGAGAATTATGTGAAACGTTGTGTTGGACTTCCGGGGCAGACGCTTCAGATAAAAGACCGCATAGTATATCTGGACGGTAAGGCAAACAAAGAGCCCGACAATGTACAATACCGCTATATCGTACATACGAAAGGCATGTTACCCGATGACCTGTGTCACGAACTGGGTATCAGTGCGGAGGACCGGGCTATGTATTATCCCGAGGAATCTGTTTATAATATACCGTTGACGGAGAAGGCGAAAGCAGGTCTTTTGGCACGCAAGGATATCGTGGTCTCTATCGAAAACATGCCTGATGAGGCTATCGAAGGACTTTACCCCGTAAATAAGGTGACCGGATGGACACTTGACAATTATGGTCCGATATGGATTCCAAAGAAGGGGGAGACCATCGACTTGACTTTGGACAACCTGCCTTTTTATGAACGTCCGATCCATGCTTACGAGGGAAATACCTTGGAAGTAAAGGAGGGTAGAATCTATATCAACGGACAGGAGACCACCCGTTATACATTTAAAATGGATTATTACTGGATGATGGGTGATAACCGGCATAATTCGGCCGATTCCCGTTTTTGGGGCTTTGTGCCTGAAGACCATATTGTGGGCAAGCCGATATTTATCTGGTTGTCCTTGGATCAAGACCGTGGATGGCTGGACGGTAAGGTTCGTTGGAACCGGTTGTTTAAGTTTGTGGATTCGATAAAATAACATAGCGTGTACGGGTTGGCCAGGCTTTAGATACCTGATGTATTGAAAACCTGGTCAGCCAGTACCTGATAATTATATGAATGCAAGCTGGAAAACCATACTGAAAGGAATTGCCGGATGTGTGCTGGCGGTAGTATTGGTGAAAGCTTTCCTTGTCACGTCTTGCTTTATTCCTTCGTCGGGAATGGAAAACAGCCTTTACGAAGGCGAAGGGGTATTGGTGAACAAGTGGAGCTACGGTTTGCGTATGCCTTTTCCATCGGTATTCGGATACCACCGTATCGGTTCTTGCGATATCAGGAAAGGAGATATAGTCTTGTTCAACGACCCAAGTCCGGGTAATCCGTCCCGATGGATGGAGGGGCGTGGTGTGTTTATCAGCCGTTGTATAGGTAGGGCTGGAGATACATTGTTGTTAAACCGCGAGCTGATTGATGCGGAAAATGAAGTCTGGAGTCCCGACAACAAAGCTTTGTATGTATATCCTTCGGCACAAGAAGATACTGTACAGGCAATATTGAAGGCAGTAGGTATTTCTGAGAATCCTTTGGTGGGATATACCGAGGAAGGCGATTTCATCCGGAGCTTCAGCCGATATGAACTGTATCTCGTTGCGCAAAAGGGAAAAGGGAAGGTAATTTTTACACCGTTGAATGCCAAACTAGCAAAGGAGGTACATCCTTATGTGGTGCCCGAAAAAGGTATTCCGGTGATGGTCTATCCTTGGAATGCGGTATTGCTTTGCAACACCATTGTGTCGCATGAGGGGAAAAATGCCACCGTGCAGGGAGATACCTTGTGGGTGGAAGGAAAGCCGGTGCGTTCGTATACATTCAGTAAGGATTATTATTGGATGGCTTCGAATGACCCGGTCAATCTTGCCGACTCCCGTTTGTTTGGCTTTGTGCCCGAAGAATGCATCATTGGCAAAGCGTGGCGCATTTGGTTTACTACCCGGAAGGGGCGTTTTTTACAACGTGTAGAATAAAGAATGGAAAAAGAAATATTGTTAAGTTCGGCGTATCTGGCACCGGTAGAGTATTATACGAAACTCTATGCGTATGATAAGGTATATGTGGAACGGTTCGACCATTATGCGAAACAGACTTACCGGAACCGGTGTGTTATCGCTTCGGCGGCAGGACCGTTGGCTCTGACCATTCCTACCGAAAAGAGTGACGAACAGAAATGTTTGATGAAAGATGTGCGCATTTCCGACCATGGGAACTGGCGGCATGTGCATTGGAATGCGTTTGTGGCGGGCTATAAGCACAGTCCGTTCTTCGATTATTACGCTGATGAGTTCCTGGAGTTTTACAAGCGGAGGTATACTTTCTTGTATGATTTCAATGCCGGCTTGTGCCAGTGGATATGCAGGCAACTGGATATGCAACCTTGCATTGTACCTACTGATGATTTTTGTGTATCACCCGAAGGGGTAGAAGACTTCCGCGAACGGATTCATCCGAAAAAGCCTTTTGAGGCTAATGACCCGCGGTTCGTGCCTAAGCCTTATTATCAGGTGTTCGATGCGCAAACCGGTTTCCTTCCGAACCTAAGCATCATCGATTTGTTATTCAATATGGGACCCGAAGGATTACTGGTGCTGAAGGAAAGCTTTTATAATGAAGAATGATGAATGAAGAATTAAACTTGAAAACTTAAAAACTTATAAACTTAAAAACTTAAAAACTAAAGAATACAACGATATGAACAATATGCCAACTGTAACAAAAAATCTACTGATTATCAATGTACTGTGTTTTTTTGGCTATGTCGTGGCAAAACGGTACGGAATCGACTTGAACGATATGTTGGGGCTGCATTTCTTCCTGGCATCTGATTTCAACCCGGCACAGCTGATTACCTATATGTTCATGCATGCCAATTTCCAACATATTTTCTTCAATATGTTTGCAGTCTGGATGTTCGGACGTACGTTGGAAAATGTTTGGGGACCGAAGCGGTTCTTATTCTATTACATCTTGTGCGGTATCGGCGCCGGACTGATACAGGAAGCGGTGCAATACATCGAGTATGTAGTGAGTTTGTCACAATACGATGGGGTAGATACCGGTATGGGTGTCATTTCGATGGCAGAATACTTGAATATGCTGACCACTGTGGGAGCATCCGGGGCCGTATATGCCATCTTGCTGGCTTTCGGTATGCTGTTTCCCAATAGCGAGATGTTCATCTTTCCGATACCGATGCCTATCAAGGCGAAATACTTTGTTATTGGTTATGCCGTACTCGAACTGGTGCTGGGCATCAGTGGGGGAGACGGGGTGGCACACTTCGCTCATTTGGGAGGCATGCTTTTTGGATTCATATTAATCATTTATTGGAGAAAGAAAAATGGCGGCGGACAGCAGATTTATTACTAACCTGAAAGAGAACTTCAGGCGTGGGGATATTGTGACCCAACTTATTTACATTAATGTCGGCGTGTTTTTGCTTGTTGCCCTGGTGAACCTTTTCCTTACCTTATTTAATATGGGGGGAGGACAACAGTGGATGAATTACCTCATGTTTCCGGCATCGTTGGAGAGATTTATCCGCCAGCCTTGGTCGGTACTGAGCTATATGTTCATGCATGCCGGTATTTTGCACATCCTGTTCAATATGTTGTGGCTGTATTGGTTCGGACGGCTGTTCCTGAACTTTTTCTCGGCAAGACACCTGCGTGGATTATACGTGTTGGGAGGCATAGCCGGTGCGGTACTTTATATGGTGGCTTATAATCTTTTCCCTTACTTCCGGGATGCAGTCGCTTTTTCATACTTGCTGGGAGCTTCGGCATCAGTACTTGCCATAGTAGTGGCTACGGCGGTGCGTGAGCCCGATTATCCCGTACAATTTATGTTTATCGGAACGGTACGCTTGAAATATGTAGCTATCTTTATGGTAGTGCTCGACCTGTTGTTTATGACTGCAGACAATGCTGGAGGACATCTGGCTCATTTGGGAGGTGCTTTGGCTGGATGGTGGTTTGCTTCTGGCCTGGTAAAGGGGCGCGACCTAACCCGATGGATTAACATGGCTTTAGATTTTTGTTCGGGTCGTTGGCGTCAGACTCCCCGCAAGCCGAAGATGAAAGTGCATTATGGGGACAAGGAAAAAGATTACGACTTCAATGCACGCAAGAAAGCACGTGCTGATGAGATTGACCGTATATTGGACAAGCTCAGAAAGTCAGGTTACAATAGTCTGACCGAAGACGAAAAGAAAAGTCTGTTTGATGCAAGCAAGAAATGAAAATCGTTAAGCATTTCATACTGACCATTTTGGCCTTGTCGAATGGATTGATAGGCATAGCCTTTCTGGTTTGTGCCTATAGTCCTTATATTTCTCCGGTAGAACATCCGGTAGGAGCGTGTGCAGGTTTGTTCTTTCCCATATTTATGTGCCTGAACCTGGCTTTTTGTTTCGTCTGGCTTTGCCTGAAGCCATGGGGAGTGTGTTTGCCTTTGTTGTTTTTTGCTGCTGCATGGAACAGCTTGCGGATATATTTCCCCGTAGGTTCTATCAAAGAGGGTACGCCAGGAGCGAAGAACCTGAAATTTCTCACGTATAACACACAGGGCATTGCTGCCGGCGAGAAAGGGGAAACCGACGGAGAGAATCCTGTATTGGCTTATTTGCGCAAGAGTGGGGCAGACATTATCTGCCTGCAAGAGTTTATGCCGGGAGCCCATGCTTCGAAGGCACAAATAAAGGAAGCATTGGCGGCTTATCCGTATTCGAAAACGACACGTACGGAAGGGGGAGACATCTTGGCTTGTTATTCACGCTATCCCATTTTGTCGGAAGAGCGCATTGCGTATGCCAGTCAGTTTAACGGGAGTGTGATGTACCGCTTGAAAGTGGATGAAGATACAATCGTAGTTATCAATAACCATCTGGAGTCGAATAAATTGGACAGTTACGACAAGAAGGTGTACAACGATATCTTGAAGTCGCCCACTGAAGGCAATGTGAAGAGCGAGAGCAAATACCTGTTGCGCAAATTGGCAGATGCCGGGGCACTCCGAGGTCCGCAAGCCGATTCGGTGGCACAGGCTATCCGGCGGAACCGCTCACGTTATATGCTGGTTTGCGGTGATTTCAATGATTCTCCCCTTTCGTATGCCCATCGGGTTATCGGTGAAGGGCTGTGCGATGTATTCGTAGAGGCTGGTGCCGGTCCTGGATTTACTTATAATCAGAACCACTTTTATTTTCGCATCGACCATATCTTTGCTACTCCGGCATTTCGTGTACTCGAATGTAAGGTGGACCGCAGCATCCGTGCTTCCGACCATTATCCCGTATGGTGCATCTTGGAGCGGTGAACCGTCTGGAAAACTTGAGATGAGGAAAGCACTTACTTACATGGGCTTATGCATATGGGTGCGTTGTCCGATGTACTTATATGCGTAGAGCCGCGCACTTATATGCAATCGGGTCACTTCTTTGTCCGAAAAGGATTGTTTCTTGATGCCTGTTGCCGTTGAAATTCATCTTTTTTGCTTTGAAATGCCGAAATAATTAAAATCCTTTTCTTCATGTAAATGAAAAGAACTATATTTGCAACCTTGAATAAACGCATATTAATTAAAAAGTAAATAATAAATTAAAGTAACATGCAAAACAAAGGATTCGTAAAGTTTTTTGCGCTATTACTGACCCTGGTCTGCTTGTTCTACCTTTCGTTTTCTTTCGTGACCCGCTATCACATGAATAAGGCGGAGGAAGATCCGAAAGGCGAGACACATTATCTTGATTCGGTAATGAACAAGAAGGTATGGTTCAGTTATACGCTGAAAAAATGTCGTGAATTGGAAATCGGACTGGGCCTTGACTTGAAGGGTGGTATGAACGTCATCCTTGAAGTTTCTGTGCCGGATGTAGTGAAGGCACTTGCCGACAACAAGACTGATGAAGCTTTCAACAAGGCTGTGGCAGAAGCTGCCAAGAAACAGGTGACCAGTCAGGAAGATTTTATCACACTGTTTGTGAGAGAGTATAAAAAGTTGGTTCCCGATGGCAAGCTTGCCGAGTTGTTCGCTACACAGCAGATGAAGGACAAGGTGAATACCCGCAGCACCGATGCTGAAGTGGAAAGAGCTTTGCGTGAAGAAGTGAAGGCTGCCATCGACAACTCATATAACGTGTTGCGTACACGTATCGACCGTTTCGGTGTGGTTCAGCCCAATATTCAGGCAGTAGAAGGTTCGATGGGACGCATCATGGTGGAATTGCCGGGTATCAAAGAACCGGAACGTGTGAGAAACCTTCTGCAAGGTTCTGCCAATCTGGAGTTTTGGGAAACATACGAAGCCAAGGATATTGTTCCTATATTGATGTCGGCCGATGAACGTGCCCGTCTTGCGATGGGGACTGCTACGGATTCGGTGAAGACCGACTCGGTGGAAATGAAGAAAGAAGAAGCCAAAGCCGCTCTTTCTTCGAAAGACAGCCTGGCCGCAGTACTGAAGGGAGAGACGGCCGAAGCTCAAAGCACCGCCGATTTGGAACAACTGAAGAAAGAACATCCGTTGCTGGCTGTTTTCCAGCCCAACCAAAGCGGTATAGGAGCTATCGTAGGATATGCTGACTATAAGGATACAGCTGCCATAAACAACATCTTGAATCTGAAGCAAGTGAAAGAAATCCTGCCGCGTGACCTGAAGTTGATGTGGGGCGTGAAGGCTTCGGAAATGGACCAGACGGGTCACATATTCGAATTGTATGCCATCCGCGTAACCGAGCGTAACGGACGTGCTCCGCTGGAAGGTGATGTCATCACAGATGCACGCGACTCATACGACCAGTTTAACAAGCCTTGTGTAACAATGTCGATGAATACCGACGGTTCGCGCCGCTGGGCTGCACTGACCAAGAAAAATATCGGCAAGGAAATAGCTATTGCACTGGATGGTTATGTATACAGTGCGCCGCGTGTAAATTCTGAGATTACGGGAGGTAATTCGGAAATCACCGGTAATTTTACTCCGGAAGTAACTAAAGACTTGGCTAACGTGCTGAAGTCGGGTAAGATGCCGGCTCCTGCCCGTATCGTACAGGAAGATATCGTAGGACCTTCGCTCGGACAGCAGTCTATCAATCAGGGATTGGTTTCGTTTATAGTAGCCTTGATTGCCTTGATGGCTTACCTCTGCCTGATGTATGGTTTTATTCCAGGTATGATTGCCAATTTTGCACTGATATTCAACTTCTTCTTTACGATGGGTATTCTGGCTTCGTTCCAAGCCGCATTGACATTGTCCGGAATTGCCGGTATGGTGCTTTCGCTGGCCATGGCGGTGGATGCCAACGTGTTGATTCACGAACGTACCAAGGAAGAGATGAAGGCTGGAAAGACAATGAAAGAAGCAATCAATGCGGGTTATTCAGGTGCTTTCTCGGCCATCTTCGACTCTAACCTGACATCTATCATTACGGGTGTTATCCTGTTCTATTTCGGAACCGGACCTATCCGCGGATTTGCTACTACATTGATTATCGGTATCATCTGCTCGTTCTTTACAGCAGTGTATATGACCCGTCTGGTTTACGAACATTTCCTGGCAAAAGGAAAGCTCCGTAACCTGACATTCTCTACTTCCATATCGAAGAACCTGTTCCAGAATGTGCATTTCAACTTTATGGGAATCATCAAACGTTCGTTTACCGTATGGGGTATTCTTATTCTGGTATGCGTAGTTTCGTTTGTGGTTCGTGGTTTGTCGCCCAGTATTGACTTTACAGGTGGACGTAACTTTGTTGTACAGTTCGACAAGGTGGTTCAGCCAGAAACCGTACGCGACTTATTGGAAAACAAGGTGGATGATGCCAATATCCAAGCCATTGCCTTGGGAACTGACGGACACCGTATCCGTGTGACCACCAACTATCGTATAGCCGAGGATGGTGCGAATGTAGATGCCGAAATAGAAGGTATTTTGTATAACGCTTTCAAGGAAGGCAATCTGTTGCCCGATGGCTTGACTCTCGAGCAGTTTGTTGACCGTGACAATACGGAAGGATGTTCCATCATCAGTTCGCAGAAGGTGGGTCCGAGCGTAGCAGACGACTTGAAGACATCTGCTGTATGGTCGGTCATCTTTGCCTTGATTGCTATCGGTCTGTATATCTTGATTCGGTTCAACAACATTGCATATAGTGTGGGTGCAACGGCTGCATTGGCGGTGGATACGCTGCTGGTAGTAGGTGCTTATTCTTTATGTTACGGTTGGATGCCGTTCTCATTGGAGGTAGACCAGACATTTATCGGTGCAGTATTGACGGTAATCGGTTATTCTATTAACGACAAGGTGGTTATATTCGACCGTGTGCGCGAGTTCTATCACCTGTATCCGAAACGTGAACGTACAAAACTGTTCAATGATTCTTTGAATACGACACTTGCCCGTACGTTGAATACCGGTCAGAGTACGTTGATTGTATTGCTTATCATTTTCTTCTTGGGAGGCGACAGCATCCGCAGTTTCTCATTTGCAATGATTCTGGGTGTGGTAGTCGGTACGTTCTCCTCATTGTTTGTAGCTGCTCCGGTGGCTTACCTGATGTTGGGAGGCCGGAAAGGACAGAAAGAAGAAACTGGAAAAGCCTGATAATATCATAATCAAGGAATTGAGAAATTAAAGAAGTAAAGGAGTTAAGTCAATAGTCTGGTGGTGGAAAATCAGCTATAGGCTTAACTCCTTTATTATATAGACTCTTTTCTTCCTGTTTGCCCAGATGCAAATTCTTTCTTATCTTTGCAAAGTGCTGAGGTGACATTAGGCACTAACCGTTTTTTACGATAAACAATCTTAGAACAACAAGCATTATGTATACAGTCATCAAACGTATGGAAATATCGGCTTCGCACAGCCTGTCACTTTCTTATCCCAGCAAGTGCGAAAATCTGCATGGACATAACTGGATAATCACCGTATATTGCCGCAGCAAGGAGCTGGACGAGTGTGGTATGGTAGTTGATTTTTCTAAAATTAAAAAGATAGTAAAAGAACAAATGGATCACCGTCATTTGAATGAAGTATTCTCTTTTAATCCGACGGCAGAAAATATCGCTCGTTGGGTATGCGAACAGGTACCACATTGTTTTAAGGTGGAAGTAAGGGAATCGGAAGGCAATACGGTAATTTATGAGAAAGATTAACGAAATATTCTATAGTCTGCAAGGAGAAGGGGCACATGCAGGAACCCCTGCTGTATTTGTACGCTTTTCGGGATGCAATCTGAAGTGCGCTTTTTGTGATACATCGCATGAATCAGGAACGGAAATGAGCGATGAGGAAATTGTAGAAGAGGTATGTAAATATCCCTGCCGGATGGTTATTCTGACTGGAGGAGAGCCGGGGTTGTGGATAGATGATGCATTGGTTGATTTGTTGCACAAAGCCGGCAAATATGTTTCTGTCGAGACCAATGGAACACAAATCTTGCCCGAAGCGGTAGACTGGGTAACCTGTTCTCCAAAAGAAGGAACAATTCTTCGCGTCAAGCATGTTGATGAAGTGAAAGTGGTTTATCTCGGACAAGATGTCTCTCCTTATTTATTAATAGAAGCAAAAGAACATTTCCTACAGCCGTGTTCGTGCCAAAATACAGAAGAAGTGATTGAGTATATAAAGAAGCATCCACAGTGGCGGTTAAGCCTTCAGATACACAAATTGATAAACATCCCTTGATTTACGATTTTACGATTTACTATTTTGTCATTTGTTTAAAATAGTAAATCGTAAATAGTAAAATAGTAAATAAAAGTACCTCGGAGGGGAATCGAACCCCTATTTAACGTTTAGGAAACGCTTGTTCTATCCGTTGAACTACCAAGGCGAGTGTGCAAATTTACTGCTTTTTGTGCTAATTCCCATATATTTGCTCAAGAAAAACACAAGGACCTTACATTTTTTGTAATAATTCTGCCTTTTTATTTTGATTTTTAAAGGAAGTTCCCCAATTTTGTGTGCATTTAATACGAGAACTCTAAAAAAATATAGTATGGCAAAAGAAATGATAGTCAAAGAACTGCATGATGTCGTAGTTCGTTTCTCGGGAGATTCGGGCGATGGCATGCAGCTTGCCGGAAATATGTTTTCAAATATTTCGGCTACGGAAGGAAATGATATCAGTACATTCCCCGATTATCCGGCTGATATACGGGCTCCGCAAGGTACGCTGACGGGAGTATCGGGCTTTCAGGTACATATCGGGTCGGGTAAGGTCTATACGCCGGGAGACAAATGTGATGTGTTGGTCGCTATGAACCCTGCTGCATTGAAAACACAGTACAAGTTCTGTAAGCCTCAAGCGGTTATTATCATCGATACGGACTCGTTTACCAAACGTGATTTGGAGAAAGCACAGTTCCAATTGGAAAACCCATTCTCTGAACTGGGTATCAAAAACGAAGTAGTAGAGGCAGCCATTACCACGATGTGCAAAGAGAGCCTGAAAGACAGCGGATTGGATAATAAGTCTATCATGCGTACCAAGAATATGTTTGCATTGGGACTGGTATGTTGGCTGTTCCACCGCGATGTCAGTGTAGGTGAAAAACTGCTGCGCGAGAAGTTTGCCAAGAAACCGGCAATAGCAGAAGCTAATATTAAGGTGCTTTACGATGGCTATCATTTTGGCGAAAACACACATGCTTCTGTTTCTGCCAGCTATACAGTACCGAGTAAGGAGCCTAAGGAAAAAGGGCGTTATATGGACATCAATGGCAACAAAGCGACTGCATACGGCTTGATTGCTGCTGCTGAAAAAGCCGGATTACAACTTTATTTGGGCTCGTATCCGATTACACCTGCCACTGATATCCTGCACGAATTGGCGAAGCATAAGTCATTAGGCGTAAAAACCGTGCAATGCGAAGACGAGATTGCCGGATGTGCTTCGGCTGTAGGTGCAGCTTTTGCCGGTGCACTTGCTGTCACTACTACTTCAGGACCGGGTATTTGCCTGAAGAGTGAGGCGATGAATCTGGCGGTGATAACCGAACTTCCATTGGTCATTGTGGATGTGCAGCGTGGAGGTCCCTCCACCGGTTTGCCTACCAAGTCGGAACAGACAGATTTGTTGCAGGTATTGTTCGGAAGAAACGGCGAAAGTCCGATGCCGGTCATCGCTGCCATTTCGCCTACCGATTGTTTCGATGCCGCTTTCATGGCCTGTAAGATAGCTTTAGAGCATATGACTCCCGTGGTATTGCTTACCGATGCCTACATCGCTAATGGTTCGGCTGCATGGCATTTACCCGATTTGGCGAAATATCCTGAGATTCGTCCGCCATATGTCAAGCCGGAAATGGCAGGCTC
>ULSD01003423.1_pt1 | contig 37804 bp, 45 predicted proteins | sample 1956051 | NCBI WGS metagenome assembly ULSD01 (sample SAMEA4835699, study PRJEB28245) | human gut metagenome | biome: gut microbiome; material: fecal sample | place: Denmark | collected 2008
AACGTGGACATCACAGCCACCAGTGACGAACAGATGATTTCCATACGCCCCATTTGCGAGGCGTTGGGATTGACGCAGACAGCCAAAGAAAGCGTATCGAACGGGACGAAATCCTTAGTCCAACTGCGGTCATGATGACCGTGGTTGCCGCCCTGAAGGAGGCAACTGAAAACGATTTACCAACCTATCAATAACAAAACAGCATTATGGAAGCAAAGACTATTGTAAGAGTGAACAACGTGGACATCACAGCCACCAGTGACGAACAGATGATTGCTATACGCCCCATTTGCGAGGCGTTGGGGATAGACTATTCACGGCAGTTGAAGAAGATAAAAGATGATGCGGATTTGGGTTCAGTTGTGGGCGTCACGCCCACAACTGGAGCCGACGGTAAGACGTATGAAATGTGCGTCCTCCCTGTAGAGTTCATCTTCGGCTGGCTATTTACTATCAATCCGGCCAACGTGAACGAAGAAGCGAGAGAGGCCGTCCGCCGTTACCGCATGGAGTGCTACCGTGCCCTCTACCGCCACTTCACCGGCACGCAGAAACGCCAGCTGGAGCAGAACCGTGCCGAAATCGCCTTGCTGGAAGAGCTGGCAGACCTGAACCAGCAGCAACAGCAGCTGAAACAGACCATTGCCGACAAGCGCAAGAAGCTGGAGCAGCTTCGCAACGAACGCCTGAAGAACGAACCGCAACTCTTCGACTGAATAAAAATCCACCCAAACCCTTTGCACATTCAAAAATTATCACTATGTTTGCATCGTCTATCAATAACATATCGAGAAATGCAGGACGCGAGCTTGCATTACAACGTGCAGGCATTTTTTATGTCCGCAACCGTTTTAGTACAACCTTATACAGGTATCCGTGTACCCCCGTGTACAGGCTTAATGGCCGTACAGCATTTCTCGATGAATGTGATAGACAGCGGGACAGGCACGGATACCTTTTTTATTTATACCTATGTTACAGAACATCGAGATTCCCAACGCAGAACTGTCTATCTGCCACGGAACGTCCGCCCACGAAACGGGTACCGCATCCTCATTCCCTCTTACCGGAAATCCTTACACCGACTTCGCACGCCTGGGCATGGACCTGCAGGGCTGCCACGTCCGCTACCGCCGCACGCCCAACGCGCAGGGGCACACCCTTACCGGCACGTTCAATATCTGCGGCACGGGCTACACCATGGGAGCCGACTCGTATGCGCAGCTGGTGGAGCGCGTGCACGCCAAATGGCTGGAGAAGCAGGCGTACCGCCGCCGCTGCCGTGCCGAGAAGCGGATGCGCAACACCCTCGCCTTCATCGCCCGGCATCCCGACGCTACCGTATTGCCCGCCTACCTCTCGTAACGGGCGCAACCTCTTACTATTGTTTTCCCCCCAAACGGCTTTCCACGGAGAGCCGCCCGGGACGGGTACACCCTGAACCGAACGAATTACCAACACCGGATAAGCAATCATTAAAACAATAAAGACATGAAAAAAGAACAAATTGAAGAAGCAGCAGAAAAGCATTCCGAGCAATGGCTTGACAATTCGGACGAATATTTCCGCAGCCACCACAGAGACGTTTACGAGTATGGATTCACAGACGGTGTGTACTGGCTGGCCGACCGCTTGTGCCGGCTCCCATGGAATGAAATACTGAAAGAACTGCATGAGTATTGTGTGGAAGAACAAGAAAAACAACAATCAAACAACGCATAGTATGGAAACAAAAACAATCAAAACACAACAGCGGGGCTTTGCCTGCATCGCCTCCCCCGATGAACGATATCGCATCTGGATTCCGCGCCCCACGCCGACAGGCATCCTGGTGTGCACCTGCGGATTTGCCCTGAGCGGGCACATGGACTTTGTGGATGCCGTAGACCGCCTGTTCTACGTGCGTGTAGACCGTGCGCAGACCATCGACGACGACCTGAGCAACCTCTACCTCACTTGCCTGCAAGCCCCCATGGGCTGCATGGAACAGCTGCTTATAGACTTGCCCGAACTGATGGAGGAACACCTTGGGTAATTAATAATTAACAATTAATAATTAATAATTGGATGATGAAGTATGAATTGGAAATCGAGACGGGGCTGCTGCAGGCGCTCATCGATGAATGCCGTGCCGGTCGGCTGCCCGTACACATCCAGCGGGGCGTGCCTTACGATGATGCGAACGGCACCATGCTGGAGACCGTCATCATCGAATGTCCGGACACGGATTTCGACTTCAACGCGGTGATGAGCCGCGTCATCAACCGGCACTATAACTTAAATGACACGGATCAATGAAAAAAGACAAGAACACGAAACAACAACGCGTCAGGGTGCTGCAGACCGGAGAGCTGGGCACCGTGACCGACCAGGTATTGATGAAACGCGGCAACAAGCCGATGGTGTACAAACAGGTAAGGCTCGACAGCAAGCCCCACCTGGACCGCTGGTACTGGGCAGATCAGCTGGGAGCTGTAAGGGAGACGTGCCGCATTACGCTAACGGGCGGCAACGGGACGGAATTGTACATCAAAGTGACGCACGACTACGAAAAATACGGCAGCTACGAGTTCGAAGCTTCGGGCAAGCCTGCCAACCTGAAGGAGCACGACCGCCACGGGCTGCCGTTCCTGCTTACAGGCGCATTGCTGAAGGGATTGGGCGTCGGGCAGGAAGGTGTGGAGACTTCCGTCGATGTGCGTCCTGCCATATCCGAAAAGAATTGACCACCTTTGCGGCCTACCGACAGACCGACGACCGCAACCACTTACAGCTATACCTATGATAGACGATAGAACCATCGAACAAATCCTCGACCGTGCCGACCTGGTGGACATCATCGGGCAATGCGTCGAGCTGAAAAAGCGCGGTGCGGCATATTGGGCTTGCTGCCCGCTGCACCACGAAAAGACACCCTCGTTTTGCGTCAACCCCGCACGCGGCACGTGGCACTGCTTCGGCTGCGGCAAAGGGGGCAACGCTATCGGATTCCTCATGGAGCACGAAGCCATGAATTTCCCCGAAGCCGTGCAGACGCTGGGCAAACGCTACGGCATCGAAGTGGAAGAACGGAAGCTGACTCCCGAACAGGAGCGCGAGCAGGCGAAGCGCGAGAGCATGTTTGCCATCAACGAACGCTGTGCCGAACATTTCCGCCAGAACATGCTCCTGCCCGAGCACAAGGCAGCCATGGACTACATCGTGAGCCGCTGGGGGAAGGAATACGTAGAAGAGACCGGCATCGGCTATGCCCCCGACACGTGGGACGACCTGCTGCGGTTCTCCCGCTCGGCAGGCCTGTCTGCCGACCTGATGAAAGAAATGGGGCTGCTGAAGACGAACGAGAAGGGAGCGGTGTACGACGGCTACCGCGGGCGTGCCGTTATCCCGATACGCGACCGCTTCCGCCGCATCATCGGATTCACCGCCCGCGACATGACCGGAGCAAAAGACACAGCCAAGTATCTCAACCCGCCCGAAAATGACATCTACCATAAGCGCGCCTCCATCTTCGGCATCGACCTCGCCGTGCGCCAGGCTGCCAAGGAGGGGAAGTTCTACCTGGTAGAGGGCGCGCCCGACGCCATGCAGCTGCAGCGCATCCGTGTGAACAACGCGGTGGCTCCGCTGGGAGGGGCGTGGACGGGCGAGCAGCTGGAGCAGCTGAAGCGGTATGCCCCGCGCGTGTGTTTCCTTCCGGATGCCGACCCGCCCAACCTGGAGCGGGGCGAGAAGACGGGCGCGGGCACCCGCAACGCCCTGAAGAACGGCGAGCTGGCGATGCGCTGCGGGCTTTCCGTGTCGGTGAAGGAAATCCCCCTGGGCGAAGACCGGAGCAAGCAGGACCCCGACAGCTACTGCACCACCCGCCAGAAATTCGACGGGCTGAAGGAAGAGGACTTCATCACCTGGTTTGCCCGCTACACGTTTCAGGAAGTGGAGACCACCGAAGACCGCGGCGAGGCGGTGAACCGTGTCTGCGCCCTGCTGGCACTGGTAGACGACGAGGTGAAGGAAGGCATGTACGTCAAAGAGCTGCTTTCCGTTTATCCGGACAAACCCGCATGGACATCGGCTTTGCGGCGTGCCAAGAAACTGGACAAGGCGAAAAAGGTCATCGACGCCAGCAAGAAAATCGACCGCGAGAGCTACGAGCAGTACGGTTTCTACGAGAACCACAACTGCTACTACGCGCAGGGCGACAAGGGCATGATACAGTGGAGCAACTTCACCATGCGCCCGATGTTCCACATCAAGGACAGCCTGCTGCCCAAACGCCTGTACCGCATCAAGAACGAGCGCGGGCAGGAGGAAATCATCGAGATGAAACAGGAAGACCTTGTGTCGCTTGCCAAGTTCAAGATGCGCGTGGAAGGGCTGGGCAACTATATCTGGATGGTGACCGAAAAAGAGCTGACCCGCCTGAAGAGCTACCTCTACGAGCAGACCGAGACCGCCGTCGAGGTGACCCAGCTGGGCTGGCAGCGGCAAGGCTTCTTCGCCTTCGGCAACGGCTGCTACGACGGCGAGTGGCACGCCGCGGACGAATACGGCATCGTCCGCCTGAAGGCGGGCAACTTCTACCTGCCCGGATGCAGCGTGATATACCGAGACGATGCCAAGCTCTTCCAGTTCGAACGGCGTTTCGTCTATACCAATTACAACAACGTGTCGCTCCGCAGCTTTGCGGACAAGCTCATCACCGTGTTCGGCGACAATGCCAAGGTGGGCTTGTGCTTCCTGCTGGCGGCACTGTTCCGCGACCTCATAGCCGGCCAGACCAAAAGCTTTCCCATCCTGAACCTGTTCGGCCCGAAAGGCAGCGGCAAGAGCGAGCTGGGTCATTCGCTCATGTCGTTCTTCATCATCAAGAACACGCCTCCCAACATACAGAACGCCACCATTGCGGCGCTGGGCGATGCCGTGGCGCAATGCGCCAACGCCCTGGTGCACATCGACGAGTACAAGAACAGCATCGACCTCGACAAGCGCGAGTTCCTGAAAGGCTTGTGGGACGGCACCGGACGGAGCCGGATGAACATGGACCGCGACAAGAAGCGTGAAATCACTTCGGTGGACTGCGGTGTCATCCTCTCCGGGCAGGAGATGCCGACCATCGACATCGCCCTTTTCAGCCGGCTGGTTTACCTCACGTTTACCAAAACCGAATTCTCGACACAGGAGAAGCGGGCTTTCGACGAGCTGAAGAGCCTGCGCGACCTCGGCTTGTCGCACCTCACGCTGCAGCTGCTTTCCCACCGCGCACGGATGGAGGCAGGCTTCCCGGACAATTACCGCAGCTGCATGGAAGACCTGAACGAACGGCTGAAGGGCGAAACCGTAGAAGACCGCATCCAGCGCAACTGGGTAATCCCATTGGCGGCTTTCCGCACGCTGGAAGCAGCCATCGACTTGCCTTTCTCTTATAACGAACTGCTCCGGATATGCACGGATGGCATCCTGCGCCAGAACCGCGAGACAAAGAGCAACAACGAGCTGGCGAACTTCTGGAACGTGGTGAGCTACCTGCAGCAAGACGGCGAGATATTCCTGGAGTCCGACTTCCGCATCGACTACCTCGACCGGTTGAAAACAAACAAAAGCCGTGAAATCCAATACAAGACCCCCCACCCTGTGTTGAGGATGCGCACCGACCGCATCTTCCCCCTGTATAAGAAATACAGCAAGCAGGTGGGCGACAGCGCGCTGCCTACCGAATCGCTCAACTTCTATCTGGAGAACAGCCACGAGTATTTAGGCGTCCAGAACAGCGTGCGGTTCAAAGTCATACAGAAAGGCATCGAGGTGGTCAAAGAGATAGAGACAGGAGGAACGAAACGGTATTACAAGCAAAGCACCACCAAACAAGCCCTTTGTTTCGACTATGCCGCACTGATGGAGGCATACAACATCAACCTGAACATCGAGACCCTAAACGGTTCCGAAGATGCTGACAACGGCGATGTTCCGTTCTAAGCATCTGTCTATCATAGCTATAACGGAGTGCCCTGGCATGCGAATGTCGGGGTTTCTTTTTGCCTTTTTGCGCTCTTCCGAATGGGGCAAAAAACGCTTCTACACTTTCTACAACTTCTACAATGCTATATATCAGCACATTAAGCCCTAAAAAGAGCTTCTACAAGCTTCTACAAATTTCTACAAAACCCGGCTTTTGCCCGATTCTTCTACAAATCGTCTACAATGCAGACGGTTTTTTGTCTCCCTTTTTTACTTGACTGACAAGCATGCTATTGATTATCAGTAATATACGGATTTGTAGAAAATGTAGAAGTTGTAGAAGCGGAAATATGCCCTCACGGGAAGCGGATAATCGTTTGTCCGCACCTCCATTCTTCACTCTTCATTCTTCATTCTTCACGTATTATTTTGTATATTTGCAACAGAATCAAATCCTTAATGCATGAAACCTCAAGTTATCATAGAACTTCCTCCGCATTTGCATGACTACCTGTATCACGAGTTCGGCACGCCGCGTAGCGAAGAAGCCATAACCGTTACCGCCGCAAACGACCTGGGCAAGCTCATCCAGTCGATGATTACCGTGAGCGACCGGCCGCCCAAACAGGCAATCAAGGAGCATCCCGTCACGCTTGTCTTGCCGGTACAGGAGTGGAACCATTTCATCTTTCAGGAGAACTTCATCTACATCCCCGAATGGAAGCAGCGGATGCTGCGCGAATACATCGAAGCATCCTACCGCATCCGTATCCGCGAATACTTCATTGCCGGATACGAAAAGGGCTACAAGCAGGACCGCATCATCCGCGCCTTCCTCTACGCCTACAACATCAAGAACAACGCCATCAACTACGATGCGGTGAAGAAGTACGACTACCGCAACCGCCAGCGCATGGTGAAGGAGGTAGACAGGGATATCCAGCTTTCGTTATTCCCTTAACACTGTTTAACCTATTAAATTCTAAGTGAAAACCGCCGAAACCCATGTTTTAACTCTTAAACTTTAAGTAAAAATGAACCGAAACGACAAACGCGCGTCCGTCTGCGGGCTGGCGTTCCTTCCGCTGAGCCAAGCCACGGTGCGCAACTTTCCGGGCAGTCCGGACATCGGAGTGCACGGTACCTTCACGCCGGTGCCTGTTTCGTCAGCCGAATACGGCGAGACCGGAGAAGCGGGTTATCCCATAGAACAGGAACTCGAAGCCGTAGTAACCGACACAAGTTCGGCGGAATTGAACGAACTCCGCACGCTTTTCGCCGAAGCCGGGCTGGTGCTGCTCGACTTCACCAACGGCGAGCGCCGGGTGGTGGGGAGCGATGAGTTCCCGGTACAGGTCAACACCGAACTGAGCGGCACTCCTGCAACACTTTCACTCACTTTCAAGCGCGACAGCCCCGAGCCAGCCAAGGTTTATTCGTCCTTTTAAGGGGTTGATACCGTTGTACCTTTGTATCCGGTTATTAATAGGTATTAGTTTTCAAAGGTGTAACAATGGTTTTCTCATTTCTATACAGTGCGGTGTGCCGGGGCAAGTGGTTCATCTCCTTCCGCGAGGCGGAAGCCAACTTGCTCCTGGTGCAGCGGCTGTTGTCGCGCGACGCTTCGCTGGCAGACGGCAAGCCGCTGTCTGAAAGCCAGCCCGTTCCGGTGATGCTGGAGCACGAAGGGCGGCTGATGAAGCGTGGCAATTCGTTTGCCGATGCGCCCGAGGGCAGCACGGCAGTCATCCCCCTGCGCGGCACCATGCTGAAGTACGGCACGATGTGCAGCTACGGCACTACCGAAATCGCCTCCGTTATCCGTGAGGCGGCAGCATCCAAAAACATTTCCTCTATCGTTCTCGACATCGATTCGGGCGGCGGCAGCGTGGATGCCATCGCCCCGCTGGCAGATGCCATCCGCCAGGCGCAGTCGGCGCGCAAGGCGGTGGTGGCAAGCTGCAGCCTGTGCGCTTCCGCCGCCTACTACGTGGCAAGCTACTGCAACGAGATACTGGCAGACAACGACATCGATGCCGAGTTTGGCAGCATCGGCGTGATGATGAGTTTTGCCGACTATGCCAAGTATTACGAGAACGAGGGCATCAAGGTGCATACCATCTACAGCAACCTGTCGGATTACAAGAACGCCCCGTTCGAGGCGGCAAAGAAGGGCGAGTATGCCAAGATACGCGACGAAGAGCTTGACCCGCTGGCGCGCGACTTCCAAGAGAACGTGAAGCGCAACCGGGGCGCACGGCTGAAGGCGGACACCGAAGGCGTGCTGCGTGGACGCATGTTCTACGCCCGTGATGCCGTCGGCACGGGGCTGGCAGATGCGGTAGGAACGCTGGCGCAGGCTGCCGAACGGAGCCGCGAGCTGTCGGCGCAGATGTGCATCGACGACTATATGGGAGCCAATTATTAATTGTTAATTATTAATTCTTAATTGAATAAGCTATGTTTGGAAAAGTAATGAGTGTGGTTCTCGCCTTTCTGGGCATCTCGGCTTTCGCCAAAGACAAGAACGGCAAGTCCGTTCTGCTGTCGGTGCAAGAAGAGCAGCTGAAGCAGAAGTACGGCGAGAAGTTTGTCGAGTCGTTCAAGAAAGACTTGGCGGAGTTTGAGAAAGACGGTGCGGCAGCCGAATCTGCCGTGACCGGCGAAGTGCAGGCACAGCTGGAAGACGAACGCGAGAGCAACGTCCGCCTGATGGAGCGCATCAAGGCACTCCAGGAATCCGAAAAGCAGATGAAAGCCCTGCTCGAAGAGCGGGACAAGACCATCGAACGCCTGAGTAAAGAGCCTGCAGCCGATGCCGGCGAACAGGTGACGGGAGATAATGATAAAGGTATGGCAAAGAAATTCAAGCCCGACATGAGCCTGGCACACAACCAGTGGCTCGATGCGGCATTCAAGGGGGCTGCCTACAGCGGCAACACCACCATCGACACCACCGAGCTTCAGAGGGAGTTCGGCAAGTACGTGAGCAGCGAACGCCTGCAGATCCTGAAAGACTTGGTGGGTACCACCGAATCCATCCGCTACATGTCTACCATCGTGACGGACAAGACCGAGGTGCGTGCCATGCAGGCAGCTATCGACAGCGTGCTGCAGCAGTTTGTTCCGAAATGGACGCCGAAGTCGAAGAGCACCTTCACTCCGCTCACCATCCGCAACTACAAGTGCAAGATTAACGTTCCCATCACGCCGAGCGACATCATGGAGGATGTATTGGGCTACCTCTACGATGAGAACCTCGACCCGCAGGATATGCCCATCGTGCGCTACATCCTCTACCAGCTCATCTTCCCGAAACTGGCAGAAGAGCGCGAACAGGCATTGGCGGTGGGTGTGTACAAAGAGAATACTGCCAGCACCGACGGCGGTGCAGCCAGTGCGGCTCTTGACTGCATGGACGGTTATGTGACCCAACTCAAAGCCTTGAAGACGGCAAACAACGAAAAGGTGACGTGGCTGCTCGACGGCGAGAAGCTGACCGACGAAACCCTGCTCGACCAAATCGACAAGGCGGTAGACCAAGTGAAACCGCTCTACCGCAGCAAGACGATGTTCGTACACGCCGACCCCGATTTGGTTATCAAGTATAGCCGTGCGTACCGTGAGAAGTATCCGTGGCTGAAGAACCAGGACGGTGAAAAAGTGAAGATTGATTTCACCAACTTCACCTTCGCACCGCTCGAAGGCATGCGCGGTACCGGCGTGTTCTTCATCACCCCGAAGGAGAACTTCAAGCACCTGATGTCGAAGGACCCGCAGCGCACTAATATCCGCATGCAAACCGACCATTACGACGTGCACATCATGGCGGAATGGTGGGAGGCTACCGGTTTCTGGCTCGCCGAAGCTATCTTCGCCTACATCCCGCCCGAAGAGGAAGAAGAACCGGAATCTTCGCAGGGAGGCGGCGTGTAAACAATTGACAATTGCGATGCCGCATGGTTCATTGTCAATTCTTCATTCTTTATTCTTGATTATTAATTCTTAATTATTAATTCTTAATTATTAATTGTTATGGCAGGAGAATATGCATTCATATCCGTACCCCGCAAGAGAAACAACGCCGGACGGGCAACGGGCAAAAAGAACTACATCTACCTTTTTCGCTGGGACGATGTAAAGACCTTTACCAAAGACGAGAAGGGTGTGCGCGTCACGGCATTTGCCTTTCAGGCAGAAAAGAAGCCCATCGGCGTCTATGCCACGCAGAGTACCATCAACATCTACGACACCGCAGAGGGAGACCCCGATGCACGCGGATTTATCCACCACGTGGACTTCGAGCATCCGGGTTCGGAAGTCGAGTTCAAGGAGTTCCTCAACAACAACGTCAACGAAAACCTCGGCGCGATTGTCATCAACTGCGCGGGCGAAGACTGCAAGATTGCCGGAACGCCCTGCACCCCGCTGAGCATCAGCACCGCCGAAGGGCAGGACAACAACGAGGCCAACAAGACGACCATCAACCTGGCTTCCACCCTGCGGGGAGACACGCTGGGCGTCATCGCCAAGTCGCTCATCCCGCTGACAGACGACGACACGATTAACACCGTGCTGGCCCTGACCGGTGCCGAAAGCTCGCAAGGAGGAGGAGTATGACGGCCAAGATGAAACCTGTAGAGAACCCTGCACCCCTGCCAGCCGCACCGGTGCAGGATGCCGACAATAAGAAGACCGCCGGGACCGCATGCGTCTCGGTGGTCATTCCGTATTGCAAGGAATATGCGCAGGGCAACGAGCTGCTCTTCGCCTTGCGCTCGTGGTACCAGAACGCGCGCTTTCCCTTCCGCATCGTCATTATCGGCGATGCCGAAGAATGGATGGACGGCGAGAACCTGACCCTCATCGAGTGCCCCCGCTGCTCGGACATCCCCAGCGTGGACACCCTGCACAAGCTGTGGACGGCACAGGAGAGCCCGGAAGTGACCGGCGGCTTCATCTGGACCAACGACGACATCTACCTGATGAACCCCGTCGGGCTGGAGCACATCCGTATTCCCAAGGTACTGGGACCGCTCCGCCCCGAATCATACAGCGGGCACTACCGCGCCGCGATGCGCCACACGATGGAACTGCTCGCCGAATCGGGCTTGCCTGCGCTGAACTACGGCACCCATACGCCCCTATGGTTTGAGAAGGAACGGCTGGCGGCATTCCTGCCTGCCGATGACCCCAAAGCCACGGAAGGCACGCTCTTCACCTCGCTTTACTTCAACCAGTGCAACACGGTGCACCCCGTCCGCCTGGACTGGAAGACCGACCCCTTCCTGCTGCCGGTGGTAAGCAAGGCGCCCGATGAGAAGTACGTGGAGCGGCTGTTACAGAACAAGGTGTTCATGAACAATGCCCGAAGCGGTTACAGCCCGTGGCTGGAGAAGTTCCTGGAGAAACGCTTTCCCGACAAGTCGCCCTGCGAGCTATGAAGAGCGGATGCCGGAGAAAAGAGCCTGAGCTTCCGCGACGAGTTCCCGTTTCTCGACAAGCCCGGATGCCCCATGGAGCTGGAAGCCCTTGCCAGCCGCAAGTTCACCAAGTACCGGGCTTACGTCCGCCTGCATCAGAAGCTGCGCGGATGTGCCGGACTGGCGGAATGCGCCGAGACGGCAGGCGAGCTGGTAGACAACTACATCGACAACCGCCTTATCTGGCAAGAGCTAACGTGGTACCAAGAACACGGCTCATTGTTGGGCAAGCATCCCGCCTTCGCCGAGTTCCGCCGCCGCAAAAAGCTGGTGAACATGCCGGTCAAGAAGCTGATGACACGGCTGCGGCAGGTGGAGATGAACATCTGGCGCGTGAAAAGCGAACTGGCAAAGGGTGACAAGCCCCACCTCGACGCCGTGCGCCGCGAACGGCTGGCAGGCTACGAGAAAGAACGGGCAGACATCCTGAGATTATTAGAGTAATAAAAGAAACGCAGATTGACACAGATTCACGCAGACTAAAATCTTTATCCGCGAAAATCTGCGTCAGTCTGCGTTTTAAATAAAACCAATCACCATGAATTCAGAAGTGACCGGATACGACCGCTGGCATGACAGCCCCGAATGGATGTCGCGCATCGACATTGACGAATACGAACGGCTCGCCGGCATCGGCTACCGCCCCGAACAGATTGCCATGTACTACAAGATACCGCAGAAAGACTTTCTGTGGTACTTCCACCTCATAGGCAGTCCGCTGAAGTACCACTACGACCGGGGGCAGCTGCTCCAGCAGGCAAAAGAGGGGCTGTCAATGTCTGCCGCCGCACAGACCGGTGAGAACGTGACACAGGCACAGCGGTTTGACAAGTTCCGCAAATCGATAGGTTATAAAAACAGCATCAACAAGATATTCTTTGATGATATAGGCTGACTTTAATTCTTCCTTTCTAAGTATGTTCGAAAAATCCCACTACGAAACCTTACAAGACTACCTTGCCAGCGGCTGCACCCTGGAGCTGACCGCCGAAGAACTGGACTACTACAATGCCCTTTACGCCCTGGTGGGCATCCACCGCAAGTACGGCAAGGACAATGCCATCGCTTTCCTGATGCACAAGCCGTTCTGCGTGGAGCGTGGCAGGGCGCGGCAGATGTACGCCGAAGCCCTCAACCTGTTCTACCTGAACGACACGGTGGAAAACGACGCCTACCGCAGCATCCTCTTCGACAACCTGCAGAAGGCAGCCCTCGCCGTGCTGCAGAACGCCACCTCGGCAAAAGACATGGAGGTGTACGGCAACCTGCTGGTGCAGGCTGCCAAGGTGAAGCAGCTCGACAAGCCCGACCCCGTGAAACTGAAGCAGGTGGACGAAAAACACTTCAAGGTGTACGACCTCAGCCCCGAATCGGTAGGGCTTCCGGCGGCAAACCGCCAGAACCTGGCACGGCAGATCGACCAGATGCAGGACCTGCCCGAAGGCGAGAAGGTGCGCCTGCGCCGGGATGCCAACATAGAAGACATTAACTTTGAAGAAATGCTCGATGACACGCAAGAGAAAACTAAAGATTACGAATGACGTAGAGGTGCGCTATGCCAACTGGATTGCGCAGCTCATCGCCGTGATGCAGCCCTGGAGCCTGTACTGGATTGCTGGTCGTGCCAGTGCCAAGACGGTGCAGGTATTGGCGGAACGGGTGCAGGAGGTGGCGCACGACTGCCCCGGAGCGCCCTTCGCATGGGTGGCGGACACCTACAGCGACCTGCACAAGAACGTCATCCCCTCGCTCATCGACGGGCTTTCGCTGCTGGGATGGATGCCCGACGTGCACTTCGTCATCAACCGCGAGCCGCCACGGGAATGGAAGCAGCGCATGTACAACGTCTGCACCGACTGGCGCAACACCATGGTGTTCTATACCGGGTTCAACTTCACCTTCATCTCGCTCGACCGTGCAGCCATCGGCGCGGGACGCTCCTACGTGGGCGTGTTCGGCGACGAGGTGAAGTATTTCCCCGAAGAGAAGTTCACCAACCTGCTGAAGGCGGTGCGCGGCTTCCGGGTGAAGTACGGCGACTCGGTGTGGTACCGCAGCCGCACGCTCACCACCGACATGCCCAACCCCAACCACCTGGGCGAGTACGACTGGATATTGAAGCTCGCCCGGCAGAACGACAAGCAGCGCATCCTGCTCGCCCTCCGTGCCGGCTTCGTCTACAACGACACCAAGCGCGAATACCTGTCACGGCTTCAGGAATACAACAGCCTGAAGGCGGACGCGCGCACCGACCCTGCCGTGCGCCCCGCCCTGGCGGATGCCGAACGCCAGATGATGCTGGCACGGCGCACCATGGAGCGGTGGGAACGGCGGTGGGTGAAGACCCGCCGCGGCGTGTCGTTCTTCTTCATCTCGTCCTCGTATGTCAACGTCGACATCCTGGGCGAGGACTGGTTCAACGACGAGTTTGCCGAAGGGCTGGAGGGCGCGGCATGCAACATCCTCTCGGTCATCCCCAAGCTCGAAGCCTCGCAGATGTTCTACTGCAACCTCTCGATGAAGAACTTCTATGCCGACGGGTTCCTGAACGAGGTCATCGAGCAGCACCCCTTCGGCTGGGAGCAGGACTGCACCGTGCTGCGCTACCTCGACCCGGGGCGTCCGCTGGAGGCAGGCATGGACGCCGGCAACATGCTCAGCATGGTGTTCGGGCAGCAGGCGGGACGCGTGATGCGCATCCTCAAGGAGCTGTACACCCTGCCCCCGCAGAACGTGCGCGACCTTGCCGACAAGTTCCTCGCCTACTTCAAGCCCCACCGCCGCAAGCTGCTCAAGCTCTACTACGACCGCTCGATGAACAACTACAAGCGCGTCAGCACCGACATGGCAAGCCAGATAAAGAAAGCCATCGAGACCGATGCCGAAGGGCGGCGCACAGGCTGGACGGTGCAGCTCATGAGCCTGGGGCAAGGCAATATCTCCAGCAACTTGGAGTACCGGTTCTTCATGGACCTGCTGCCGGGCAACCTCGCCCGCCAGCTCTACACCCTGCTCATCGACCAGCACAACTGCCCTAACCTGAAGAGCGAGATGGAGGTGACCCGCACCAAGGCGAAGGTGAACGAGCGCGACAACACCACGCAGATAGTCAAGGAGAAGACCGGCGACAAGCTGCCCGTACACCGCCTGCCCCGTGAGAGTACCAACCTGACCGACGCGCTGAAGTATTTCGTGCTGCGCCCCGAAGTGGTGCGTATGTGGCAGAGCCGCAGCAAGGTGAGCGGGGCAGCCTACTTGTAATAGCACAGCTTTCTTTCCATGTTTTTGTTCAGCCCGGCTGTCCGTGATGGATGGTCGGGCTTTCTTCGTTCCCTAACGGAGATGCCACGCAAGGTGGGACGGCTTGCTCCAGCTGGTGGGCTTCGCATTATTTGTAACGATATTTCGTCATATTTCCGAACTGGGAGAAGGCTTGCAATCGCAATCCCCCGACGGCGCGGCTCGGGCTTCGGAGGTGCTTGTTGCCGCTTTTAAAGCGACAACAGAAGGTTTTCTTTCTGATATTCATCGGTTTCTTGCTTCCCGTTGTGCCGTTTTGCCCGGAAAACCGCCCTGTTCCGCAGGCGCACTCCGCCTGGCAGACGGGGAGGAAGCGCGGAATGCCGCCGCACGCAGCGCGCTGATCAGCCCGATACATAGCGGTACATCCGCAGTTTCACCGCTATGAAACTGCCTTCGCAGCGCGCTGCGTTTCTGCCCGTAAGGGCATAAAAAAAGCCCGTCCCCATAAAGGGACGAGCCTCTTTCCGGTTGTCGTCAATCGCCTACGCGCCCGTCTGCGTTTGTGCTTTCCGTTTTGCCGCTTCCAGGTCTACCGTCGCCTCGCCCGCCTTTTCGGCTTTCAGCGTGGCGGCTTGGGCGGCACGGCTGCTCACGGGGTTGAACACGGCTTGCGAGGCGAGGTTCTCGAAGTCGGCTCCCGGCGTGAAGCGGATGTTCACCGCCTTGATGTTCTGGGCGGTGAAGGCTTCCATCGATTCCGCGCCCTCCGACGAGAGCGAAATCCAGAAGTCGCCCAGGTCGCCCAGCTGCACCTTCTTGCCTTCGAGGAGCATCTCCACGAGGCATTCGCACATGTCCGAGATGACCCCCTTCACGGTGCCGCGCGAGTACACGCCGTTGTGGTTCGCGATGTGGCGCACGAACTTGTTGAACGTCATCAATTCACTCATCTGGGGTTTTGCATACGCCTTTTCGGGCGCCGACTCGCTGGCAGGGTTCGCCTGCAGGCATACAGAATAGTTGATCATAGATTGTAAGGTTTTAAAGGTTGCGCCGCAGCACCATTGCTCCGGCTGGGTGCAAAGGTAAGGCTAAGGGGCGGAATCCGTACCCCGGCATGCGCTCATTCCGCTGCACGGCGTGTGCAGTCGGCGGCGAAGCGTTTCAGCAGGGCGTACACCTTGCGTTCCGACACGCCGTATTTCACGGCAAGCACGGTCACGGCGTAGGTCACCTTCTCGCCCCGCCGGCGCATGGACGTATATTCGATGTAAAGGTCGATGTATTTGCAGTCGTCCGCCCTCACTCCGGCGGCTACGAGCTTGGCGATGAGTTCGCGGTTGAACTCCAGTATTTCGAAAAGGGTCATAAAAAAAAAGCGGGAGCTTCTTGTTTCCTCCCGCCACGGGCAAAGATAGCATAAAGTTTTGTAACAGAAAGGAAAAACGCCCGGAAATTGCGCGTTTGCCGGATTTTGCTTACATTTGCGGTGCCGAATAAAAACAAAGACATGTCCCCCTTGCAGCAGTGTAACCCGTGAAGTCGGGTTCAGGTTTGTGTTTACCTGTCGGCGCACTGTGGCGAGGGGGACGCCCTTTTTTAGCAATTATGGGAAAGTTACCACCAAAGATACCGATTACTCCGCCGCGCCCGCAACCGAAGCCTGTTCCGGGCACAACAAGTTATCCGACTAAAGGAAAAGAAGGATGAGATAAGACAGCATGGCGGCGCAAATGCCGCAGAGAATGGACCGGAGCGACCGCCCGAACAGTCGGACACGGCGATTGTTCGTCTGCTCTTGCCAGCGAATGGAATATTCCAGTTGGTTAAGCTCGTCCCGCAAAACAAGGCGCATCTGTATGTCATCGCTTGCCGATTCTCCGTCCTCCGTAAACGATTGGGCATATTCGTTGGGCTGGGAATCCTTGACCGTATTTCCCAATGGCATATAGTCGCGGGGCATAACCACTTTCATCATCCAGAACGTGGATAAGGCTGTACCGGCAAGTAGGAACCATACGGGCACCGTTCGCCACGCTAAATCCGGATGAGTGAATACGTAAGCGCAAAGCAAGGTGAGCAGGGTGGCATAAATGGCAAGGGTCTTGTAAGCCCTCTCAGTGGTGTCGTTTGCCTGTTTCTGATAGTCGGCAAGACGCTTTTGGGCATTGTCGTAGAACAGCTTCAATACGTCCAGCGACAAGTAAAAAGCTGTCTCGGTAGTCACTTTGTAGATTGGGGGGACGAACGGTTTCATAAGACAGTATGGTTTTTATTTTGTATCTGTTTCTCCGTTGGAGATATATCTATACAGTGTGTCCGCACGGCGTACGGTTTCGTTTATGTCACGGCTAAGGAGACCGCTGCGGATCTTCCGCAGGCTGAAACTTTCGCTGCGCAAGGCATCACGGTCTTTGAACAGGCAAAACACATAAGCGAAAAAGAACAGCAGGACTGCCAGTATGGCTATCCCAGCCAACAGATAACAGAACCATGCCGGCGCACTAAAACGGAATGCGGCCAACAGGGTGGCAAGTATAATTCCCAGCAGCCACGTAAGCGGCTTGAGGATAGTGGAACGAGAGCCGCTGGCATCCGAATGTGATAATAATGCTTTGATAATACTCATTCTCTTTTGTTTTCCGCAAATTTACGCATTTTTCTCTTTGCCGTTCCAAAAACTATTCCTATATTTGCAGTGCCAAATCACATTATGGTTAGTCCATACCGCAGAGCACCGGTTAGATGCTCAATACGAAATTGGGCTTTTTTTATGTCCATCGGTTTGCTCGCCTTATTTATGAGGTGACCAAATCCATATACGAAACTTACGGCTGTCTTTTCCCTACATTTTTTATGCTCTTCGGGGGATACTATAATGTGGTTTGGCGACTTAACGGGAAACAGGCAGCCGTTCGTGTATCCGCACGTGAACTTGCCTGTAACAGCCAAATCACATTATAGTATCATGAGAAAAGAACTGACCGCCGGAACGAAGAGCATTCCGGCTGCTCACGAAATGAATTTCGCGAGCAAACTCCGTGAACTCGTCAACCGGACGCTTCCGTCCGAATGCCAAATCCAGACAACGCAAGACGCATGGTACGTGGGTGCCATCGGCACGCTCTGCGTCACCTTCCTATTTCCGCCAGCCGTGGCGGTAGCGGCTTATTGCGTGTACCGTGCCAAACGGGAAGGAGGTGAGCGATGAAAACAATCGTTATCTGCGGAAAGGCCGGAACCGGAAAGACCCGTCTATGGAGAAAGCTTTGTTCCGAAAGCAACTTCGAAGCACCCTCCTCTATTCTTTATTATACACCCTCCAGACCTTGTGACTATGCGGTAGTAGAGGAAGCCGGACGTTACAGCATAGGGACGCTGGAAGATTTTCACACGAAAGTGTCATCATCTGGGTACGTGAAAACGGTAATATACATCTTCCAGAAGATGCCTGCCGATGTGTCTTGGCTCGGACGATTCCTGAAAATCGGACTTGAAGAGGAAGGAGGCGCGCGATGAAGAAGAAGAAATACGGCGACATTAACCACAACAACGAAGAGATGTACGTGTATTGCGAGATGAAAGCTACCGGAAACGCCGTGAGCGATTACATCTATTACTTGTATTGTGACGGCGAAAGCGTACTGATGGACAAAGAACTGGATGCCGATGACGTGCGCCGCCTGATAAGCTGCCTTACCGCCGCACTGAAAGCCACCGGCGAATGGAAAGAGGAAGGAGGTGAGCGATGAAAGAAGTGTTTATCAAAATCAAGAAGCAAAGCAAAGTGAATGAAAACGGGGAAACCGTTTCCGAGTACCTGCTCCAGGCGCAAGACAACGAAGGCAAAATTACCCCCCTCATCAGGATGGACAAGGAAGTGTTGCAGGCATACGCCCGGTTCATCAGCGAATATGCGGAAAACGAACGGAAGGAAGGAGGCGCGCAATGAATGACGCACGCGAAGAATGCTCCGAACTGCATTATTACATCAACGGGCTGGAGAACCTGACGCAGTTCCTGCAGGTGGTAGAAGAGATCTCTGCCGAAACCGGCATGAGCGACTGGGTGATGACCCACCGCGGCATCCGCATGGCGTACTGCTGGCAGGATGCCAAGGCGGTCATCAAAGGAGCGATGAGCGAAGAGACGTACATCGGGCGCAACCGGCTGCCGAAAGTAGGTTGAGTCCCTCGGCGATAGCTTCTTCTTTTATTGTACCCGGCTGTTCTTCACGGACACCCGGGTATATTCTTCTAAATAGTATAAAATAATACACCATTCCTTTGCAGATGATATAATATTTTATATCTTTGCAGTACACTCAATAACCAATGAATGAAGAAATATAAAGTCAGAGAAGTAATCAGGATGCTGGAAGCCGACGGATGGGTCAAGATAAAAAGCGGAGGGGGTGACCACCGGCAATTCAAACACCCGGACAAGCCGGGTAAGGTGACGGTAAGGGGACACGAAAGCGAGGTCTTGAGCCAATTCCTGCTAAACAGCATTTGGAAACAGGCGGGGTGGAAATGACCTGCCCCTTTCTCTTATATAAATAATAGCAGGAGGATAGATAATATGGAAAAGATTCACGTAAAAGTAGATTGGTGCGAAAAGAATTATGCCGCAGTGACTGAATGTGAGGCCCTGAACGGATTAGTAACCGTAACCAACAAAACGTATGAGGGGCTGATGAAGGATTTGGCAGAAGCCGTGCGGTTTCATGTAGAGGGCTGCACCGAAGACGGTGATGCCATGCCGGAATGGCTTGCCGCAGGAGATTACGAGTTTGATGTCGAGCTGGGCACCTCTGCCCTGCTGCGCAAATGCGAACAATTCACCTCGCTTGCCGCTATCTCGCGGGCATCGGGCATCAGCCAGCAACAGCTTTCACACTATGCAAACGGTTTGCGAGAGCCTCGCCAAGAGCAACGCCGCCGCATCGTAGAAGGCATTCACCGCATCGGAAAAGAATGTCTGGCAGTAATGTAGTTTTATTGACACACAGCTGCACCTCAAAGCCGGTGCAGTATGGAGGCTTCCCGCTGGGGAAGCCTTTTTTTTGTGTCCTTTCCGCCCGGTATGCTATCGTTTACCTTTGCCGCAAAAGGATGAACACCATGACAGACGATGAAAAAAAAGAACTGGAACTGCTCTTCATCGAAGAAGAGCTGTCGCAGCACGGCGAATGGCTGGCAGACGTGCTGACCGAAGCCATCGAGAAACGCAAGCTGCGACGCACCGACGACCTGCTGCACAGCGTGAACTACAGCGCCTTCAAGGAAGGCAAGAATCCGGGGCTGCGCTTCTCTTTCCTCAGTTACGGGCGTGCGGTGGACATTGCCGCCTACAAGCAGAACCGCCACAAGGTGGACACCATGCGCGACATCTGGGGGCAGAAGCAGAACACGATGAAGAAGAAAAACAACCGCTGGTATGCCCGGAGCATGTACAGCGGTTATTACAAGCTGGTGGCACGCATCATGTACGGCCTGTCCGACCTTGAAATCGAACGGCTGAAGGGCATCCTCGAAAACCGGAAGACGGAGTAAGTTTTTCACCACAGATTACACAGATTAATAAATTTAAAATACTGAACCACAGGATACACAAAAAATTAATTGAAAAATCTGTGCAATCTGTGGTGGGAAGAAATCGTAAATAGTAAATCGCTAAATAGTAAATGGACAAATGAAGCATATCGGAAAATTCTCATTCGTAGACACCGCCGCCGGGCAGTATGCCATCCACATGGACTGGAGCGGCGCCATGAGCCAGTTTTTCGACCTTGGCGGCGAGAACTGGGACGGCGACCCCGTCAGCGTGGCGGGCGAACGGGTGGTGCCCTGGGGCAAAGACAACAACCTGCCCAACGCCATCCGCAACCTGCTGGAGCGCAACAACCTGGGCCCGGGCATCCTCGACCGCAAGACGGGGCTGCTGTACGGGCAGGGACCGGCACTCTACCGCATCGCCATAGAGAACAACGAGCGCGTCCAGCAATGGGTGGAAGACGCGGAGATACAAGACTGGCTGGAGTCGTGGGACTACCGTGCCTTCGTGCGCGCGGCACTGGTGGAATATACCCACCTGAACGGCGTGTTCGTCAAGTACCGCATGGGGCGCGGCGTGCGCATCGGCCGCCCGTGGGTGGCGGGGCTGGACTGCCTGCACTCGCAGGAATGCCGGCTGGTATGGCCGGCAAACGACAGCCGGAGGCTGGAAGACGTGACCCACGTGCTGACCGGTGACTTCGACGCGTTCCGCAGCCGCACGTTCCGCCGCTATCCCGTGTTCGACAAATGGAACCCCTCGCGCCACGAGACCGCCATCCGCTACCACTCGATGCGTTCGTTCGGGCGCAACCTGTACGCCATTTCCTGCTTCTACGGCTCGGTGCCCTGGCTGGAGAACGCCAACGACCTGCCCCGCATCATCCGCCACCTGAACGAGAACATGATTGCGGCGGCGTACATCGTGCACACGCCCGGCGAGTATTGGGAAGAAAAACGCCGCCTGGTGCAGGAGCTGCATCCCGACTGGACCGAAGAGCAGGTGCAGCGCGAGATGTCGAAGCTGAAAGACGAACTGACGCAGACCATTGCCGACGTGATGGCAGGAAAGGCGAACGCGGGCAAGTTTTTCTCGTGTGTGGACTTCACCGACCCGCAAGGCAACCTGCAGAGCTGGAAGATAGAGCCTATCGAGATGAACATCGACAAGTACATCGACGCGCAGGCGAAGATAAGCCGTATCGCCGACAGCTCGACTACCAGCGGCTTCGGGCTATCCCCTGCCCTTGCCAACATCATCATCGACGGCAAGAGCGACAGCGGCAGCCAGATGCTCTATGCCCTGAAGATATTCTACGGTGCCGACACGCAGATAGCCGAAGACATCGCCCTCGAAGCCGTAAACGACGCCATCCGCATCAATTTTCCGGACAAAAAAGGCATCTTCCTCGGGCTGTACCGCAAGGTCATCAACAAAGAAGACAACGTGAGCGCAGGCGACCGGGCTTCGAACCAGGTATAAGGTTTATTCATCACGGAGGGATAATGTGGAATTCAAGTAAATTGTAAATACTCAAATGGCAAATGAATTAAGTTTCCCCGACTGCTGGGAAGAGGTGACACCCGAAGAGTGGGTGTACCTCCTGAAGTTAAGGCACGCACTGAGGGTGCGGCGGGGCGTATCGCTGCAGGATATCCGCCGTGCGTGGTGTGCCTTTGTGCTGAAGCGGCGCGGCTACAGGTTCCGCCGCAAGCACGAGACAGACGACATGAACCTGGTGGACAGGCTGGCAGGCACGCTGGGCTGGATGTGGGTGGTGGATGACGAAGAAGGCTGCGTTGCCATGGACTTCCGCACCACGAAGAACCTGCTGCCGGAGTGGCAAGGGCTGCGCGGTCCGGCAAGCCATGGTGCCGACCTCACTTTCGGCGAGTTCCGCTACGCCACAGCCGCCATGAACCTGTACACCACCGACCATTACGAGAGCGACCTGCTTGCCCTCACCGCCACCCTGTACCGCACACCCGGTACCGGCGGACGGCGCATCCCCTTCTGCCAGGACAACATGCCCGGCTACATGCGCGATGCCGTAAAGATGCCCGGCTGGATGCAGTGGGGCGTATACGTGTGGTTCGCTTATTTCTGCGAATACCTGCAGACAGGCAGCTTCGTCGTCGACGGACACGAAGTGACCTTTGCCCCCGTATTCAGCCGCCGCGAGCCGGATGCACCCCGTTCGTCCGCGCAAGACCTGGGGCTGAACAGCATCCTCTATACCGTGGCGGAGAGCGGCGTGTTCGGCACGGCAGACGATACCGACCGCACACCGCTGCTCCGTGTCCTCCTCAAGCTGCTCGACGACAAGCAGCGGGCAGACGAAATGATGAAGCGGATGAAGAAATAGAGAAAGCAGCTTCAAGTTAAATGATATTAATAACAATATCATTTTATGCCTTTTTCTTTTTTTGAATGATATTAATATTCGTATCTTTGTGATGTGTTAATAGAATGAGAAAACTATGAACCATGGAAGAGAAAAAGACATTTGAAGCTGTTATCGAACGGGGCGAGGACGGGATTTATTCCGTCTACATCGCAGAGCCGGATTGTCCGTTCGGTTGCTCGGGGACGGGTGATTCCGTAGCTGAAGCAAAAGAAGATTTTTACGCCGCCATAGACGATGTGCGTGCGGTATATGAAGAAGAAGGCAAAGCCTTTCCAGAAGTGGAATTTACGTTCCGCTATGACATGGCTTCTTTCCTGGCAGACTACTCTAAAGCGTTTACATTAGCCGGATTATCCCGTATTACAGGAGTCAACCAAGGGCAATTGAGCCACTACATTACCGGACACCGCCATCCGTCTGACACTACGATGAAAAAGATTGAAAGCTCCATTCATGCTTTCGCCAAAGATTTAAGCCAAGTTCGTTTCGTCTGATTAACACAAACAGATTCTCTTGGTTATAGGGATGCCCCACTACGGACATCCCTTTTTTTTGTGTCCTTTCCTTTGTTCCCTCCATGGTTTACCTTTGCCCAAAAAGGTAAAGCCTATGCTAATCGAACGAACCGAACAACTCCGGGCACTGACCGGCAACTACTACGCCAACAACGACTTCACGAAGGTGGAAGGCGACATCGAGCAGGCCACCGAAGAACTGGCACGGCTGGTGGGCGAAGGGGTCATTGCCCTGGCAGAAAAAGCAGACGACAGCGACCCGCTGCGACGGCTGGTGCAGCGTCCCATCGCCATCCTTGCCACCCTGCGCATGTACCAGAAAAACGACTTGAGCCACGAAGACGACGGGCGCAAGTTCAAGGTGTCGACCGACGGCGGCGACAAGCTGCCGTGGGAGTGGCAGCTGGATCGCGACGATGCCCTGCAGATGGAAGCGTACTACCGTGCCGTAGATTCGCTCATCACCCACCTGAACAAGACCAAGCCCGAAGAGTGGACCTCTACAAGCCTGTACCGTGCCACCCGGCAGCTTATCGTGCGCAGCGGGGCGCAATTCGACATGTATTTTCCCATCAACCGCAGCGAGCGGACATACCTGCTGCTGGTGCCTTTCATCCGCGAAGCGCAGCTGATGACCGTGGCGGATGCCTACGGAGCAGACTGGCAGAAGCTCTTAGACGAAGACTTGGACACGGACGCGTCCAAGTCCGAGAGTGCGGCACACTATGCCGCCGCCATGGCGGTGTGCCTGCTGGCAATGGGCATTGCCCTCTGCCGGTTGCCGCTCAAACTGCTGCCCTGTGGCGTGGTGCGCGGTTACCTTGCCGAGAGCGGGATGCGCGACAGCGAACCGGCAAGCCTCGATGACGTGCGCCGTGCCTCCGACTGGATGCGTGCAGATGCCGCACGCTGGATAGACAAGATGAAGCGTGCCCGCGACGGCAGCGAACCCGATTACGAACTGCTGCCCCGGAACCACCCGCTCAACAAGTATTGCCGGTTATAGACCCTCCATTATTAACTATTCACTATTAACTAAAAATGACTGTTACCCAACGCCCCAGAACCCGAGAGTTCTGCGCCACCATGCAGGACTACATCATCGATACCGACTCGACCATCACCTTCAGCATCCACTACGGAGGCAAGAAGATACTGGACGAAGAATACGTGCCCGACGCGCAGAACCAGGTGCGCATCCGCCGCCTTGGCAAGTTCTGCGAACTGGCATTGTGGGGAGAATGGTGCGAAGATGCGCTGTGTTGGCAAACAAGTGCCTCCGGTACGTTTTCTTTCTACATCAACAATACGAAAGATGCCGACTCGCTGGTCATCTATTCCTGCCTTCAGACCCGGAAGTCTGCCGGTTCGCCGGGAGCCTTGAGCGAGGTGACGCAAAAAGTGACCCGTCCCGGTGTGCCCGAATACGTGAGCGGTTTTCCGTATGCAAACAGCTGTATCGTGCACGGCATCCTGCCGGACGGTACGGAGAAAAGCTACTCCTTGCCTCTGCCTAACGCGCAGACGATTGTCACCCTGAAGGCGGATTACGAATACGCCTGTTCCCTGCTCGGAGCGGAAAGCCTGCGGAGCTATTCATTCAGCCTGAGCGGCGGAAGCCTGGAATTTGTGGTAGACACCACGCCCTACGCCGAGCGGTGGGTGTTCCGCTTCAAGAACGTGTACGACATGCCCGAAACCCTGTGCTGCACGGGTGGGCTTTCCGTAGCCGGGAGCAGCGAAGACGACACGGCGTCGATGTACGGCGTAGAACGCAAGTTCGGGCTGAAGGTGACCGACGAATACACGGCACGAAGCGGCATCATCCACCTGCGGTCGGAATACAAGCTGTGGCACAACCTGCTGAACGCCCGTGAGGTGGAGATACAGACCTCTACCGGATGGATTCCCATCATCATCACCAAGCAGAAGCTGGAGCGTGACTTCCGCCGCTCTGTACTGTCCACCGTAGAGTTCTCGTTCCGCATGGCAGACCCGACACAGAACAACTTGATAGAGTGAAGAACTTTTTAAATGAAGAATGAAGAATTAAGAATGCCATGCGTGCGAAGCGATTCTTCATTCTTCATTCTTAATTCTTAATTAAAAAATTATGGTTGACATCAAACGATTCAGAGAATGGCTTATTGAATTAAAGGAGAACGTTAACGGACATGCTAAAGACGTTCAGATAGAAGGCATTGCGCTCGCCGTGCGCGAAGGGCACATCATCCGCAAGCTGCGTGACCGGCGCGGCGTTATCCTGTGTGCCAAATATCCCGATGCCACAGTGGATGGGGATACCGATAACTTCAGCAGCGACAACGACATGGTGCTGTTCCTCTTGGAGAAAGTGCCGTCGGGCAGTCAGAGTGACGAAGACGAACTGGCGCATTATGCCGCCCTGCAGCAGCTGATGCTGGCTCTTCGCAACCACCTGATGGCCTCCCCTTTTGTTTGCGACGACGAAATGCAGGTTGTGTCAGGACTTACCATCGAGTGGGAATACGACATCTTCGGAGGCTGGAACGGGCTGAGCATCGGATTCAAGCTGCAAGACTATGCGTGATAACTATTGGCTTCTAACTCCCTCTAACTCCTTTAACTCCTTAACTTCTTAACTCCTGACAAAAAATGACCGAACTCTACATCGACGGCGTTTCAGCCGTATTGCCAAAAGACTTCAGCGTGCAGGTGAAGCGTGAGAATCCGCTTTTCACCAAAAACGGCGAATATACCTACGACATCACCCTGCCGCTCGGCAACCCGACCAATGCGGCACTTTATGAGCACCTGAACCGCCTGAACTCGGTGACAGAAGTGGCAAGCAAACGAACTGCCATTCTGATAGCCGACAACCGGGTGTACTGTGACGGCACCGAAATCATCACAGGATGGACAGATGAGAGCGTGAGCATACAGATAGCCAGCGGAAACTCGGAACTGAACTATATCATCGGCAACGACCTGCAGATTTCTTCGCTTTCCGGCATGCCGGTGACAGCGGCCATTACCAAGAAGGCAGCGGTTGAACATATCGAGAAGCGTTATCCGGATGTAGACTATTGCCTGACCATGGTGTACGACCGCGACGGAGAAGAGATTCTTAATCCATGGGTCAATCTTACTACGGGATCTCCGGATCTGACCCCTGGGAATGTAAGCTCTTTGGGGTCCGTATCTCCCGACCTTGACCGTTTCATCCCGCAGCCTTACCTGTGTGTTTATATCAACAGCCTGTTCGAAGCACTTGGATACAAACTGACCGACAACCTGCTGGCCGGCACTGCCTACGAAGACCTGTTTATCTGCCATGCGGTACGTACGATGAAATGGTGCGAGATGCTGCCCGGCTGGAGTGTGGGAGACTTTCTGGAACAGCTGGAACTGATGTTCGACGGTGTGTTTGTAGTAGACAACCGGAGCCGGAACGTGCGTTTCCTTGCCAAACAAAAATATTACCACGCTTCCACCACAAGCCATGTCCGCTGGGTAGAAGATGTGTACGAAGTGGAGACTGCCGATGAAGATGATGAGCCCGAAACCGTAAACATCCTGCAGAGCGATGTGCGGTATGCGTTTCCGGACAATGCGTATTGGCGTGGGAGGTGTCTGCCCGATACGGTGAAGGCTGCAGCCCGTAAAAGCACCATCGACATAGGGGCTATCCCGCCGCAGCAAGGCGGTTTTGTCGGGCGGATGGATTACTGGTTCGGCTCTTCCCAGCACCAGCAGACAGACACGGTATGGACTGACGGGGAGACCCGGCGGAAAGCATACTACGGAACGATGTCGGGCGAAGACCATGCAGGTGACAGAAACCGATGGATTCTGACAGACGAGTTTGCCGCCATTGAGCGTGCAGACCCCGAACAGGAGGTAGAACTGGAGATAATGCCGGCAGAAATCAGGCAGACAGGCAAAGATTTCTTCCGGGGTGACGGAGCAGGTCTGACTGTTCCTATATATATTCCTATGCCTGTCGTTGACGGAGGTTCGGGAAGTAGCGGTGACGAAGACGATGGCTCCGAAGGGCGTACCCCTGTGTCCGACTTGATCAACAACAGCAGTACCGGAGAAAGTGACGGGACTCCTTCAAAGAACAACATCTTCGTGGCATTCTACGGAGGGGCAGCCTTGCCTGTGGAAAACACCGAGCACTACGTGGTCTTAGACATTCCTTTCGCTTATACAGACGAATATCTCTATGTGTGGGACAGCAATACCTATATACAGACCAACACCGAGGGCAAGACGCTCCGGCTGACGGACCTGCAAACCTGCTTTTGGGAAGGCACTTTAGACGTAGACCAGCGCAACGAAATCAAGCTGACCAGCTACGACCCCAACCTCTACGACCCGCGGGGCGTTTTCGAAATCCGCAACAAACGATACGTGTGCAAGGAGATAGAATACACCCTCGATGCGGGTGGGCGCAAAGGGGCATGGACCGGAACGTTCTACCCCGCCAAGATAAGCGACACCGAAGCCGACGCACGCTGGATTCTGGCAGACGGCAAGTGGCGGGACGGCGGCGTGTGGCTTGATAACGGGCGCTGGCTGGACAGTTAAACCGTAAATGGCTAAATAGTAAATAGTAAATTGCTAAATAGTAAATAACAAGATGAGCTTAAAAATAGACAGGGTACAACTCGAAATCATCGTGCAGCAGGACAGCGCACGAAAGAGAATGCTGGAACTGGAAAAAGAGATGAGGGCAGCCTATAAGACACTGGATGAACTGGGTGATCGATTAGGTAAGAATAACCGTATATATAAGGCACAAGAGCAAGTTGTCAAAGACCTTAAGGCTGAATATGACAAACTTTTTAGTGAGATAAATATAGGAAATCTCTCTTTACGTGAATTGTTCAACCGCCAACGTGAACTAAACGCGACATTGAGAAATCTTAATCCAAATACACCCGAATGGAAGCAATACAACCAGCAGCTGAAGGAGGTCAATGCGCGCATCAAGGAGCTGAAGGGCACCGCTACCGAAACCGGACTTTCCATCAGCAAGCTGGCAGACGGTTTCAACCGCTATGCGGGCATGGCAGCAGGCGCCATCGCCACCCTGACCGGCATGACCCTCACCATGCGCCAGTGTGTGGATGAATATGCCAAGATGGAAGAAGCCGAGAGCCAGGCCATCAAGTACACCGGCATGACACGGGAGGAAGTGAAGCAGCTGAACGAACAGTTCAAGCAGATGGACACCCGTACCCCACGCGAGGAGCTGAACCGGCTGGCTGGCGAGGCAGGCAAACTGGGCATTACGGGGGTGGACAACGTGCGGGAATTCGTCGAAGCGGCGAACCAGATTAATGTGGCACTGGGAGAAGACTTGGGCGAGGAAGCCGTGAACCAGATAGGCAAGCTCAGCCAGATGTTCGGCGACGAGAGCCGGAGCCTGCGCGACAACATGCTTGCCATCGGTTCGGCAGTGAACCAGGTGGCACAGAGCACCAGCGCGTCCGAACCTTACTTGGTGGATTTCACGGCACGCATGGGCGGCGTGGGCAAGCAGGCAGGCATGTCCGTCACCGACATCATGGGATTTGCTTCGGCACTCGACCAGAACATGCTGCGCTCGGAGATGGCGAGCACGGCACTGTCCGGTCTCATCCTACGCATCTACCAGGAGCCGGCAAAGTATGCCCGGCTGGCACAGATGGATGTGGAGGAGTTCACCCGGCTGATGCAGACCGATGTCAACGCAGCGGTCATCTCGTTCCTGGAGGCATTGAACAAAATGGGAGGTATGGCGCAAATCGCCCCGGTGCTGAAAGAAATGCAGCTCAGCGGAGCCGAAGCGGCAAGCGTCATCAGTACCTTGGCAGGCAATGTCGACCTGGTGCGCCGTGAGCAGGAGAACGCCAACAAGGCTTTTGCCGAAGGCACGAGCATCACCTCCGAATACAACGTGCAGAACAACACCGTGCAAGCCGGACTGGAGAAGGCACGCAAAAGCTTCCAGGAAGTGCGGATAGAGCTGGGCGAACGGCTGGAGCCGGTGATGAAGAACCTCATCAGCTTCGGCAGCCTGACCGTAAAGGGGCTGCTTTCGCTCATCAAGGCTTTCGACGACTACCGGGGTGTCATCGTCACGACCACTACGGCGGTGGGGCTGTACACGGCAGCGGTAAACGTTTCCGTCATTGCCGACAAGGCGAAAGTGCTGTGGACGGGACGCATCGTCACGGGCATGAAGTCGCTCTTCACCCTTCTGCGTGCCAACCCGTGGGGCATCGCCGCTGCGGCGGTAGGAGTGCTGGTAGGCGCACTGATTGACTGGAACCGCAACCAGATTGCCGTCAGCGATTCAATGAAGAAGATGAACGGCGAACTGGCGAACGAACAAAAAGCCGTCGGCCGTTTGTTCACATCTTTGCAACAAGCCGGCGACGGTACCGAACGGCGTAAAGAACTAATCGATGAAATCAACAAACGCTACGGAACTTACTTGCCTAACCTGCTGACAGAAAAAAGCAGTTTGGACGAAATCAAGGCAGCATACGACCGTATCAATACTTCGCTGACACAACAAATTGCCCTGAAATATAAAAACGAAGAAGCAAGCCAAGTGACCGAAAAGGCCGCTTCCAAGCAAATGGACTATTTAGAAAGCCTGCGCCAATCGGTGACCAAACTGACAGGCAGCGACCAAGAGGCAGCCAGTTTCATCCAAGACCTGCGCAGCATGGCGGATGCAGCCGTACAGGGCGGAGACTACCGGAAAGGAGTAGGAAATACTATGGCAACGCTTGAAAAAGAATACCTTGCCGGACGAAAGCTGACCGCCAGCATGAAAGATGACATCATGGACTACATGAACAGTGTCTATCAACTGGATATTGCCCTTGATGACATCAACAAGAAGTACGAAGGTTGGATGCCGAAGCAAACCAATGAAGTGCCGTTGGGCGAATTGCCGGAAGTTACCGTAACAGGAACGAAACCGATAACCACAGGTACAACCGGAACGCCTGCCGCTTCCGCTTCCGGAAACGATGCACTGGAAGCCGCCTACCGCGAGCGGCTGAACATCATCAAGCAGAACTACCTGGACCAGAAGATTACCGAAGAGCAGTACCGCCAAGAAATGTACAATGAAGAAATGGGCTACCTCGCCGCACGCCGGGACCTGCTGGAGAAAAACGGCGAAGACACCTCCCAGATACAGGGGCAGATATACGACAAGCTGATAGCCGAAGCCAACCGCGCATACGAAGCGCAGAAGAACGCCGACTTCGGCAAGGCGGAAGCGGATGCGAACGAACAACGCCGTGCCGCCAAGCAGGCATTCATCAGCGGCGACATTGCCGACGAAGAAGCCTACCGCCAGCGGCTGCTCGACATCGAACGGGAGTATCTGGAGGAGCGCAAGCGGCTGCTGGAGAAGTACGGCATGGATACCACCGAAGTAGAAGGGCAACTGCTGGACATGGGAGTGGAGCAGAAGCAAGGCGATAACCGGCAGCAGAAACGCGACCGTCGCACGCAACGGGAAGAAGGGTTCAGAGCCATAGACAGCACAGACGACTTCGGGCAGAAGAACGATATCTTGAATCAGATGTACGCCGATGATTTGGTCAGCTTCGAAGAATACCAGGAAGAGAAAACACGCATCGCCGAAGAGCAGGAAGAACGTCGCAACGAGATAGCCCAAGCGGCAATGCAAGTGGTCGGTCAGGCGGCTTCATCCGCCAGCCAGCTGATAAGTGCCTTGCAAGACCGCGAACTGAGCCAGGTGGAAGCCAAGTATGACAAGGAGATTGCCGCCGCCCGGAAGGCAGGCAAGGACACCACCAAGCTGGAAGAAGAAAAAGAGGCGGCAATGAAAGAGGTCAAGAAGAAATACGCCGACGCACAATTCGCCATGAGCGTATTGCAGGTGACGGCAAGCACCGCCGTAGCAGCCATGGAGGCATACAAGGCAATGGCAGGTATTCCTGTTGTCGGTCCTTCTTTGGGTGCTGCCGCAGCAGCTGCAGCCGTCGTGGCAGGTGCCGCCCAGATAGCCGTCGCCAAACAGCAGCGCGATGAAGCCAAGGGTCTGTATTCGGGCGGTTACACTAATGACTACATCGAAGGCTACACCGCCCCAGGCAACCCGCACGACACAGCCGGAGTCATCCCCGTACACAAGAATGAGTTCGTCGCCAACCACGAGGCAGTGGCAAACCCCGCCGTCAAACAGTTCCTTGATGTGTTCGACGTGGCGCAGAAGCGGGGCACCATCCGGATGCTCAACACCACGCAGATCCTGGAGCAGGTGCGCACCCGTGGCGGACGCTACGAAGGCGGATACACCGATACCGGCACGAATGATGCCCGCTCATCAGCGTCACCCTTTGCCGGAATGACGGCAGAACAACGCTCACAGGTGGTGGTACTGCTACAGGAAAACAACCGCCTGCTGACCATCCTGACAGAAAAAGAACTGGTGGTAGACCCCCGCAAAGTGCGTGACGCCATCAACCGGGTGAACCGCCTGGAGAAGAACGTGAGCCGCTGATCGCTGTCCTTTTCCCAACATATTTGCCCTCTTACCTTTGCCGTAAATAGTAAATCGCTAAATAGTAAATAGAAGTGGACGTATACGAAGCTATAGACCGGATGCGGGAATTAAGCCGCTTGCGCATTCCCTTCTCTTTCTCCTTCATGAGCTACAGCATAGCGCGCAGGAAAAGCGAAGGTATCGTCACGGTATGCCGTGCCCGGCTCTGCAAACAGAACCGTAAGGAGCGCAACCGCTATTCTGACTATATGCTGAACTACATCGACCTCGATACAGGCAAACAGGCATCGTGCTGGCAACCCTTATTGCTTACCTTTAACGACAACGAACTGCAACTGAAGTAATGGATACCAATTTTGAACAGATAATCCCATGGAACGGGGCGCAAGACACCGGCTACGACGTACGCATGAAATGGATGCGCAACTTCGCCAAGATTGCAGCTGCCTTTGCCGAGCTGTCCGGCAAGGATGAAGAGTGTAATGACAAAATCGAAGGCATCCTGCAAGAACTGAAGAACTTTCTCCGCAAGGATAAAGAGGACAGTACGCAATACCTTCTCAAATTGCTGGGCGGCACCGAGGTGGGCGAAGCTATCGATTCGTTCCTTGCGGGCAAAGGCATTATCGCGGACACGAACGGGCGCATACAGGCAGACCGCATCGAGGTGCGCGGGTCGATGTCCGTCATGGAGCTGATCATCAACGAAATTATTGCGATGGCAGGCGATTACTCGTTCACCGACGCAGGGCACATCGAGACGGTGGTAGCCGTAGACGATGGCACGTACAAACTATTCATCCGCAAGGATACCGAACACGACATCACTTCTCTGGACACAGAAGATGTGGTGTACAGCATCGTGAACAACCTGCTCACGGGTGGTACGGATTACTACACGTCCTGGATGAGGGTGGTGGCGAAAAACGTGAACGACAATACCCTGACCGTAGTGCTGTACCCCGATGGCGAAGTTCCGGGCGGCAAGAACTATCCTCCGGCGGCGGGATATAACCTCACCCGCAGGGGAAACTCCATTGTACCGGCAGAAGGCGATCCGCAGAACCAGCGGGCACAGTCGTGGCTCATATCATCGCGCGAGGGGCGCATAATGTTCCTGCAGAACGTATTCAAGCCCATCCTCGAAGATTACAATTACGCGCTTACTGTCGGCAAGCTGCCCAACCTGTCCGCCCTGGGCAAGCTGCCTGTATCTACCGAAGACGTGGGCATCGTGGCGCAGACCATCATAGCGGAGAACTTTTACCAGTTCGACTACAACGGTGACGTGGTTCCCAAACGGGTGAGCCGTGGCGAATGGTCGCTGGCGACGGCACAGGGAGACAGCCCTTACCGGTTCGTCACCCATACGTCGGCACAACCAAACGGGAGCACGGTGACCCTGCTGGAACAGCACACGGTGACCCATTATGGATGCCTGTGGGGCTGCCTGATAGACAAGACCACCGAGGAACCGCAGTGGAACGCGGCGGGATGGGTGATGCTGGAGGGCGACCCGAACTATTACTTGTACTTCAACCTGCCGACCGATTATGTATGCCGTGTCGGGCAGGTCAGCGTCCGGCTGGAGGCGTGGGTGAAGCACGGCAACCGTGACATAACAGACGTGCTGATGGCAACGGCTGGTACCGAAGTGGAGTGGCTGCGTGACACGGGTGACACCCCTTCCGACAACGCATGGTCACCGCAGTACGTAGACGGCAAGAAGAACGTGATACTGATCGACAACAGCGACGCACACGGAGTCGGCAGCGGATTCGGATACACATACCGGCAGCTGGCGTTCATCTGCAGGGTGTTCGTTCCTGTAGGTGGAGACTTACAACTGCTTGCAGAGAATACATTTTCAATCAATTAATTAAAGGAATGACAATATGTTAAAATCGATTCAACAGACCATTATTTCGATGTCGGACGGGCATTCCGGCATGGGTGGGATAAGGGTACTCTCCGGGAACCCCGTGCAGACTTATAACAAGGACACGGACGAATACGAGCCTGACCGTTCCATCCTTCCATGCGTGCTGATGCCATGGTTCTCGGCAGCGGACACCGAAGGTGTGATGACGGGCGAACAGACAGTGACGGGGGCAGAATGGTACGAGGGCGCACCGAAAGAAGGTGGAAGCAACCGTATATCGGGCGAGACGGCAGGTTACGAAATATCAGCATCCGGCATGCCCGAATGGAGCTTGAAGGTAAAGAAAAACATTCCTGCTGACGACCCGGTCGAACTGTACTGCACGTATTACATCACCAACAAGAAGACGGGCGTGACCGAACGCTACGAGGCGAGCGTCGCGTTGCGCACTTCCGTGTTCGACAGTGCCAACTTCTCCCTGAAGACCGACATGCCGAACTCGTATGCCGTTGACCCCCTGCAGGCCGTGGCCGACAGCGAGGGCAGGTGGCTGGTGACGTACAACGCCCAGCTATATAACGGCACGGACAAGGTGCCCGATGCGAACGCCGTCTACTGGTGGCAGAAGAAGGAGAACGGAACGTGGCGCAGCTTCACACAAGACGAACTCGACCTGTATGCTACCGTCAGCGGAAGGAAACTCACCATCGACGCGCGGCTGACCGAAGGCATGGAGAGCTACCGGGTGATGGCGGCCTATTACGCCACGGGGGCGCAGAAGCCCTCCTCCCCTCCCACGGGCGCATGGCAGTGCACGTCGACCCTGAAGCTGGAGATGCCGAAGACGCTCAAGCCGGTAGTGGTTCAGAAAGCAGGGGCGAAGATGAACTCGACGTTCACCAGCACCGTGATTTACGAATGCCGGATGACGTACAACCGGCAGGAGATTACCGGCAAAGACGACTTCTTCCGGTTCACGTGGAAGGGCAAGTCGGGCAAGACAGGCTCGTCCGTCAAGGTGATAGGCACGGGCAAACAGGTGTCCTTCACGCCCGCATCCAAGGGGTTCGACAAGGGCTATCCCGTAGAGGTGTGGTGCGAGGTGGAGACGTTCACGAATTACGCCATTGTCACCCAATCGGGCAAGGTCGTCACGAGCGGCGGCAAGGCGGTCATAAGCAAGGTGTTCAACTAACTAATTACAGAATATTATGAGGTATCTATTGGTAAGAGAAGAAGAGATTGCCGGGCAGACGGATACGACGTACAAGCCGCGCGTGCCCGACGGCAGGATCATCCTCGCCGAGAACGAGGCCAAGGGACTGGACAACTTCAGCGCGCAGTTCCTGTCAGCAGAGGCATTGAAGGTGCTGATGGAGCAGCCCGCACCCGATACGGGAGGCGGGGAACAACCATCCGGAACCCAGCCGGAAGAAGAACCGGACGTGCCGGATGAGCCGGAGACCGTGCCGGACAAGGAGCCGGAACCGGATACGCCGGAAGAAACGGGACAGGAGACCATACAGGAAGAAACAATAACTTTAATCGAATAAGGCAATGGCAAACACGATTTCATCAGCTTTCAGAATCATCGCATCGATGGACGGAAGCACCATCAGCGGCTCGCTGCGTGTCGACGGCTACCCGCTCATCCAGCGGTACACGGAGGGCACGGAGAAGTACATCCCCGACTTCGCCTCGCTGGCCGAATCCGACAGGCCGACCATATACCCGGTGCTGAGAGACCAGTCGAACGCGCAGGTGCTGGTACCCAACCAGTACGTGTGGAAGTACAACGACGTGGAACTTACCTTCGGCTCGAACGGGCTGAGCACCAATTCGGGAATGGCGGGCAAGTTCAAGCGCATAGACGCGTACAGGGTGAACATCAGCGGGCAGCAGTATTCGCTGCAGGCACTCAGGGTCATGGGCAACCTGGCGTCCTCCACCAACCACGACAACGACAGCATCTCGCTCGACGGCTCGATAGAGGTGTCCGGCTCGTCCGTGTCGTTCAAGGGCATCAGCAAGGATGTCATCATCCAGCAGAGCACGGGCAACCAGTATTCCGCCGTCATTGTCAACAACAACGAGTCGGCGTTGACCAACGACGTGTCATCGATTACCGAACAGCTGCAGATATACAAAGACGGCGTGCTGCTGACCGACCGAACGGGCATTACGTACAAGTGGTATGTCATCCGGCCGACCGGCAACAGAACCCTCGGTACGGCGGCGACGCAGACCATCACCCGTGACGACATCGACAGCTACGGCGTGGTGGCCTGCGACATCTCCGCCGGAGGTTCGGTCGTGACGACCGCATACGACCCGGTGACCGACTACGGCGACCCCTACGACGTGCGCTGGGACGTGACCGGGATGACGGGAGACCGCTGCCAGCCGGGCGAGACGCCGACCATCAAGCCCGTGCCCGTGAAGCGGAGCACGCAGCAGGACAACGAGAGCCTCGTGTCGACCTGGAACTGGGCGGTTTGGGACAACAAGGGGGCCGGGTTCACCCTGAGCGGCAAGACCGGCAGCACCTTCACCGCCAAGAGCGTGACGACCTCGTACAACGAGATCATCTCCGCGTCGGGCGGGCTGAGCTTCATCGTGTCGGCATCGTATGACATTTAAAAAATGGTAAGCCATGCAGCTCAGTTCAATGTACAAGATAACGGCCACCGCGCCCGACTACTACATCGAGGTGACGCCCGAGGCCTTGTCGCTTTCGGCGTACAACGTGGCTTCCACCCCGCTGCGGATACGCTTCTGGGCGAACGATGGCGAGAACCGCAACCCGTACTCTGCCTGGCTTACCCTGCAGGTGCGTAGCGGTGAGAGCGTGCTCTACACTTACCGACCCTCTGTTGCTGTGACCGGATACGAGTACACTTGGCCATCCTCGCAGTACGCCGAGGCGGACAATATCCTGGTCGTGTGCCACAGCAATAGCGCGCGCACGGTGGAGGTGGGACGCAAGACGGTCTCGCTCGTGTGCGAGAACCCCATCGTCTTCCCACGCCCCGAGACAGCATGGAGCAGTTCACTTACCTTCAAGAACGGCGAGGTCATCATGTTGGACGACACGGTGTATATGTGGTGCAGCCGTGTCGCTGGCAATACCAGCGTCAACCCCAAGACCTACATTGCCAACGGCACGCTGCCCCGCGTATGGGCGGCATATCAGAACTGGCCGCTGCTATGCACGCAGATGTTCCTCGCCCAGTTTGCCAAGATAGGATCGGCAGTCTTCATGGGCGACTACATGCTCTCCCAGTACGGCAAGAATTCAGGTGGCTCCACCATTACAGACTACCGGCAATTCGACCCTTCGAAGCTCGGGAAGGCTGGCTGTCCTTTCACGCCGAGGGTGTATGTGGACTGGAAGACGGGCAAAGTCTACATGGACTTAGCCGAAGTGGCTGGCACGATCAAGGCCGAAGACGGCACGATTGGCGGGTTCGAGATACACGACGGCTACATCGGTGTAGCGGGTAACCTCACTTCCTATGGGTTCGGGCTGCTGAAGGAGTTTATCAAATTCTCCACCTCAGACGGTATATGGTCCGGCATCGGAACGAACGTGCTCGGCATGGGGCAGAGTGCGGTAGCACGGTTCGAAGATTACAGGACGGAACATCTTGACAAGATAGCCATGATTGTCGGTTCTACCGGTGCACAGGGATTCGCCAGAGACATAGCGGTTAATATCACCGGTGGGTATGTGAGCGGGTTCGCGTTGAAGCCGGAAATAGTCAGCACCAGTAAGACACTGGACAGGAGCGTAAACGTGGTCTGCACAATCAACGAATCTGCAATAACGATAACGCTTCCGAAGATGAAGCAATATGATGACGGGCACCTGATCCGGTTCAAACGTCTGGGAGGTGGGGATGTGAACATCAAGGTGGGTGTTAACCAACCGTTGGAATACGACCAGGGCAATATTATGGATTCCAACGCATCGGTCAAACTTTTGTCGGCAGACGGGGATGCGTTCGACTTGGTGTTCATATGGGGTATCAAACGGTCAGGATACAGCAGCGATGAGGGACGCTGGATCCAATTCAAGCATCCAAGAGACTGGTAACATCCAATCCGGACGAGATTAATGAAAACGTATTAAACGATTAAAAAATAAAAAGATTATGCAAACAATAGACATAGCACAAGCAATCAAGGAGAACTCGACAAGCGTATCACAGAACCTCGATTCATCAGTTCTGGAAG
>ULSD01008651.1_pt1 | contig 33212 bp, 27 predicted proteins | sample 1956051 | NCBI WGS metagenome assembly ULSD01 (sample SAMEA4835699, study PRJEB28245) | human gut metagenome | biome: gut microbiome; material: fecal sample | place: Denmark | collected 2008
GCTATACATAATTCTATAAATTTGGTTGGCAGCGAAGTTACTCATTTCAATCAATAGCCTTTTTTTGACTGCTTACGACTCTTCCATAAAACTTAGATATTACATTTGATATGTAATGAAAAAATAAGTATTACCTTTGTTCGCATGAAACAAGATATATTACAAAAGATAATAGGTCGAATAATACCAATTGTTTTATTTGCCGTTCTCATGCCCATATCTTTACTTTTCTCATTAGGAATAAAATTGTGGGCTCTTATCCGAAAAGCCTTTCGGCAATGAAACGTGCGGGGAACAACAATGCCGCTTGCAGATAACGCTTGCGAGTATGTGGTTCTTTATACATTCTGTAGACAAACCGGAGATTCATTCGGTCTATACATGTAGGATAATAGTCTATCTCATCCTTTGCCGTCTGGTGGATAAAGCCACCGCAGGTAAAACCGATACCACGATAGCCAGCGTCTTTCACTTTCAGAAGGAAACGTTCCTGCATCAAAGCTCCCATCCCGACAATCAGGAAATCAGGATTCACTTCGACAATGTGCCGCGCTTCCTCATCTTGTTCTTTCTCCGAAGCGAAATAGCCATTCCGATAACCCATAACCAACAGTTTAGGATAACGTTTCTTGAAGATACTTACAGCCTTTTCCACCTGTTTTTGTTGTGAAGCGACAATGTAAACAGACTTATTAGTTGTCTCTGCGTATGATAGCAACTCAGGTGCAAGCGATGTCATGTCAAAACTCCGTCTGGTTACCTCCTTTCCATAAACCAACTTAATTGCAGCAACAAGGATTGAACCGTCGGCGAATATGCCGTCAAAGCGGGCAAACAGTTCCTTGTTGTCTAACGCTGTAAGATAAGAAACAGGATTTAGGAAAGTATAAATCCTGCCTTTTTGTGCAAAAACATCCTTTATTGAAAAAGTTTCTGTTAAAAGAACTTTCTGTACGAGTGGAGAGAACATGATTTTAAGATAATTGAGAAGATAAATATTGAATGGACTTTTCCCGTTCCGCCTCAATCAAGCTATTCACTGGCATATAATCTATAGGGGTTTCCAGAATCGTCTGCATCCGCGAAACGTCATTCGCTATTCTGCTTTCCAGACCGAACTGTTTCAACAGATAACTCAGTTTCTGATTGTTCATATTCCGGACAATCGTACAGAAAGGCTTGTTATACTTGATGGAAAATACACTGCCATGAAATGTATCGGTGACAATACACGCTGCATCCCTGAAATAAGCCAGAACTTCAAAAGGTGTGGGCACAACCACTTCGTCGCACCATGGAAAATAATGACCGATAGAAACCAATCTCAGTGCTTGTTGCCGTGCATAGGTTCGGATAGCATCTATCTCGTTTTCATCTGTAATGCGTCCCGGATAGGTATAAACTATCATGTAATCGTTCTTCTTTACTTCCGAGGGCATATACCGGGTATAATCGTATATCAATACCGGGTCTACATGCCGAAAAGGAGCTTTGTCGGTCAATGCCTTTACTACAATGGCACTATTTTCATCCCGAACAGAAATACAAACTAATTTTTTCAACAATTCACCCACTTCATCTTTAATGCCCATTGCCTGCAGCTTATCCAACGTGGTTGCACCGAATGAGGCAGCGTATGTTATCACCTTGTCCGCATTCAGTCCCTTTCCGAAAAGTTGGGGTGAGAACCCGAACCAAGTCTGCTGGGCACAGTTGAACACTTCATCACTGCCTATCACTACCACATCATAATGCGCATGGTTCTCACCCGGTTTTACTCCAAGGTATGGAAGAAACTCTTTTGAAAAACGTGTCTGGAACTTATAAATGGTTTCGAACCGTTTCATGAAATCCCATCCCCACAAACGTTGAAACAGAAGTCTTACTTTGTGAAAATGACTGATTTTGTAACCGGGCAATTGCCTTCCTGGAATGATATTGATAAAATCACAGGTATGTCCCAATGATTCAATGGTATTTTTCAATGAGAAGGCTTGCAGGAAAGAACCGTAGTTTTTCACTTCCTGCATGGATAAAATGGCAATTTTCATAACGACTTATATTTGTTATAGACCGACTTCACTACATCAAACACGTGCCATTTGGAAGCCAGTTCTTTTACTTTTCCCTTCAAACTATTATCAATTAAATCAAATTCTACAGCAATTTCATCCAACGGTTTACTCGAATTCAAAAATGCTTGAATTATCAGATTACGCCGGGGATGTTGCACGGAAGGAGAAGTTATATTGTGATTCTCTACTAAAGCCTCTTCCAATGTACGTTGTTCCATGAATACGTTCTCTAAGTGAGAAATAGCTTCTTCACCTTTTTTATTATTGGTCAAAACCAAGGAAACTCCTTTTAACACATTTTGTTTAAAAGGTTTCCCATGTCGGCCAATTCCCCAAAAATCTGCAATCGTACAATCGCCTACTCTTGGTATACGGGCATACGGACACGAATAACAAGAAAGTCGGAACAATGCGGAACGGTCAAAAGCCTTCATATATAAATCATCTATCCCATATATAGGGCACAATTTACCCCTAATCTCAACGGCTGGGGCAAAGCCCCAGCCGTTGAGACGGCGAAATTCAAATTTGTCAATATTTATACCTTTCTTAACTGACAATTTCTTTATATAAGCCTGCAATATGGCATCAGAAGGGACACCATGGCAAGCCAAATCCAACGTTAACAGATTGTCATATCCTTTATGCAGATAAGCCTGAAGTCCTGCCACTTGACACGGCGTGCCACAAAACAACACTTGGATGCCTTGCTGCAATTCTTCTTTTATTAGAGAAAAAACAGAACCTAAATCACTTTGCACATACTTGCTGCCTCGTAATGCGGCCAGTCCATCCAATGAATCGGATTCTACATGCCTGCATTTCAGCTTTCCAACAAAAGCGGCACCCCAAACTCTACCTCCTGTCTTAATCACACTTCTGGCAAAAGCCGAAAAAGCACCACCCGAACTGCTGACTGTCCTGTCCGGATAACTCCACAGAGCAAAAGCCTTCGGACTACTTTCATTTTTTTGCTGTTCCGGAAGCAATATGGGACACCTTTTAGTACAAAGCCCACATTCCACACATAGATTCCTGTCAATGGCGGGATACAAAAAACCTTCTCCATCAGCCTGCATTGTTATGGCATGATGAGGGCAGGTATTTGCACAAGAGGTACATCCTGTACATAAATTATGAGGAGCTAATTCAATCATTGTACTATTTTTTGAATTCATAATATTTTATCCAGTCTACTTGCAAAGTTTGTGGCAAAGCATCATCATCCGTTCCACAAGCACCCGCCCAATTACCCCCATAAGCCAAAGCTATAATCAAATGGTATTCATGAGCAAACGGCCATTCCTTGATTTCTTCTTTGGAGAAACGGCACACTTCTTTTCCATCCACCAATGCCACAAAACAGTCTTTATACCACTCCAATGTATATACATGGTAATCTGACACATCAATCTTTGCATACCGTTGATTCTGTTGATGATTACTGGTTTTTCCTCCAAATTCTCCCCATAAATGGAAATTCAACTGGTATTTCCCTTTGCCCCAACATCCAATTTGTTCCACAATGTCTATCTCCCCATGACATTTTTCTTTCGAAGCGTCCCGCAACCATATCGCATTCCATACACCTTTACTGACCGGACATTTGGCACGGAATTCCAATTTTCCACATGAAAAAGTCCGTTTCGAAATGATACGTCCGGAAGTATAAGAATTTGTACCGGTAAAATTCTTACGCAATACAAGATGCAACTTTCCCCGTTTGACATATACATTATGAGGATTTTTCACATAATGGGCTAAATGTTCTTTTGTATACGTTTCGGACACGGTCCAATCACTTTCACTTGGATATCCTTTCCCATTAAAATGTTCTTCCCAAGAAGGCTTCTCTTCAAAAGCATCGGCAGAAGGTTGGGCGGAAGATTTTACCGGATATAATATAAACGACAACGCCCAAAGGATTAAAAGAGAAAATGGTTTCATGTCGATAACTCAATAAGTTTAATTTTATAACATTTTTATTTTAAATGTGACTTAATGCAGTTATTCAATAGAGAACAAATGCTTTCAGGATTATATCTACTTTCCACAAATTCTTTTAACTCGGGTTGTGAAAATCCTTTATTCAAAGCTTTTTCTATTCCTTTTCCTATTTCATCTACACTATAAGGATTCACTAATATGGCTTTACCATCATAGTATTCTTTAGGCGCACCAATATTAGTCAAGACTATTTCACAACCATAAGCTGCAGCTTCAAGCGCCGCCATACCTACTCCTTCACGCAAAGAAGGGAGAGCAAACACTTTTGCCGAACGGTACAATTCCAATAATCTTTTTTCGCTTAATTCACCCAAGTATTCAATATTTGTACTGTTGCCAATCAATTTTAATAAATCTTTCCGTTCCTTTTCACCAAATACATGACCCGCTAATTTTAACTTAAAACCATATCGTTTTGATGCTTCTATAAGACGATGCACGTTCTTATTTGGTGCGTCCAATCTTGATACATGCAAACAAAAATCTTCTTTTTTACCAATTATACCAGCATTTGGAACTCTGTAATTCAATGGGACTTTAGCGATTCTGTCTTGAGGAATTTCTAAGCAATAGTTTACATAATGTCTTTCTTGCTCAGATCTTACAAGCCAAAGTTTAACCTTATCTTTGATTGTCCACATGTCATGAAAATGGTTGGATAAGGCAAGTTTCGTAGACCCATAATATTTAAAGAGAAACTTATAAACTTTATCACTTCTGTCAGGGTCTATGATTGGAGCAAGCACAATATTCTTATTTATTCTCGAAAGATTGTTCACCAGTTTATAAATGTTTGCTCCCATTGCAAATATAACAACCGCATCATAATTGGAGAAATCAATGTTTTCCCACAAGTTAACTAAAGTAACTTTTTCTCCTAATTTCTCAAGACCTTCCTTCCACATAATTGCTTGTATCTTGATTCCATTATTATAAGTCAATGACCCCATTGAGTCAATAAATGCATACGACATAAATTGTTCCCTCTGATTTTATATTACAAAATTGTTTTCTAACGAATACCTATTACAACTATAGTTATAAGATTTCTAACAATTCCCACTTTTGTATTGCGCATGTAAAGTTTCAAAAAGTTGTATCCACATCTGCATCACTCGCTCTTTGCTATATTTTGCTACTGTTGTTAAGGCGTTTGACTGCATTCTAAGTTTTTCTTCCTTGCCAAGTCGGATATATTTCAGTATGCTATTGGCCAAACATTCTGTAGTCCGTTCTTTAGCAATAATGCCATTGTCCCCATCACTAATTAAATTGTTGCAACCAGGAATGTCGAATGAAACACAAGGAAGTCCCGCATTCATGGCTTCCAGCAATACTAATGCAAAACCTTCATATCGAGATGAAAGCACAAACAAAGATGCTTGATTGTATTCTGCTTCAATCCGTTGGGATGTACCTTTTAAAAACACATGCTTTTCCAATCCCGTTTCTCCTATCAAAGACTTCAGCGATTCATACTCGTTACCACTACCCCAAATATCAAGAATCCATTCCGGCTCTTCTTCAACCACTAGTTTCCATGCTCTAATCAGCATAGGCATATCCTTTTGGTGCGTTAAACGCCCAACGCAGATAGCTTTCTTATGGTTAAGATTCGATGGTACCTGTTCTACAAAGTTTGTAAAGTTGGGGATAACTTCAACTGTTTTGGCATTCCATCTTTTTCGGTCATGCTCAGTGAGTACCACGAATCGGTCATATTTCTTTAACAAGCTCTTGCGTAACCACATCATGACGTATTGCTTGAAAGAATTATGAAAAGATTCTTTATCCATAATTATTAACCCTTCATAAGAGAAATGAATCACGTAGATGCGTGGTATATGTTTGAAAGTAAATGGTAGAATGTATGATACCAACTTCATACTTTCATTAATAATTACATCTGGTTTCACTTCCTTTATAATCCGTCTCATATGGTGGTAAAGAGTTGGGACGGTCATAATACGTCTACTGAAAGATGCTGTTCTTCCGTTCATGTCTATTGAATGCAGTCTGATAGCCGAATTTAGACGATAAAACGGTATTTCACACTCTTTTCCGTAATAAGCGATATGAATCTCATAAGGACATTCCGGCAAAGCCGCCAAATAATTGACCTTATCGACTAATATACGTTCAATGCCTCCACTATTGGTTAGGCTGTTCACAAAATAAAGTAATTTCATAGATAAAGATGTATATTATGATAACGTAGTGAAACCAGCAATCTTCCTAATAAGCGTTGTACCAAACTTCCGGCATACCCATCGTTCCATCGCATGAGTACCTTTTGACGCACCATTTCATCCGATAATCGAGTACTTCTTATCAGATAAAGATAATATCCCTTGCACAAGAAACGGCGGAAAGGATTTTTCAAGAATCCTCTTTCTGAAAGATAATCAAACGTCCGTTTGTCTTCCATTAGGTTAGTGCCATCCAAAGTCTTCTGTGGAGTTACCTTATTCGGATGCTGCCGGAAATAATTTAGCGGCCGATTGACAATAGCTACATCTCCCTTTTCTGCTATTTCAATCCAAAACAAGCGATCTCCTGCACCTTTGTATTCCATATACAAAGGTTGGATTTCTAATGCTACCTTCCGACTAAATATGGCGGACGATGCATTATATACAGGATTCTCACAGCACATATACCGCTGAATAAATCTTTTCCCTGTTAAAAACACATTTTTATGCGGATGAATTCGTTTTCCCAGAACTCGCCCTTGTAAGTCTACCATTTGGGATAGGGCGTAGGCTAAAGTACAAGTCGGATGAGCCTGTATTTGTTTTACTAAAGCCTCTAATAAAGAAGGTTCACAATAATCATCACTTTCGGCAATCCATATAAACTCTCCTTTAGCCAATGTTATTCCTTTTTTCCATTGCCTGAAAGTGGACCCGGAATTGGTCTCGTTATATAAAATATGGCTGATTTTAGGACATTCCCTGTATTTTTCAATCACCTCACGGCTATTGTCTTTCGACATATCATCCAATATTATGATTTCAAAATTATCATAGCTTTGATTGAGTATACTTTGTATTCTTTCGTCCAAATATAATGCGTGATTATAGTTGGGAATTATTACACTAACTTTAGGATGTTCCATAATTTTAAAGAGTTATCTCACCTTTGTCATATCTCATTTTCTGCAAGAAACGAAGTATGGTGTAGTTTTTATTTGTACATTTCATTTCCCTTGTAAGCAGTTTCTGTATGTCCTTTGCATTCTTTGCAAAATATACATCAGGACGTTGCATTTTCTCCTTATACACGTTCCATGCTTTGGTGTAGTAATGATTGATTTGAATGGTTGAGTGTTCCACTCGGTGTTTACCGCCCCCCCATTCATGGTTCATCGGGGATATGAAGCCAAATTGATTGACAGCAGGCATTGGCATTTTAATGCCAAAAATCCGATAATACACGTAAGAATGATGGTGGAAATACTGAGTATGCCAGTTTGATATGCGGTATCTTGTGTTAACAAACGTCTTACCCATCCAAAAATCTTCCCAGCAAGAGAAGTATTGTTCCATTACATTTTTAGAGTAGTCATGATTTATTAGTCCATTCGTACCGAATTGCAGCCAGTCAATCATCACCGCCGGAAATTTAGCATATCGAATAAGCCAATGTTTGAAGGTTGGGGCAGACTTGGGACAGACAAATTCATCTGCATCGATATAACCTATCCACTTTGTTTCGTTACAGAATGTTTCAAGACAATGTTTGTAACATTTCACTTGTGACTGCTGGTATGGCCAATCGATGAGCGTCACAATGCCTTTATCTATATAGGGTTGCACCACATCCCGGTAGTTGTCGGTAGAATTATTGTCATATAAATAAAAATGGTCGACACCTACTGTGAGATGATAGTCTAGCCATTCTTTCAGGAAACGTCCTTCATCTTTAAATATCAAACACAATGATATTTCATATTTTAAATTGCGATTGTCAACTGTCCCAAACAGCCTAACATTTAGTAGCCCCACAGTATTGAAGAACAAATTCTGTATTATTGGACACAAATGATTTTTCCAAAGTCTTTCAATTTTTCCCATATTAATAGAGTGTTTGTTTGATAGCCTCCGTAATCTGCCGCTGAAACTTTTTGCAATTGCTAAATTCGTAATCGCCCCTACGTTTGTAGCAATCATATAAGTTTGTGCTAGTGATGTGCTGCGGAGCAATGAGGTTTTCCTCATGTCCGATAGTATTCATAAACGACACAAACTTACGCCTGTCGTTCAGACTTACCACAGGCGTGTGTCCCCGATAAGCCAAGATTAATCCATGCAGGTTTTGTGAAAAGACAAACTGAGCTGATGACAAAATTTGTTCCAATTCCTTATAATCTTCAGGTATAACATATTTCACTTCTATGCCCTTGTTTATCATCGCAATATAGAAGCTTGTAGCTACCTGCATGCACCAAGGCCACTGCTGTGAAACAGTAATTACGATTTTGCATCCTGAGTCTGCTACTATAGCCCGAATATTCTCAATGATGTCATCCATATGTTGGTTTAAATCAGTAAGGAAGGGTACAAAGACTATATAATTGTCTTTTGCATACAAGGTTTCTTCGCTCAAGGCCATGTCTGGAATCACTTCTGTCAAACAGTCATAACCTAAAGCCTTTGTATCCTTTATGCTTTCCGAATCGCGAAAAAAACATCCGTCAATTTTTTCTAACGCAAGCCGATACACTTCTTTTGCATATTTATTGAAAGGCCCAACTGTCTGACCTATCATATAGGTTCGCAATCCATGCTCTTTTGCCGTATGTACTTCAAGGAGTTTAGAGATAATCATCTCATTCCAATTGTTGATATAGCCGCCACCAGACATCACATATAGGTCTGCGTCCTTGCAAAATGTGGAAAAATATTCCTTGGCAGTAACATAGTTTTTGTAATAGGCATCGGGCGATTTTAGGAAATTTTTAAGTTCGTTCTTCTCTCTGATTGGAGCCAATTGGTTGTTGAATCTTCTTTTTATCGGATATATCAACTCATTTAGAAAGCATTCGCCAAACTTCATTTTCTTTTCCTGCACTCCATACATCAACGAATGAAGCGATTGTTCTATCTGTACATAGTCAAGTGCCTCCAAATACTTCACTGTTTCGTTCTTCTTATACAAGAGTGTCACTATTGTGTAATCAGGGAATAGCTGGTGAAGCAACTTCACCGAAGCCATCAATATAGCCTCATCACCCAAATTTCCATACGACCACCCCCCGGACAAAATCAACTTTTTCATTCTATAATTCTAATTACTTATTTATACTTTCTATACATACTTCTAATTTTTTGAACTCATAATATCTAAATAGTACAACAAGTATCACCGTATAATATGTTGGTTCTATACCAACACCTGTAGTGATTGTTTTAAGTACCAAAAACGATATCCATAACCAAATCAACCTGTAAAGTTTCCGCCTAATGATTTCTGACAATCCAATGATAAAAGCCAACAATACACCTATCACGCCTATCATTCCTCTATCCATGATAATAGGAAGCCACATACCTTCTGCACCAAATAACCCTGCCTCATCTTGTTCCAACAATGAACTAGTAAATGTAAAGCCGTTGCCTACCCAAAAATCATTCATCATATAATAAAAAGCAATTTCCCATTGCCCTTCACGCATCTCCGATGAACTTCCACCGATTTCCGTGTCAACAAAAATAGAATCATAGATAGAAATGAAATATGAGCTCAAGAACACACACAGAATGATGGCTGTCAAAATAAAAGTTGTGCGATATTTTCTTATAGTGGATGGCGTTAACAAAGTCATGACTGCTAACAAAAAGCATAAAATTATTGACCTTGTTCCTGTCAAGAACACACATAAAGGCAAAAACAAAATCAAAAGTTTTCTCCATTTAACTTTTATAATCTTTTCATTATCAATACTTAATATAAGAAGTATAATAAAAAAATAGATACAAGATACACCAAATGGGGCAACATCTGCAAAAAACGATTGAGCCCGCTTAACTCCAAATCTAAATTCTTTCCTATCTGTTAGCCATGTAAAAGAATCTGTATTATTCTCACACCAGTGCATGATTGGATTAGCAGAAATCGATTCTTCGACAAAACAATATAATGTTGCCACTATCATAAAAGCCGAAGTGTATTTTACGAATAGATTGACTTTAGCCCGACTATTTATTATAAGATATAATACACACGGAAATAAATATTGTGCTATTATTATAAGGTACTGCTTTAAGAATACTCCATGGGCAAACATGGTCACAACATATGAAACGAATACGGGCACAATACACCAAATGAATGGGGCTTTTTTCAAAGACTTGCCATATTTCTTCACACCCAATAATACTATCAACAAAGACAGCACGAGATATACATTATCCACTAAATTAAGTGGGTCTCTAAAAAAGGTCAACCAGCAAGCCATTGCTGCCACCATAATAGCTGTATTCTCAAATTTGCGAAGAAGGAAGACAAAAAATATTAGAAAAACGATATAATGTAGCATTTTTATTCTTGCAATGAAGTTCTTAAGAAGTCTATAGACGAAGCTCTCAGTTTTTCAAGCTGAATCTGTCCATCTTCCACATTGTAATAGGGTGTTATATTTTCTGTCAACTCGGTATTGGTGAAAAGCAACTGTGAGGTTAATCCGACAGCATTCAGTAAACTCGATATCCTGTCATCGCTCCTCGATTTGCCATTCTCCAACGCCAAGAAAGGTTTCCCAAAGTTTAAAGAAAAAGCCGTGCCGTGGAAAGAAGAAGTCACAACCATTTCAGATTTCATAAAGAGTTGAAGAAACTCATAATTGCCTATTGATTCAGTCTGCTCTATACGAATAAATTCCCCATTAAATCCACGTGGACAAGGACTTAATGATACAATTGGCAATTTATATTTCTGTTGCATGAAAGACAATATTTCACTCATTTTATCTTCTGGGCTATAGGTGTATGCCAACATATAGAACAAAATAAACTTGGGTGGTAATAACAGCTCATCCGATTTTAACGCATATTCATTCCACTGCTCTTTTGTCAGCAATAACGTTGGATCAAGAACCAATCTGGCATCCGTCCGACCTGTAATCTTTTTGATTAAAGCCAAGCCATTTGACTCTCTCACGCCTATAGCTTTAAATTTACTCAGATTTTTCCTATAAGCATCCATATATTTTTCTGGAATGCTATCACATGAGAATGATGATGAATAGGCTATACGTATACTGTTCTGAGGAGCAAAATCAAACATATAGCTCATATCTCCAAACATAGTATTCGGATTCCATATTTGGTCACTACCCGATATATAAATATCAAATATAGGCGGATGATTGACAATAGATTCTCTCGAAGGATAAAATGCAGTGCATTTCATCTCCACTTCAATAAATTTGTTAAGCTTCTCCATCTTGGTAAGTTTACGCAAGTGCAGATGGAGTTGTAAATAGCGTTTTACATCTCCCAACCTATTTCTCAATGTGATTTTTCTTCTGCCATGCTTCGCACCGGCTTTCCAATGAAACTCATTAGGATATTTATAGTCAATCACTTTTACATCATACCCCATCTTCTCTATCACATACTGCAATGCAAAAGCCTGCAATACAGAACCGAAATTGGGCTGACGGAATGTGGTTATAATACCAACCGATTTCATTTTGTCAGTTTTTTAAGATGTTAATTAGCGTAATAAAGGGATTCTTCAACCTATGAATCCACCTCTGTCGTTTTCTATAGTGTTGTAATATACCGTAAATTTTTACAATATTTTTTCGATTATCTTTTAAGGCAGAAGAAACATGATTGTATAACCTGTTCTTCACCGGGCTGGTTTTCATTTGCCCCTCCGCCACCACCTCAAACGGATGCTCCACCAACGTACAATTACATTGATGTAATACTTCATTGCCTTTATCAGTGAAAGCTATTGCCGCACTCACGCCGTCTTCATTATCCTTATAAGTCTTTCCCCACAAATCACCGATGCGAATGTCTGCCGATGAATGGTCGTACTTGAACTTGCATTTGTCATAACATGCTTTGCCGAGACACGTATCGCTAAGGAACAGGCGGTAGAACGGGTCACCTTGCGACAGCCTTGAATTGTAGAAACCTTTTTTTTCCCTTATTAACATATTGTAGGAATCATGCCAGTCAACTTTTTCGCCTGTCTTTTCACCGTCCATCGACATTGCCCAAGAGTCATGCCAGCCCGTGAACTTGTTCCGCCACGATGCATATGTGATTTTGCCTATTTTCTTTTCCACCTCTGCCACATATTTCCGCCAAAGCCACATAGACGGCACGCCGTGGCAGAAGAAATCCATCAATACGAAATTATCCTCACAGCGGAACTTTTGTATGTACCTCCTGAACGAGTCAATCTGACAGGGCGTTCCAGTTACGAGATATTTCTCTTTGCGATTTATGGCCTTGAATCCATCGACGGTGTAACTTTGGATGTATTTGCTGCCTATCGAAGGGATGAGTTCTTCAACGGTAGCAGCAATATAGTGCTCGGCACGGTTTGTGTCAGGGTTATACCTTACGCCACAGACTTTATAGCCTTTGTCTATCAATGCTCGTCCGACCTCAAAACCAACACCGCCCGATGAGCACTTACGGCGTACTTGTGTGTCGTTGCTCCATGCGGCATAACTTTTTATAGAGGCATCCGTTAAAGCCAATCCGTCATGCGAATATGAGCACACCTCAGTACACAGTCTACAATCGGTACACTTGGCCGCATCCGTAATCTGCGGCTCATAGAAACCGTCGTTATTAAGCCTTATATCTATAATATGACGGGCACAAACGGTGGCACATACGCCACAACCAAAACAGTCTTTTATGTTTGAGATGTTCATTTGTTATTTCTCTTAAACTTTTTCCTCATTATGCCTACAACCTTTTCCCGAAGCTTTTCACGGTCATGCTTGTTAAAGCCGAGGTAATACCCCAAGATTAAAGTCGACAATACGGAAAGAATACAAACGGTAAAGAACCTGACAACAACCATGTTTATTTCCGAATAGGCCAATACTGGTAAGACAACAGACAATATTGTGACTATGTAAACCCGTATTGTCACACTTTTCAGGAATTTGACCATAGGAAAATCCATAATTCGCTCAAGCATGTAAAGGCGGGTTATGTGGCAGACAAACTCCACGGCAAAAGCTATCACCATAGCGTAATATGGTTCAGCCCCCAATTTAAACGCTACATAGACAATCGGCAGTGTTAGCAATGAAATACCGCCTACGACAATCTGGTAGTCACGGACTTTACCGGAGGCATGCGTGGAAATAATCAATGGGTTTGACAGGGTGTTCAACAAAGCTGTCAATATTGCGAGGCGAAGGAATATTGCGGTATAATCCGGCACTTCTTTCAGCCATATTCCCAACACCAATGGAGCTTCTACCGCAACGGGCAATGACAAAATCAACAAAAGGATGTAAGACAGCTTTGCACCTCTGAACACTAATTTATACATATCTTCCTTGTCACCAGCCGCATAATTTTTTATGATTTGCGGATTCATCGCCATTTGGAAGTTGCTTACAAAACCGTTCAATTTGCCAAGAACCTGGTAGGCTATTCCACGTGCCGCATTGACGGCAGGACCAAAAAACATGTTGAGCACCACATTCACACCTTGCTCCTTTGCCACACCTGCCAAAGAGCCTATAAGATTCCAGCCCACGAACGAGGTCACTTCTTTACCGTACCGGCGATTGAACTTCCCCGTAAAGCGACATTCTGAAAACTTCTTCCTGCAATACAAGTAATACGCCGCTATCAGGGCTATTTGCACCACTGCCATCAATGCGGCATATACTATAAGCCTGTCAAAAGGGGTTATAACGATTACATAGCAGATGGCAAGTTTCAACACCGCGTCTATTATGGAGAAATAGGCAAACGCCGACATCTTCTCGTATGCGATGAGAGCCCCATTGTACGGCACGTTGACTACATTAAGCACGAACACAAGCAGGGAGAACTGGAACACCCAGTTTGCCGCCCCATATCTGTCCAAAGGAAAGTTCATGTAGCTGTTCAAGAACCATGTACCAACAGTCTCGCCCACAAATATGATTACAATGGCCAAAAAGATATGAATCATCAGCATTGTGCTGAAAATGCCCTTTACATCACCGTTTTCTCCTTTTCCTATTTCAAAAGAAAGAAACCGTTGGGTAGCCGTTGTCATCGCACCGCTTATCAACGAGAACATCGTCACAAAACCGCCAACGACATTGTAGATTCCGAAGTCAACTTCTCCTAATTTGTCCAAAATGACACGGCTTGTGTACAAGCCTATGAACATCATTAAGAGCATACGGAAGTAAAGCAGCAGCGTATTCTTGGCTATGCGTTTGTTGTTTGCTGAAGTACTTGTCATGAAATAACAGGTGTAAAAAATGTAGGGTTATCAGTTGAATATTTTCGTGATAAGTTTAGGCAGGTCTGAAAATTTATCAAACCAAATGACATTCAATCCCAATTCATTCAGGATTTGTTGCTGGATTTTCCGGTTTTCCTTGTCTTGTTTGGAGGATGATGTTGAGTCAAAAGGTTTTTTTTGCATAAAAACAAAATGATTGGCTTTGCCATCCGTCCTTTTTTGTGAAATGTCTAACAACCTGCGCAGATTAGGGTCGGTCATGGATAATCCGATAAAAAAACAGGTGTTTCTATTCAATGCATGTAATTGTTCTATATTCGACCACAGGTATGCATCCCTATAAACTTCGTGATAATCTTCTTCACATAGGATTGCAGTAGGAGTTATCGCTTTACTCCCCAGTTGCTCGGGGATGATGCCATGCACGTGATATATAGGGAATTCATTTTGCATCACTCTGTTGCTTTCGTAAACAGACAGATTCTTAACGTTCCGTTTGTCCAATGCTTGCTCCACCAAATCATCGTAATTATAAGTAATGATGCTTTCTATGTCGTGATTTAAATTGGCCTGGTGGCATTTCTGTACGGCTTCAGCTATGGCGTCTATTAATGGGTGGGTTTGTCCCTTCTGTTTATAAAGCGATTGGTGAATCATTTGTATGAATTTGTAGTCTTTAGAAGATAAATCCAATCCGGTCCTTATGTATCTTGCCGTTATGATAGATGAATTGGCACATTGGTCAGTTACACTTTTGTAATTATTTTGTCCGATAGAAGATTTCTTTTTCTGCTGATATTCGTTCAATAGATCCTCTAATAAGGAATCCCATGCTGGCAAACCTGCATCACGGCTGACACCCGCTCCTAAAAATAATGTGACACGGTTTTGCATAACAGCATTACGCGCTTGATTTATTATTGTCTTGTCATCATTTTCATACCAATAATAATAGTAATAAGACTTAGCTTGATGTTCTTTCGAGAAGAATTCATCTATTGAGTGTACCTGAAAATTCCCGTTGGTATATTGTCGGATAAACGGCTGTGGGATACGGCTTTCTTTGTAAAAGATGTAGAAATGACTGACTTCCCATTTTTCTTTATTTTCCTCAAATAATTTTTTATAACGGGATAGAGTGTCAAACAACAATCTTTCCTTTATTTCGATTATAGTACTAGGTGGTATTACTTTCCCATTAGGCAGTTTACATTCTTCTTTGACGTATATATCTGCATAATAACTATACCCTTTTTCAAGTTTAAACGGGTATTCAAATTCTACATTCTCTTTATTCTGAAAAAGTTCTATTAAATTTTGGTATTTTCCCTCTTCCATACTATCGGTAAGTTTGTATTATTCTATTGTTGTTTTAAGAATTCACCACAGGGGACACGGAGGCGAACGGAGTCCTTAGAATTTTCTTCTGTGGTGAACACCTGCTTTTATATCTCCTTTTTCAAGGATATATACTGCATCGGCGGATGAAGTATATATTCATGGGCAGTTGCAGTATATATTCAACTGCCGATGCAGTATATATTCATTTTTCGGGTGTACTATCCTGTATGTTCTGTTCCGCCTGCTGCGCGTTCGGGGCGATAAGGTTCTGGCCGCCGTTGATGATGCAGACAAACTGGGGGTCTTCCCGTTCGTGGAGCTTGTCTATCTCATCGTGGTACTCCTTGGGCATTATCCAGCGGAGAAGGCACTTTACGTGCGAGAGGTCGGCGTTGCGGTTTGCATTCAGGTATTCCTGAGCGGCGGCTATCTGCCTGAGATAAGGTATCTCAAAATGCTCTTCCCGGATGGATTCGATGACTGCTTCCGCTATTTTCTTTATGAACGCGCTTTTTTTCATTGGCCAAGAGTTTCAAGTGAAATGCCGGAAATGCGTAAAGTTTCCCGGTGACTTGTCCTCTTGGAATGAGTATCGGGTTCATGACAGGGCGGTCTTTTCAGACAGGTTCAGGGACGTTTCTTGGGACGGTTCATCCATGCGTCGTTGATGCGGGCACGGATGTTGTCGATGGTCTTGCCTTTTTCAAGCTTGGACGCGAAAGGCAGCAGGAGGCTGATGAAGCGTTCTTTCACCATTTCTTCGGGGAAGAGCCTGGGCTCTTGTTCCACCATCTCCACCACGACACGTGCAAGTTCGGTAGCCGACCGGCACTCGCCGATGAGGGAAAGATAACGGCCGAGGTTCTCCTTATTTATATATAGGGCAAGCTTCTGCACTTCGGGAGGTTCCGTTTCCTGAGCGGACTTGTCGGGAAGCGGATGCTCCGGAAAGTAGCTGCCGTAGAAATTCTGCACGGCTTCCGTAGCGTTGGGGAGGATCTGGTTGTTTCCTCCGTTTATGGTGATATGCACATCTGACATGTGGTATGTTAGGTACTAGGTAACTAGGTACTAGTTGACTAGGTTTTAGTATCAGGGACTAGGTTTTAATAATAGGGACTAGGTACTAGGTAACTAGATAACTAGGTTTTAAATACATTCAGTAAAACTATTCAGAACCTTGTCAACTAGTACCTTGTCAACTAGTCAACTGAATAAAACTTTGTCAACTAGTCAACTGTATTCAGAATAAATGATTTATCAATGGTTTGTCAACGCTTGTCAACCGAATTGATTTCGCCTTTCCGGTGCCGTATCTTTGCATTGTCAGAACGATGAAGCGCGCAACATCTGGTGAGTTTTTTAGTTCTTAAGTTCTTGAGTTTTTGAATTGCAAACTTAAAAACTTACAAACTTAAAAACTGACAAACTGACAAACTGACACTTAAGTTTAACCATTAAAAAACAGTTTAAAGTATGATTAATTACTCTACCTATTTATGGAGAAACCCCTTGGACGAAGAAGCAACTGAAATGGCATACGCCAAAAACCAGGTAACCAAAACGATGACTTTTGACGAGTTCGTGAAACACATCGCCGATCACAACGGAGTGTTTACCCGCGGTACGGTGAAAGGCGTGGTGAGTGACACGTGTGCCTGCCTGGTCGAAATGCTGCTGAACGGCTGCAAAGTGCAGTTCGGTGAACTGGGCACCTTTGGTATTTCCCTCACTTGTGAACCTGCTGTTTCGATGGAAGAATTTACTGCATCCAACATCAAGACGGTAAATATCGTGTTTACTCCCGGTGAGGACTTCGAAAACCTGCGCTCGCGTGCCGAATTTGCTCCGGTAGCAAGCCGCCTGGCACAGAAGGCTACGCTGAAGGCTGAAAAGTCGGGCGAAGCTACTGTGGACTTGGAAGCGGCGAAACGGAAGACTGCTTCTGTTCCGGAAGAACCCGGCGTGTGATTCTTTCCTTTCCCAGGTCTTTCTGAAACGCGGATTTCCGCAGATTAACTTTAACCTTGCAGGGCGGATAACGAATCTGCCCTGCAACAATAAATTGTCATGCGATTATTCATCCTTATTATTCATTTAACCACTAAACGTATGAAAACAAACTGGAAAAACATTTTGCTTTACATCGTCAAGTTCATTGAGTTGTTGATAACCGGTGCTGCCGGAGGAGCGATAGCCAGTATGTAGAAGTTGACAAGGTATCAGTTGACAAGGGAACAAGGTTCTGAATAGTTTTACTAATGGCATCTAAAACCTCGTTAACTTGTCAACTGGTTAACTCGTTACCTAAATATACACTTATGAGAACCATTACACTGATTATCGTGCACTGTTCTGCCAATAGGGCGGGCAGTGCCCTTCGGATGGCAGACATCGACAGCTACCACCGCTCGCTGGGCTGGATAGGCTGCGGTTACCATTACGTCATTCCCACGAACGGGACTATTGAACCGGGCAGGCCCGATGAAATGGTCGGGGCACATTGCAAGAACCATAACCGGCATTCGATTGGAGTCTGTTACATCGGCGGACTGTCTAAGGACGGAAAGCCTGCTGACACCCGAACGGATGCCCAACGCATTGCCTTGCGCAACCTGCTGGAACAGCTTCACCGGAGATATCCCGACGCCCTGATTGTGGGACATAGGGACTTGGACCCGCAAAAGGTCTGTCCGTGCTTTGATGTGGCGAACGAGTATCATGACCTGCAACCTTGCTAAAGCTAATTTTCTCTGAAAATGACGGCAGCCGTCACGGTTTCCACCGGTAAACGTTGCTAAAACGGCTTGAGCCGTGAAAGCTGCCATCGTTGTATCATTTTAATAACCTTGTCAACTCGTTTCCTTGTCAACTTGTCAACTTCACAAAATGTCGCTTATGCTTACGCTCTTCGTCATGCTCTCCCACGAATGCCTTGCGACAGTGAGGTTCAGCGGATAACCAAGCTCCATCATCTCGCCTAATTTCTTCAGGCTGTAATTGATGCGGTGCAGGAGGCTGTCATACTGTCTCCATTGTTCGCGCGGGTCTTTTGCCGTAATGACGGGGAAGAGTAGGGACGTGCCTTTCTGCCTGTAGCGGTCCGCAATCTCCTGCAGTGCCGGTTCCCAGGGAATGGAGATTTCCTTGCCGGTGACGTGCTGGCGATAGGTGAGCTGTCCGTTCTTGATATTCTTTCTCGTCAACCGGAAGATGTCATCGCTCCTCATGCCACGGGCATAGACTGTGAACAGGAAGATGTCGCGGGCGAAGACGGTCATCTCTGATTCACCGCTCAGGTCAAGGTCGCGCAGACGTTTCACTTCATCAAGCGTCAGTCCGTTCCGCTCTTTCTTGACACGGTAGCTCACGTCCATGCCCTCAAAGGGATTGCTGTCGGCAGCAAGTCCGTCATTGACGGCAAGTTTATAGACCCGCTTCAAATTCCGGATATAAAGGGAAATGGTGTTGCGTCCCAACTCCTGGTTCTTCAGCCACGTGTGGTAGTTGCGCATCAGCAGGGCGTCGAAGTCCTTGAAAGGCACTTCATTTTTGCCTAAATAGGTGATGAACTTCCTGAGATACTTTTTCAGTTTTATTGCCGCGTCATACCGCCCCTCGTCCCGCAGTTTCTCAACGCGGGAGTTGGCGTAGGCGATGAAGCCGAAACCTTCCAGCCCCTCAGCCCCTCTCCAACTCTCCCCATGAGGGGAGAGGGTTAAAGTTGCTGTCTGTACATTCTTCTGATTGTTGTTATCCACTTTCTACTATGATTTTTGTCTGTCTGTTACGTCCTTTAACTCCTAACGGAGCAAAGCGGAGTGATAACTCCTTTTAACTCCTTTAACTCCTTAAAAATATTAATTGTGCAGCCACACCGTCCGCAGGTACCTGCGCCATATGGCAAGGTGGTTGGTGGTGTTGATTTCCTTGCAGATGCGGACGCAGGTCTGTATCAGCTTGTCCTTTGCCGCATCCTTTTCCTGTGCTGAAGACCGGATGGCAAGGACGCCCAGCGTATCTTCGCCGACCTTAAAGTCCTGTACGGCTTTTACGGCTGAATCCGCGTCCGTCAATACCTTATATAATGTAGGCGCATAGTTGCGGAAGGACTCGATGAGCTTTTCCCCTTCCGCATTTGCCGTGCCGTTAGGAACGGCCTCCACCGTTCCCGCAACTAATTTCTCATTGGCTTTGCCTGCAGTCAGGAAATATTCCTGAAGGAAACCGTCCCAGTTGGCGAAGTAAGTAGATTCTTCCTTGTCTTTATCCTCCATCATGCCGATGTGGGCATAATAGGTAGTGGTGATTGTTTCGTCCTTTTGCAGGCTGGGCAGGTAGGCTTCTTCCTTTATGTCTACCTTGCGGATGATTTCCGTAAAATCCTTATGGTGGAATTTCACCCCGGTTTTGCCTTCTTCCATTTCCACACCCGCTGTCGGGGTAAGGAACGGGCGCAACGCCAGCTTGCTCCAGTTGGCTTTCACATACCCCGGATTGTCATGTTCGTAACGCACGAGGTTGATGACGAGTTCCGCCTCCGTGCCGGTCATCCGTGCCAGACGTTGGCTCAAAGCGGTGTCGCCATGTGCATGAAGTTCCTTGCAGAGCGATACCAGCGACGGCTTGACGACAAGACGGTCAATGATACCGTAAAGCATCTGGAGCGTGCGTTCTCCATAGCCGCAAGCCTGCAGGATTCCGGCAAGCAGGTCCACGGCACGTCCTTTCTCCGTTCCGACGGAGAGCCTGTCTCCCTCCATGTTGTGCAGGCGGACTACGTGCAAGTCCCATGCCTTGGGGCAGGAAACCGTGAGCCAACTGCCCGGTTCAAATCCCTGTACCTGAAACACCAGCCGTTTTCCGTGGCGGAAACGGCAGATATAGCCCTCACAGCCCGCGAGCGGACCGTCAACGACACGTACTATCTCGTTCGGTTCGCCCGTTTTCGTGTTGAAGGCATAGTCCGAGTAAGGACGTTCCAGCACAATCACCTTGTCGGCATAGTTCTCGTTGTAGTCACGGAAAGCACGCATCTGGGATTCGGGAATGACACACATCCGTGTCCTTTCTCCTTTTTCCTTTTTACGTTCGTACTGTATGTCCGCATCCTTGGAGTGCTCTTTCATGAAACTCATCAGCGCATTCTGCGTGGCGAGTACGAACACGATGCCCGCAAACAGCGGTTTCTGCCTGTCGTCGCTGTCCTGATGCACATTCACCGTAGTGTGGGTCGGCGCATAGATCTCCAGGATGTTCTTGGTCTGTGCCTTTTGCTTTTCCAAAAGCTCCACCAGCTTACCCTCCTGATGGCGCTTGGTGCGCACCACATACCAACGGTAATCCACATGGTTAAGTTTGTCGGGCATAAATTTTATTATTAGGAGTTAAAGGAGTTAGAAGAAGTTATCGCCCGCTGTAACGGACTGAGGAGTTAGAAGTCAATACCATAAATTGTCAATCGTTAATTATCAATTGTCAATTGAAAAGTGCGTTCTTCACGTTCCTCTCATGTCAATCGCATGATAGTTCCGAAGCACCTTATTTCAGGTATAACGGCGGTATTCTGGACGAACCTCAGCAGCAATGATCCACCGTTGTTATGTGACGAGAAGAACAAAGCGCGATGCGCTTTAACATTTTTGCTTCCATATCACAAGTGTTTAGTTTTTAACCTATTAAGTCTATTCTACACCCACCGCTTTACCATTGCTTTATAATATGAAACGGCGAATTTTTGCAACTAATTGATTATCAGTATATAATTTTGCACCAAGTCCAATTTTAGTCAAACAACGGCTGTATTTGTTCGACTAAAATTGTAATCTTTAAAAAAAATCCGGTGATAAATGGTTCTGTATTAAATCTTTTTATTACCTTTGCGGCATACTTACCGCTTCATATTATACAGTTCCGAAATTTGTCGAACATTCCCAGCTTTCATTCACGCATGATTTTGCCTATCATTTTCCGGTTGGCTTTCACCACGTCCTCCGTGTCGATGGAGGAAAGATAGATTTGTGTGGTCTTCAGGTTTTCGTGGCCCAGCCCCTTGCTGATAACGGACAGGCTGGTGCCCATGTCCCGCATCGCGCTGGCCCAGGTATGCCTCCCCGTATATGTCGTCAGGGATGTACGCAATCCGGCCATCGCGCCGATTTTCTTCAGGTAGTAGTTCACCTTATGCTCCATCCGCTCGTACTGCCGCCGTTCCGTGCCGTCCGTTTTAGTGATAATGGGTAAGAGATACGGACTGCCTTTCGCCAGGTGGATGTAGTTGTCCACAATGTCCTGCATAACGGATTCCCAACCGACGGTCAGCTCCTGTCCGGTCTTCTTGCGGCTGTAGTGCAGCTGCCCGTTTCGGATGTCGTCTTTCTTCAGGTAGGCAAGGTCCACGAACGAGATGCCCTGCAGATAAACGCTCAGCATGAACAGGTCACGTGCGAAGGCAATGGCAGAGCCTTCGGACAACTGAAGCTGCCTGATGGCACGCAATGAGCCTAACGGAATGGCGCGTTTGGCGGTCTTGGCGAACCCTGTGAACACGTGGCGGAAAATGTTTTTGTCGGTTGTCAGTCCGGCTTCGACGGCCTTGCGGTAGAGAGTGCGCAAGGTGCGCAGGTAGCACGACGAGGAGTTGCGCTTCACGCCCCGTCCTTTCAGCAGTTTTCCTCCATGGGGTTTTCCTCCATGCCGTAGTGGAGGATTGACAAAATAGGCAGAAGATTTGATGCATGCGCAAAGCAAGTTAGGACATGAAGTTGTTGCATTATATCCGAGTGGAATATCTAGGCTCGCGTCATCAACCAACAGTTGAAAGAACTGGAAAGTACGGCATGATTGGCGAAGACTATCTATCCCGGACTTCTACCCCATGTGGAATATTCCATTACGGAAGACGGGCGAAGCCTTATACCCATTGTCCGGATGCTGGAACAATGGGAAAATGGCTTCCGCCCGAAGATGATACGGATATTGAAAGAAGAAGGTGACAAATTTTAATCTTGTACACTTATTCGTGTATCTTCTAAGAAGCTGTTTTGAATTTATCGTGCGATGATTTGGGATGAGTTTTTGAGGCATTTTCGCTTCTGTGATGAGGAAGATAGCGGGCTATCTGACGAAGAACAGAAGCGGAAAGGACCAAAAAATCGCCCAAAGCACACACGAAAACGAACACATCAAGCCAAGAAAAACTTTTTGGAGAAATTCAAAACAGCTTCTAAGTCCCTATTTCTTTTTACGTATCCATGCTTTACTTTCCGAAGTTAGCCAGCCACTTTACCGTCTCGGGAGCATAGTGCGAGAAGAACAGGCTTTCGCCCTTGTCTAATTTGCCAATAGCCTCCATATCCTCAGCAGAGAGGGAGAAGTCGAATACATTGAGGTTCTGCTCCATGCGCTCTTTGTGCGTGGACTTCGGGATGACTACCACGTCTCGCTGGATGAGGAAGCGCAGGGCGGTCTGTGCCACGGACTTGCCGTATTTCTCGCCGATGGCTTTCAGCACGGGATTGGTGAAGAAGTCGTTGCGCCCTTCGGCGAATGGCCCCCACGACATGATTTGCGTGCCGTACTCCTTCATGATTTCCTGCGGCCGGCGTTGCTGGTTGAACACATGCGTTTCCACCTGGTTCACCATCGGCTTGATGTCGCAGAACTCTGCCAAGTCAATGAAACGGTCGGGGTAGAAGTTCGATACGCCGATGGCACGGAGCTTGCCTGCCTTGTACGCTTCTTCCATGGCGCGGTAAGTACCGTAATAGTCGTTGAAAGGCTGGTGGATGAGTAGCAGGTCGATGTAGTCGGTTTGCAGCTTGCGGAGGGATTCGTCGATAGAAGCCTTTGCCTTCTCATACCCGGCGTTGGATATCCACACCTTTGTCACAAGGAACAGTTCCTCGCGCGGGATGCCGCTCTTCTTCACCGCACGGCCCACGCCTTCCTCGTTGTAGTAAGCCTGCGCCGTGTCTATCATCCGGTAGCCCACGCTCAGGGCATCCGACACGCAGCGTTCACACTCTTCAGGAGTTACCTGATATACACCATAACCTAAAATCGGCATTTCTATGCCGTTTGATAATTTGACTGTTTGCATAACTCGTTGTTTTTATGGGGTTATTATTATTTGATGTCTGCCATTAGGGCGGACTTGAGGGTATCAAAGGTCTGACCTTTGATAGGGTCATATCCGGGATAAGTTTAGATGCCGTTTTGCTTCAACCATTCACCCTGTTGCAGCTTCTTGATAACGCCGCCGACATAGTTCTCGCCCCGGCGCGAATAATAAACTATCAGTGCTTTGCTCATTGTCCTTTTCATTTCTGATTACGGTGCAAAGTTACGCCGCTTTTACTTTCTCTATATTTCACAAAAGGTGCCTAATGTTTCACCAAAAGCACAAATCGTTTGGCACTCTCCGGATAATGCCCTAATTTTGTGGCATGGCAAAGGATAAAGAACTGAAAATCGTATATTCCACCCAGTTCCAACTGATAGGGTCGGTCAAGCTGCGGGGTTGGTGCGTGCACATGGTGTGCCTGCAGGGAGAAGGCTTCTTTACTTACGACGGCCGTCCGTTTCATGTGAAGAAGCATGACGCTGTGGTCATCAATGCGCCCCAGCAAGTGCATGTAGTCGGTCAGAGCGAAGATTTGAAAGTGGAAGTCTTGGCAGCCCCGCATGATTTCCTCTCCAACCAGCTTCCGGCGAATAATTATGGTATAGGAGGCAGTATCAGCCTGTACGACAACCCTGTCATCCCCTTGTCGGAAGAGGATGCGGAGACGTTGGTGCGCGACATACACCATATCCGCGACCGCATCGCCGATACCGGCCATCTGTTTTACCGCGAGCTGATAGGCGGGCTGGCGCTTCCTTTGATTTATGACCTGTTCTATTTCCACGCCAAGAACCGTACTCCGATATTTGCCACGGACAGGAGCATGTATGTCGTGAAGGAACTGATGGCGTTGCTGGAAAGCGGACGCAGCAAGAAATACAGGGAAGTCGCTTATTATGCCGAACAGCTGAACGTGACCGTCAAGTACCTATCCAATACCGTAAAGCGGCAGACGGGCAAGAGCGTCACTTATTACATCGACCGTTACACCGTCCCGATGATAAAGGAATATCTCAACAATCCCGACCTTTCCATCGTACAGATTGCAGAGGAAATGAACTTCACGACGCTCTCTTATTTCAGCCGGTACGTGACCAAGCATCTGGGCATGTCGCCGAAGGCTTACCGGGAATCATTGATGCCGCGGTAAATATGGATGGGATATAGCCGAGTTTATCAAGCCTTAAGTTCGTATTTTCTATAATTTGTCCTACGAAAAAGTTATCTTTGCAACAAAAAAATTATACCACGATTCATATATGGCACAACAGTTTGGCAATACATGGTGGGGCAACGAATGGTTGCGCTCGCTGACCCACATTGATTATGAGAACCGCATCCCCCGGGGTGCACGGTATGCCCGCAATGGCTCCGTCCGAGAAATACAGTTGCAAGATAATGTCATCAGCGCCAAGGTGCAAGGCAGCCGTCCGCGGCCTTACCGCGTTAAAATCACCGTCCCGAAGTTTTCCGCCAGGCAGGTGGACAAGCTGATGGACAGGCTGGTTGCCCGACCGGGAATTATTTCAGGCTTACTCAATCGGGAATTGGATCCGGAGGTGATGGACATCGCCCGCTCCTGCGGCTTGAAGATATTCCCCGAACGATGGGATGACTTGGAGATGGATTGCAGTTGTCCTGATTGGGCGGTGCCTTGCAAACATCTGGCAGCCGTGGTCTATATGTTCAGCCGGGAGATTGACAACAATCCTTTCATCGTGTTCCAAATGCACGGGTTCGACCTTCTGAAAGAATTGAAGAAACGGGGCATTGAAGTGGACAACGTGCGGCAGGAGGTGGAAGTGCCCGCCTTGAAAGACCTCGTGACGACCCTGCCTGCTAAAGATGCAGGAACGGAAGTCCCGGCATTCCGCCGCATCGACTTCTCCAAGCTGGCCGACCGGTCTGATGCCCTGCTGATGCTTCTGCCGGACAAGCCGCCTTTTGCCCCCCAAGGCAATTTCAAGGAAGGATATGTGGCGGAATTGCGCCGCGTGAGAAAGGACGTGCAGCGTTTCTTCTCCGGGAAGCTGGGGAGGGAAGAAATGTTTCCTATCGCATCTTCCAAACTGCCGGAAAATATCGGTGTGGACGATGCGATAAGCCTTTGCTTTGATTACCGGTATGATTGGACGATAGAAGGAAAGGTAGCCTACAACGAGCGCACGTTGCCTCATGCCTTGCTGCACATCCATCCCGATTTCCTGCCCGACTACCATCCGACGGTCATTGCCCTATACCAATCCCTTTTCTGTGCGCTGCACCTGTTGGACAAGGGGGCGGTGGCTCCACAGTTGCTCCGATTGTCGGACAAGAATTACCTGGTGCGTTGGATGCCCGCCTACATCGATGCGCAAGCCAAAGAACTGGTGAAGGCACTCGAAGGACTCGTTCCGGCTTCGCTCGTCAAGGTGAAATCTACGGCACGTTCCGCAGCAAAACCCGTGGAGCATCCGGCGGAGTGGCTGGTATCGTATTTCCTCGGGACGTTGGTCAAATACTTGTCGGGCAGTTGCGACCGTATGCCGCTCCTTCCGTTCTTCTTCAAGGGAGAACACATGCCCTTCGACGGAGTGGGCGAAAAAGAAACACCCGGCGGCATCCGCTCGTGGATGGCTTCCTATACCCTGACGGCATCGGACTACCGCCCGGTGTTCAGCGTGAAAGAGAGCCGCAAGGGAGGTTTCAACCTGCACATCGGCGTGGAGGACAAGCGAAAACCGGAGCCGCAGACCGTACCTCTATGCGAAGTGTTGGATTCGCCGGAATACGACCGTGAGCGACTGCGCATCCTGAGGAGTTTTACGCTCATCTCCGGACTGGTGAAAGAAGTGGGGAGCTATATCAACGCCGGTGCGAAAAAGCCTGTCCATTATACTGCTGCATCGTTTGTGCCTTTCCTGCTGCAAGTCATCCCTGCCGTACGGATGCTCGACATCAAGGTATTCATGCCTAAATCATTGGGACAACTCATCCGTCCCAAGGCATCACTTTCCATCAAACGGAAAGCCGGTTCGGACAAAGGCTTTCTCAGCCTGGCAGACCTTTTTGCCTTCGATTGGGAAGTCGCGCTGGGCAAGGAACTTGTCCCCTTGGAAGAATTTAAGAAACTGATGGAGAAGGCCGACGGGCTTATCAAGTTCAAGCAACGCTACATCTATGCCGATGCGGAAACCCTGCAAAAGCTGCAAGCCGCCATGGCGCAGGGCGAAAAGCTGACTCCCGCCCAAATCCTGCAAGCTGCCCTGACGGGAGAATACGAATCGGCACCGGTGCATCTGACTGATGAGATTCGCCAATTGATGGACGAACTGACGCGGCAGGAGCATATCCCGCTCCCCACCGGATTGAACGCTACGCTGCGCCCTTACCAGGAACGCGGCTTCTCATGGATGTACCGCAACAGCCGAATCGGTTTTGGCTCTATTCTGGCAGACGACATGGGATTGGGAAAAACCTTGCAGGCCATCACCCTGATGCTGAAATTGAAAGAGGAAGGCGCATTGGAGCAGGGGCGTATATTGGTAGTGGTACCCACCGGCTTGCTCACCAACTGGCAGGCGGAAATCAGCCGTTTCGCCCCGTCGCTTACCTTCTTTGTCTATCACGGGACAGGACGAAGCCTGAAGCAGTTTGATGCCGACATCCTGCTCACCACCTACGGCGTGTTGCGCTCGGACAATGCCAAGCTGAAGAAATTGCCGTGGACGCTGATGTTCATTGACGAAGCGCAAAACATCAAGAATCAGGACACCGCACAGAGCAAGGCCGTGCGCGGCATTCCCGCCACGACACATATCGCCCTCAGCGGTACCCCCGTAGAGAACCGACTCACCGAGTTCTGGAGCATCATGGAGTATGCCAACAAAGGCTACTTGGATACGCCGAAAGCCTTTAGGGAGAAGTTTGTCAACCCCATCCAACTCTACAATGATGGAGATTGTGCCGCTCGCTTCCGCAAGGTGACCGCTCCCTTTATGATGCGCCGGATGAAGACCGACAAGAGCATCATCTCCGACCTGCCGGACAAGATAGAACTGGACGATTATGCCGCACTCACTTCGGAGCAGACCGCCCTCTACCACCGCACGCTTGAAGCAGCCATGGCGGAAATCGAGGGGCTCGATACCACCGACCACGAATCCCTTTTCAAGCGTCAGGGACTTATCCTGCAAATGATTCTTGCCTTGAAGCAAATCTGCAACCACCCGGCGCAGTTCCTCAAGAACGGCGATGCCCGTATGGAGTTGTCCGGCAAGGCAGAGATGCTATTGGACCGCTTGGAAGGGATTGTAGCAAATGGCGAAAAAGTGCTTGTGTTCACCCAGTTCCGCGAGATGGGCGACTTGCTGGTGCGCTTCATCGAAGAACGGTTGGGACAACGCCCCTTGTTCTACCACGGTGGATGCAGTGTGAAGCAACGTCAGGAAATGGTGGAGCGTTTCCAGAACCTTCGGAGCGACAAGATTTTCATCCTCTCGCTCAAGGCTGCCGGGACGGGACTGAACCTCACCGCTGCCTCACACGTCATCCACTACGACCTGTGGTGGAATCCGGCTGTGGAAGCCCAAGCTACCGACCGCGCCTACCGCATCGGGCAGCAACGGAACGTCATGGTGCACCGTTTCATTACCAAAGACACCTTCGAGGAACGCATCAACGACATGATCCAGCAGAAGAAACACTTGGCGGACATGACCGTGGCAAGCGGCGAAAGCTGGATAGGCAAACTGAGCAACAAGGAATTGCGGGACATCTTCGGGTAAGTGTGATAATAAACGGAGTTGGCAAGAGCCGCAGCATGTAAGGATGTACACTTACATACCGCGGCTCTTTTGTGTATCACAACAACAGATACCAATCCTTATTTCAATAGCGGAAGCTGCTCCAGCATGTTCTTAATGCGGATGGCTGTGCGGGGGCATAGGTTCATCTGGTGCCTTGGTTTCCACAGAGTTCTCCCGCACGAGATAGAGTTTCAAAAATTCATAGTGTATCTTTCTCTCGTGGTAAATATCAAGATAGATGGACTTGTTCCCGCTTTCCAATTCAAAGTAACATATAAAGTGAAAATAAAGCCAAAATAGAACCAAATTCGGAAATAGGATTGTTTGTCGTCTTATTTAATACAGTTTTCTTACCTCCGCATTCCTGTAATAATGTAGCAGGATATCGTTGTAGCTGAAACCCTGTTCGCCCATCACGGCTGCCCCTATCTGGCACAAGCCTACACCGTGTCCCCATCCTGCACCGGTCAGTTGGAACCAGGCGGGTACCCCGTCGGTGGTTTCTCCTTTGTCTACTACGAAAGCAGAACTGAACAGGTGGGTAGGGGAGAGCGTGCGACGTATTTCCAGTTCTTTACCAATAATCAGCGTCTTTTCCGAACCTACGATTTTCAGTTTGCAGATACGTCCCGACTTGCCGCGTTCTATGGGGATGAGGTCGAGGATTTTCCCGTAATCGTACTTGGTTTTCGAGTGAATCAGTTCAGCCAGTTCGGCTTGGGTGTAACGCACTTTCCAGCGGTAGAAGTCGGTGGTTTCCTGGTCGTAATTGTTCAGTATCTGCCGGATGATGTTCTTGTCGTGTGTATGGCAAAAACTATCCGGTTCAGAGCGTATCCATTTTTCAGCTTCTTCTTCACAGGTCAGGTCGGGTAAGGACGTTTCTCCGGCTGCATCACGCACGGCATGCAGGTAGGGGTATTGCCTGTTTTCCCAGCAGGTGCCGAACTCTTCGGTCGCTCCTCCGCAACATTTCGAGAAGCGGGCATCGCAGATGGCGTTTTTATACATTAATACTTGTCCGCGTGTGGCTTTCACCGCTTCTTCCACCCTCCGGCTGGATGCTTTGGTGATGCCCTGATAGCGCTGGCAATGGTCGTCGGCACATACGTCGAAGATGGTATGGTCTTCGCGGTCGTACCAGCGGATGTATTCGGTTTCGGTTTTGATGAATGGAAAGAATCCGTTGTCTTTTTTACTCAGTGCTTTCCGCTTTTCTATTTGTGCCAATAGCCAGCTTCGGGAGATGACGGCGTGTGCTTTAAGAAATTCGGTCGAAGAGGTGGTGTTCATTTCCGAAGAGATGACGCTGATGAGATACTCTTCGGCTGGGAGGATATTGATGGCGGTTATGCCTCCTTCATCCACCACCAGTTTCAGCATGCCGGTAAAACGCTGGGTTTCCTGTCGTTCCCAATGAAAATTGATGCCGATGGTTACGTCGTACAGGGAGAATGACGCATCGTCTTCCAGTGGGGTAAAGGTCAGCTCGCGGTACACGTTACCGTTCCACAAGATGCCTCCTTCGTCGAAGCATACGGTTTGTTCTCCGTCTACGCTTTCACCTTTGGCAAGGTAACGTCTGTTGAGGTTGAAATGTATTTGGGGGGCATTGAGGATGCCCACGCTTATTTCGGGTTCTTTCATTGTTGTGCTTTTTTTAGTTGACTCGTCACTTTTGTTACTTCGTTCTTGTCTTTTGGTTACTGAGTCATAAACTTACTTCATCGTATATCTTTTTTATCTCTTCCGCGGTCAGACTTTCGAAGTCTTCTTTCCGGGGGGTTACTATCAGTCCCGCCATGTCAAGGGCGCCGGGGCTTACAAGGCGTTGCTCACCCCCATATGCCGTATAGCAGGACGGACGGTGCTTATCACGTGGGAGATACGCTACGGTGAACCCTCTTTTCGGGTCATTCCAAGCAAACAGGTTGTAACGTGGTTCGTCTTCGTCCGGGTGCGATGGCAACGTGTGCAGATAAGCATCTATCAAATCTGCATCTGATACAGGGGCAGAGTCGGACACGAATGCCTCGATGGGGCAGAGGTATCCGTTGATGCGGTATTCCTGACATGTTCCCCCGCCGGGTAAAGTGGCTTGTCCTGTAAGGGTGGCGGTTTCCATCAGCCGGTCCCACTGCATGATGAGCGGTATGTCTTGCATACGTGCTGCCTGAAAATGGAAATGGTCGGGAGCTGATGCGCCGCATTTGGCTCCGTTGTAGAACAAAGCATACCCCGATGCGAAGTGTCTCTCCAGCCAGTCGGTCAGTTTGCCTGGCAGCTGGCGTCCGGTTTTTCCCGCAAGGGTTTGGGGCTGGTGCCGTTCGCTGGAAACAGTGAGGTGGGCAGGCAGGATGGGATAAGGATTGATGCGAAGCTGGAAAGTCTCATCCAGTATGATGGGGATGCAGTCTTGCTCGACGGGCTTGTGTGTGTCGCAAAGAAAGCACGGGCGTGCCGCAATGCTTGTCTTATCCAGCCGGGCACAGGTCGAGACCGCTCGGGCGGGATTGAACTGGACAAATACCGTATTTTCCCCGATGCACAGGCGGCGGGTCTGGATGTGGCAGAGTGCTTCATGATTTGTGCGGGCCAGTGCCCAGTGGGCCAGCTGGTGCTTCAGGAAATGTTCGCCGGGTGTTTCTTTTTTTGGAGTCATAAGGGCACGGCGGCAGGAAAGCTCCAGTGTGCGCAGGCTGTCTTTATAAGCATTGTTGCGGTTTACTTTCTCGATGCTCAGGTTGGCATCCGAGTTTCCATCCCAGCGGCGGCACAGGTAAAGCACGTCGTAGATACGCCCGATAGGGTATTGGCGCGAGAATGCCAGTCCCAGTGCATAGTCTTCTCCATAGCTTACGTTGGGTATGCCTATCTGGCGCAGCAAGGGGGTGTAGAAGGCACGCGGTGCTCCCAACCCGTTGATACGGAGGGCGTTGTTGTGCCCGTTGGCATCGGTCCACTCGCGGTGGTCTATTACGCCGGGCGGCAAGCCCTGCAGTTTAAAGTCGGTCATGCGGTAGGAACCGATGACCATAGCGCATTGTCCTGCATGGAATTTGTCGATAATAGCCTGTAAGGTGCCGGGCGTACTATACAGGTCGTCGCTGTCCAGTTGGACGGCAAACCGTCCGCATCGTGCATCGCGTATGGCCAAGTCCCAGCATCCACCGATACCCAAGTCGGTGCGTTCGGGGATGATGTGGACTACTTTCTTTTCTCCGGCATACTGGCGGATGACTTCGGTTGTTCCGTCGGTAGAATGATTGTCTACGATTATCAGGTTGTAATCGAATGTCGTTTCTTGTGCCAATGCGGAACGGATGGCATCGTCGATGGTCCGCACGCGGTTGCGCACGGGGATGATGACCGATGCTTCACAGGGAAACGAGCCTTTCTGCAAATCGATATTCCGCTTCGGCGGAGGCAGGTATGCTCCTGTCTTTTTCAGGTATCGGGTAAAGACGGCTTCCCGTTCCAATTGTACGTCCCGGTTACGCGGGTCGACGTAATCGAATTGTTTTTCGCCCGAATGACGTGTATCTGTTTCGGTTTCTGTATAAAGATATTCGCTGATATGAGTCAGGGAGTACCTGCGCGACAATGCCAGCCGGAGGGCGTAGCTTGCCGAATGGGTATACGCAGGCTCTACACTGATTTCGGCTGTAGCTTGTCTGAAGGCTTCGGTGCGGTACATCACAAGCGAGCCGAAGTCGAAGTCATCCCGTACACTTCCCGGCTGGTAATCGATGACCGGATGTGGGTATATTCCTTCTTTGGTCTCTTCGTAACGGTCGGCATATACCATGCCGCACTCAGGAGCAGACAAGTAATCTGCCATACGCTCCAAAGCTCTGTACCCTAGCCGGATGTGATGCCTGGTGCGGCATATTAGAGTATAGGGGGTGTGGCTTTGGGCAGCTATAAGCCGGCAGGTATCGGTATTGTCTTGCAGGGAGATTGTCTGTATCTTTGCGTCTGGAAGCCCTTCAATGATATCACCAGGTGTTGCCCCTCCGCAACAGGCGACGAAGCAAGTTATGTCTTTGTTTGTCATAATCAGTGGTTTGTCTTAGATGAATGTCCGCATGGTATAATTATGTTCCTCCCTCTCTCCTCTGCAAAGGTAAGAAATCTTTTCCATGTGGCAATGGATTTGGGATGGGCGGATGTGAAAATCTGTTAACAGAAGATGTTTTTTTTGAAATTGACCTTGAAAATCAGCGATATATAAAGTGTTTTTGTGTTTTGCTTATTTTCCAAAATGACATTCGTCTTAATAATCTTAATGAACGAGTGTGATTGTAAGGATTGTAATTGTAAGTTTTCCTGAATTGATTACAATTACAATCCTTACAATTACATTTATCGGTTTTACGTTTTCGGGGCAGAGAGAAAAGTCTGTATAAAATTTATATATATAAA
>ULSD01003246.1_pt1 | contig 33079 bp, 30 predicted proteins | sample 1956051 | NCBI WGS metagenome assembly ULSD01 (sample SAMEA4835699, study PRJEB28245) | human gut metagenome | biome: gut microbiome; material: fecal sample | place: Denmark | collected 2008
TAGGTGACAAGGTTTCAAAAACTTGGGTTGAAGTATGCAACACTATTCAAAACCTCGTCCCCTTGTTACCTCGTCAACTTGTCCCCTTGTCAAATCGTCACCTTGTCAAATCGTCACCTTGTTACCTGATTTCCGTCTCTCCTTCGATGAACTGTTCCATAAAAAGATTCTCACCATCGAATACGGCATACGAGAACTCGGATATCCAATCGCCCAGAATCAGGAGACGCGATGTGCGGCTCAACATCAGGTCGAGCATGATGTGGCGATGGCCAAAAATAAAATAATTGATATCAGGATGCGTTTTCAGGTATTTCTTTGTAAACAACACCAACGGTTCTTTATCTTCACCCATATAAGGAGGCTCTTTCCCCTCTTCCCGCTTCTGGCGACTATGCTTCGCCCACTCCAGTCCCAGTTCTACACTCCAGCGCGGATGCAACATCGAGAACATACGTTGTAAAGTATGACTATGAAACATCATCCGGAGCAAATGAAACTTACGGTCATTATCGCCCAGCCCGTCGCCATGAGCCAGGAAGAACTCCTTTCCGTAAATCTCGCACGTCTGCGGTTCCCGGTGCAGAATCACTCCACATTCTTTCTCCAGATAATCACCACACCAGATATCGTGGTTTCCGATGAAGAAATGCACTTCCACTCCCCGGTCGGTCAATTCAGACAATTTGCCCAAGAAACGGGTATATCCCTTAGGCACAACCAACTTGAATTCGTACCAAAAGTCGAACATATCCCCCAAGAGATACACAGCCGAAGCCCGTTCCTTAATACTGTCGAGGAAATTGACCAAACGGCGTTCCTGAGTGCGGCTATGCGCAATAGCCCGCGAGCCTAAATGCGCATCCGACAAAAAATATACATTCTTCATCGCATCCATCATTACCTGTTTTTATAAAAATCCTAACTCCAGTTTTGCTTCTTCGCTCATCATGTCCTTGTCCCATTCCGGCTCGAAGACCAGATTGATCTGGGCTGCTTTCACCCCCTCTACCGACTCTATCTTCTGCCGGATATCTTCCATGATGAACTCGGCGGCGGGACAATTGGGAGCCGTAAGCGTCATATCCACTACCACTTCTCCGTCATCCTGAAGGTCAATCTTGTAAATCAGTCCCAAATCGTACACATTGACCGGAATCTCAGGGTCGTAAACGGTTTTCAACATATCCACAATCCGCTCTTCTATCTTCAATTTTTCAGTATTATCCATATCCTTCTTTCTTTTTACTGTTTGCGACAAATATACGACAAAAAAGTGAAATAAGCCGCAGAAGAAAGAGCGAAAGTTAAAGACAGCATTCCAATGCATACCCATTTTTCGTTTCCGAAATGTTTGTCCGTTTCATCGGATTGACTTACCTTTGAATGCAAAAAGATACGAGATTATGAAAAAGACCGATAGATTTATCTTGCTCTGCCTCCTATTCGCCTTCTTTTGTATCGGGGGAACCCTTGCCGGACATGCCGAACCCGACTCGCTTACCCATCACCCGATACACCACCAGATAGGTTTCGATATCCGCCCGGGATATGTATTGCCTACCAAAAGTTTTTTTGAAGGCGAAAATGCACAAGGAAAACCTATCAACACCGTACTTTCGGCACATCTGAAATATGCCTTCCGATTCGATAAAGACTCGTATTTGGGAAAACTCTATCCGCATGCCTATCAGGGCATCGGCATAGCATATACTTCTTTTTTCAACCCTTCGGAACTGGGAAACCCCGTCAGTGTATATGTGTTCCAAGGTTCACAAATAGCCCGGCTCACCCCTCACCTGACACTAGACTACGAATGGAACTTCGGAGCCTCATTCGGATGGAAAAAGTATAACGAGACAAGCAACCCGTACAACGATGTGGTAGGTTCGAAAATCAATGCTTACCTGAATGCCGGCATCTACCTGAACTGGCAACTCGCCCCACAATGGCATCTGACCGCAGGGATAGAAACCACACATTATTCGAACGGGAACAGCAATTACCCCAATTCGGGTGTCAACACCGTAGGGGGACGTATCGGACTGATACATACTTTCGGAGCTGAAAAAACAACCCCCAAAACTCACCCGCAAGAAAAAGCTCTCCTACAAGGTTCCCCATTCAGTTATGACATTATTTTATACGGAGCCACCCGGCGCAGAGGCATCATCTGGCCCGACGAGCGATACCTTGTACCCGGCTCGTTCGGGGTAATCGGGTTCAACTTCAATCCACTCTACCGGGTCAACCGGTATTTCCGTGCCGGCATCTCGCTGGATGCACAATACGACGAAAGCGCCAACCTGAAAAACCATGTAGCCGGAACCGAACATGACACCAACCAAAAACAATTCTACCGCCCGTCTTTCCGCGAACAGTTTGCCGTAGGACTTTCCCTGCGTGCCGAACTGACCATGCCGATATTCAGCATCAACCTCGGTATAGGACGCAACCTTATCTACAAAGGAGAAGACACCAAAGGATTTTACCAGATTCTTGCCCTGAAAACATTCGTCACACGCCGCGTCTTCCTGCATGTGGGATATCAACTGAGCAACTTCCGCGACCCCAACAACCTGATGCTGGGACTGGGCTACCGGTTTTAATCATTTCAAGTTCATCCATTTGCCACGTTCAAGCCGGACAAGGAAGATAAATCCGCGGAAACATAATTCGATACACATGGCAAGCCATACGCCTTTCAAGCCCATCGACGGAGCCAGCGATGCCGCCAGCGTAAGACGCACCGCCCAAATGCTGAAAAAATTCATCAGACACGGAATAATGGTGCTGCCGGCTCCTACAAAGACACCGTAAGCCACTATTGCCGCGGCAAACATCGGTTCGGCAAAAGCCTCGATACGCAATGCCATTACGCCCAGTTCCAGCACTTCGGCATCGGGCGTCATCGTACCTATAATCAACGGGGCAGCCACATACATGATTACCCCCATGATGCCCATTACCGTCATGCCCATTCCTACCGTGATGCGGGCAAAACGCCGTGTCAAGTCTCTACGTCCGGCACCCATGCTCTGCCCTACCAGAGTAGTAGCAGCATCTGCTATACCATAACCCGGCATGTAGCACAAGCTCTCTGCCGTTATAGCAAACGAATTAGCCGCTATGGCGAATACTCCCAAAGGTGCCACAATAACCGTAGTAAGAATCTGTGCGCCGCAAATCACTGCGTGCTCAATGCCCATCGGCCCCCCGATACGGGCAGCCTTTTTCAATACAGCCGATGTAGGACGAAAACGTCCCTTTTCGTGCATCAGCCCCAATTCGGAAGAACGGGTCACCAGAAACCATAACATCAGACCTGCCACAACCAGTTCGGCAAGCCCCGTCCCCAAAGCAGCTCCTGCCACCCCCCATCCGGCACCAGGCATAAACACTTCCATCCCAAACAGAGAAATGTGACGGGAAGGGAAAATAAGAAAATAATTGAACACCACATCCAGCATACACATCAGCACGTTCAGCATACTGGGTACACGCATATTTCCACTACAACGCAACATGCCTCCCGTCAGGAAACACAACTGCATCATGGGAAGGAAAGCCGCATAAATCAGGAAATAAACCGAAGCATCGTGATTGATGACCTCTTCACCGCCCAACCAATAAGGCAAGGCACCGCTGATACCCATGCCGATACTTGCCAGAAGAATACTGAATAACGACACAGCCACAAGGGACTGGCGCAACACCTGGCGTGCTTCCTTAAACTTCCCTCCACCAATGCAATGCGCCACCTGTACGGCAAAACCGGTAGATGCCGCACTACACAAGCCCGAAAACAACCACGTAGAAGTGGATACCAGCCCGATGGATGCCGAGGCATTGGCACCCAGGCTGCCCACCATGGCAGCATCGATGTATTGCATCACAATAGACGACAACTGGGCTACCATCGCCGGTATACTCAGCTGAACCGTAAGCAGAAGTTGCTGGCGAAGGGTCATCGGACGACCTTCACGTATCAGTACCAATAAATCGTTTTTTCCGAAATTCATAGAGTGCAGTTTATTCCGCGTGCAAAGATACACCAAATTCGGATAACAAACTTACCCGAATTACGGATAAAAGTAATTTCGATACATCACTCCGTAAAACGGGTATAAAAGGATTGCAGATAAAAGTCTATCTTTGCGTCCCGTAACAGATGCAAGAAAACAATGAAAGAAACATTAGACATCAAGACCATACACCAATGCAACTGCTGCCTGGGATGCAAAACCTTGCACCCACAAGCCAGCGTCATCCGCCTGGACAATGCGAATGTGACACAACAGGCTATCCGATTTGATTTCTATACCGTCTTGCTGATAGAAAACGGTATGGAAGAGGAATGCTGTTGCGGACGGAAATATTACGATTTCTCCACCGCCACCATGGTCTTCTTGCCTCCCCAACACTCGTTTGGCATCAATGACAAGCACGTACTTCCGACACAAGGATGGCTGCTCGCTTTCCATCCCGACTTGCTTTACAACACTACGCTCGAACATAGCCTCGGGCATTATTCGTTTTTCGCCTACCGGAAAGAGGAAGCCCTGCACCTCTCCCTGCGCGAGAAAAACAAAATCGTGACATGCCTTCAAGAAACGGAAGAAGAACTGCGCCACCCCATCGACCGGTTCAGCCGCACGCTTATCTCGCACTACATCGAACTGTTACTGGATTATTGCACGCGTTATTACGAACGGCAGTTCATTACCCGCGAAGATAAAAACAAAGCTCTGTTACGCCACATGGACAGGATACTGGATAATTATATCACATCAGACCAACTGAAACACGGTATATTGCCCACCCCCGACTATTGTGCAGAACAACTGAAGCTGTCTGTGGCATATTTCAACGACCTGCTACGATTCGAGACCGGAAAAAACCTGCACGAGTATTTCCAGCTGAAACGCCTGGATACCGCCAGAAAGATGCTTCTGGCAAATACCGATAGCGTAGCGGCGATAGCTTCCCGACTGGGCTTCCCTACTCTCCAGCAGTTCAATTTCATCTTCAAGAAAATCACCGGTCTTGCCCCTAACGAGTACCGCCTGGCACAGAACTGAATGGATATTTCACCGCAGAGGACACAGAGTCTTTTAAATTTACGATTTGACTATTTACTAAATGAATATCCGCATTTTGCCCCTACATGGGATGTTTGCGGGATTCAATATTTACGATTTTAGAAACGGTTTTGAATTATCGTGCGATGATTGGGGATGAGTTTTTGAGGCATTTCCGCTTATGTGATGAGGAAGATAGCGGGCTATCTGACGAAGAACAGAAGCGGAAAGGACCAAAAAATCGCCCAAAGCACACACGAAAACGGAAACATCAAGACGAGAAAAACTTTTTGGAGAAATTCAAAACAGTTTCTTAGTTTACTTCGTAAATCGAAAAACAGTAATTATACATTCTCTGCGGTGAAAACATCACTTGCGGAAAGGCGGCTTCACGACTTGTGCTTTCAGCTTCCGCCCGCGGTTGTCCAGATAGATTTCCGTACCGGGTTTCGAGAAAGCGGTTTGTACATAGCCCAAACCGATACCTATCTTGCGAGTAGGCGACATGGTGCCCGAAGTGACATGTCCGATTTCATTTCCATCGGCATCCGCCAACTTATAGCCGTGGCGTGGGATGCCGCGGTCTACCATCTCAAAACCTACCAGCTTGCGGGCAACACCTTCGGCTTTCTGCTTTTCGAGTGCTGCACGATTGGGGAAATCCTTGCCTTCTACAAACTTTGTAATCCACCCCAGTCCGGCTTCGAGGGGCGATGTGGTATCATCGATGTCATTGCCGTACAGACAGAAACCCATCTCTAAGCGCAATGTGTCGCGTGCACCCAATCCGGCAGGCTTGATGCCGAACTCGGCTCCAGCCTCGAAGATAGCGTCCCAAATGTGTATCGCATCTTGCGGATAGAAATAAAGTTCGAAGCCTCCGGCTCCGGTATAGCCAGTATTCGAGAGAATCACTTGCGGTACTCCGGCAAAATCGCCCACACAGAAATGATAATAGGGTATCTCTGCCAGATTTACCGAGGTCAGTTTCTGCAACACAGACAAAGCTTTCGGTCCCTGTACGGCAAGTTGTGCCATACGGTCGGAAGCGTTTTCCAGTTCAGCACCGGCACGGTTGTGCGATACACACCAGTCCCAGTCTTTCCCGATGTTGGCGGCATTTACCACCAGCATATACTTTTCCGGTTCATAGCAATACACCAGCAAGTCATCGACGATCCCCCCGGTTTCATTGGGAAAGCATGTATATTGTACCTTACCCGGCGTGAGCACAGCCGCATTGTTCGAAGTAATATCTTGGATAAACTGGAGCGCATAAGGACCTTTCACCCAAAATTCGCCCATGTGTGAGACGTCGAACACGCCCACGGCGTTGCACACCGTAAGATGTTCGTCAATGATTCCAGAATATTCGATAGGCATATTGTAGCCCGCAAATTCGTGCATCTTTGCGCCAAGCGCGATGTGTTTCTCTGTAAATGGAGTTGTTTTCATCTGTTTTTCATATTAAGGTTTATTATTAAGGTCATCACCACAGATTAACCGATTTTTTTATCAACAAATCAGGAGTTAAACATAGTTATACTCCTGATTCGCATAATTAACAAAATCAATACCGCCTGGCGGTAAGCTCGGCAATCTTCACTACCACCTTCATGGCTTTCTCTATAGACTGTATGGGCACAAACTCGTAACGCCCGTGGAAGTTCAAGCCGCCGGCAAAGAGGTTTGGACAGGGCAGGCCTTTAAACGAGAGCTGGGCACCATCCGTACCTCCGCGGATAGCTTTCACTTTCGGCTCCACACCTGCCTCCTGCATGGCAGCAAAAGCGATATCAATGATGTGCATCAGCGGCTCTACCTGCTGGCGCATGTTGTAGTATTGGTCTTTCACCTCTACCGTTACCGTACCCGCTCCGTATTTTTCGTTCAGCTTGTCGGCACACACTTTCATCAGCGCCTTGCGTGCCTCAAATTTCACACGGTCATGGTCGCGGATAATGTACGAAACCGTAGTATGTTCCACCTCTCCTTCCATACCTATCAGGTGGAAGAAACCTTCGTAACCTTCGGTCGTGGCAGGAGTTTCGGCATCAGGGAGCAAGGACACGAACTCGTTTGCTACCAGCAACGAATTGACCATCTTGCCTTTGGCATATCCAGGATGCACGTTCAGACCTTTTACCTGCACCTTTGCCGAAGCCGCATTGAAATTCTCAAACTCCAGCTCGCCCACTTCGCCTCCGTCCATCGTGTATGCCCATTTGCATCCGAACTTCTCCACATCGAACTTGTGCGCTCCCAGTCCGATTTCCTCGTCAGGATTGAAACCGATGCGGATTTTTCCATGCTTGATTTCGGGATGCTCCTTCAGATAAGCCATTGCCCCTACGATTTCGGCAATGCCTGCCTTATCATCGGCTCCCAGCAGGGTTCGCCCGTCAGTCACTATCAAGTCCTCGCCTATATGGTCGAGCAATTCGGGAAACTGTCCGGGTGACAACACGATACCTTCTTCCTCACACAAGGGTATATCCTGACCTTGGTAATCGGCCACAATGCGCGGACGTACATCCGCACCCGACATATCGGGACTGGTATCCATGTGAGCGATGAAACCAATGGTAGGGATATCACGGTCCACATTAGCCGGAAGGGTAGCAAAAAGGTAACCGTTCTCGTCGAGTGAGATTTCCTCCAGCCCTAATGCTTCCAATTCCGATTGCAAATATTTGGCGAACACCATCTGTCCGGGAGTGCTGGGTGTCACACCGGCATTCTCGTCCGACTGAGTGTCGAAAGAAACGTACTTCAAAAAACGTTCTATTACTGTCATAATCTTTTAAGTTAAATTTTTAGCAATGATTAGTGATGTAAAAGTAGAAAATAGCCGGCATACCGCCAAACATACGAAGTTAAAAAGCTATACCGAGACCATTAAAAAGCCATACAAGACCACAAACTTAATTAAGTTCTTCTAATTTTAAGCCTCCAAGTGCCCAAGTTTTTATACCTTTGCGACTGATAACATTTTGAATATGAAAAAACTGATTACACTCTGCATCCTGTGCTTGACGGCATCGCTCGGCTTTGCCCAAGAGACGGACACCCTCCGGCTTCCTGCCGACACGCTTTCCCCGCCAATGACTCTGAGCAAGAAAGAACTGCACCGCCAGAAGGTAGCACGACGAAACTTCCATTACAATATATTGGGAGGACCCAGCTTCAGCCCCGACTTCGGATTTCTGGTAGGCGGAAGTGCACTGATGACGTTCCGCATGAATCCCAAAGACACTACCATGCGCCGCTCAGTACTCCCCTTTGCCATGGCATTCATCTTCAAAGGCGGACTGAATATCCAAGTAAAGCCCCAACTGTTTTTCAAGAACGACCGCTTCCGCATCTTCGGACAATTCACTTACAAAAACACGCAAGAGAACTTCTACGGCGTGGGCTATTCTACCAACAAAAATTACGAACGGAGTGACAGTACCAGCCAATACCGCTACAGTGGTGTACAGATAAACCCTTGGTTTCTGTTCCGCATCAAGGAGACCGACTGGTTTATCGGTCCGCAAATCGACCTGAACTACGACAAGATAAGCAGTCCGGCAAAGCATCTGGCACACCAAGCAGATTACGTGCGCGCCGGAGGTACCGAATCGGGCTACAAAAACTTCAGCTCGGGCATCGGCTTCCTCGTCACCTACGACACGCGTGACATTCCTGCCAACCCTTACCGAGGGCTATACTTCGACATCCGTGGACTGCTGTACCAGAAATGGCTGGGAAGTGACAACGATTTCTACCGCTTCGAGCTGGATTACCGCCAATACAAGTCGGTAGGCGAACGGAAAGTGCTCGCCTGGACGGTACAGACCAAGAACGTATTCGGCAACAACATTCCACTGAACAAATACGTGCTGAGCGGTACGCCGTTCGACCTGCGCGGATACTACATGGGGCAATACCGCGACAAGAGCGGCCACGTGGCACTGGTGGAATACCGCCAGATGTTCAACACCGACCGCAGCAACTGGCTGAAGCGCATCGTCCACCACTTGGGCTTCGTAGCCTGGGGAGGAGCCGGATTCATGGGTCCTAATCCGGTGAAGATAGAAGGCGTGTTGCCCAACGCCGGCTTGGGCCTGCGCATCGAAGTGCAGCCGCGCATGAACGTCCGCCTCGACTTCGGGCGCAACTTCATCAACCGCCAGAACCTGTTCTACTTCAACATGACAGAAGCGTTCTGATCCGTCGATAAGTAATCAATAATATACGACAAGTTCTGAAAACACAGATTTTCGCGGATTAACGCAGATTTGGCAGGTAATTATAGCCACTCGGAAATATGCAACTATATCCGTCCGTGTGTGCATATATATGCCCCCCGTATCCATTATAGTTGCATCACAACGGTAATGACAATGACAACAGACAATTGACAACTACTCCGGCTTAGAATAATTGTCAATTATCCATTGCCAATTGGTGAGAAAAGGGAAATCAGAAGCGACTCGAACCGTCGAAGCAATGCGTGCAGACCTTGCACTTAGGCAAGCCTATGGCGTTTATCAGCGTCTCCAGCGTATTGAATTTCAACGATGTGAGACCAAATCGCGCACGGATACGTTCTACCAGTTCATTGTACTCGGGTGAGCCGGTAGTGGCATAGCGGTCTAATTTCGCATTACCGTCACCCTCTATCTCTTCGATAATGCGGCGAGTAATCAGTTCCATGTCGCTCTTCGACGAGGTAAAGGCGATGAACGGACAGCCGTAAATCAGCGGCGGGCAGGCGATACGCATGTGGATTTCCTTGGCACCATAGTCGTAGAGGATTTTCACGTTGTCGCGCAACTGGGTGCCACGCACAATGGAGTCATCGCAGAACAACACCCGTTTGCCTTGCAGCATGGCACGGTTGGGGATGAGTTTCATTTTTGCCACCAGCGAGCGCATCTCCTGATTACTGGGTGTGAAGCTGCGCGGCCAGGTAGGAGTGTACTTGGCAATGCCACGGTGATAAGGTACGCCTTTGCCCTCGGCATAGCCCAACGCCATGCCTACACCCGAATCGGGAATGCCGCAGGCGCAGTCCACTTCCGACTCATCGGTACGTCCCATCTCGTAACCGCTCTTGAAGCGCACTTCTTCTACGTTGCGCCCCTCGTAGCACGACACGGGGAAGCCATAATACACCCACAGGAAGGAGCATACCTGCATCTCCTCGTTGGGCTTGCGCAGCTGCTCTACGCCTCCGGCACGCACACGGACTATCTCGCCCGGTCCCACGTAGCCGGTTATCTCGAAATCAAGGTTGGGCAGGCTGCACGACTCACTGGTCACGGCATATGCGCCCTCTTTCTTTCCGATGATGATGGGCGTCCGTCCCAGCCGGTCACGGGCAGCGATGATACCATCCTCGGTAAGAAGCAGCATCGAGCACGAGCCTTTCACCTTGGCATATACGTTTTCGATGCCCTCGACGAAATTTTTTCCTTGCACGATGAGCAATGCTACCAGCTCGGTAGGGTTGGTTTTCCCCATACTCATTTCGGCAAAGTGCATATTGGCATCCAGCAATTCTTTCTCCAGTTCGGAGATATTATTGATTTTGGCGACCGTCACTATCGCAAACCGTCCCAGATGTGAATTAATCATAATGGGTTGTGGGTCGGTATCACTGATAACGCCGATACCCGATTTGCCCTTAAACTTTGATAACTCCGACTCGAATTTGGTACGGAAGTACGAATTGTCTATACTATGAATCGACCTTGCGAAACCCGATGTTTCATCGTAAGTAGCCATCCCTGCACGTTTGGTTCCCAAGTGCGAATTGTAATCCGTACCGTAAAACAAATCGGTCACACATTCAGCCATAGAGACTGTTCCGAAAAAACCACCCATTTTTGCTATGTTAAGTTGTTAAAATTGTAAAGTAAGTAAATCGCCTGCAAAATTACAGAAAAGTACCGAAAAAACAGCTGGCGGAAAGAGAATTTTCCTTCCAGCCAGCTTCTGTATGTTTAGCGGTCGAGCTCACGCAGCCATTTCTCCAGCTCACCGGTCCATTGGCGTTTGTAAAGGAAGCTGTCGCGGAATCCCCAGCCGTGTCCGCCGACGGGATAGATGTGCAGGCTTGCCGAGACACCGTTTTTCACCAGTGCCGTATAATAGTTCACGCTGTTGGCTACGGGTACGGCACCGTCATCGCTGCTGTGCATGATGAATGCCTGGGGAGTTTCGGGTGTGACTTGCAGTTCGTTCGAGTACTTTTGTTCGAGTTCTTTTGAAGGATTCTTTCCTAACAGGTTGTCGTGCGAACCCATGTGAGTGTAAGCAGGATCCATCGTAATGACTGGATAGAACAGAATCTGGAAGTCGGGACGTGTCTCTGCGTCTGTAAAATGGGTTGCGGCGGTGCTTGCCAGATGTCCGCCTGCCGAGGCACCCATGATGCCCAGCTTTTGGATGTTCCATTCTTTTGCATGCTGGCGCATGATGCGGAGTGCCTGTTGGGCATCGCTCAAGGGGACTTCATTGTTTCCGTTAGGCATACGGTAGGTCAGTACGGCGTATGTAATGCCTTGGCTGTTGAACCAGTTTGCCATATCATGCCCTTCGTGGTTCATGGCGAGATGGCTGTATCCACCTCCCGGGCACATCACGATGGCAAGTCCGTTGCTTTCTTTAGCGGGATAGACTTCGATGGTCGGTTCTGCTACATAGAGCGGACCTTTTTCCACTTGGCTGGTCATGCCGTTGTCATTGGGCGCGCCGTTTTGCCATAACTTGATTTTGACAGGTTCCTGCGCCGCAAGCAGCGTAGAAACAAAGAGTAAACTCATTAATGCTAACTTTTTCATGGTGTTTTATTTTTTGTTAGGTACCAGGTGACCAGGGACGAGGTACTAGGCCTTAGATAGCATAAGTAAAACTATTCAAAACCTAGTCACCTCGTACCTCGTCAACTAGTCAACTTTATTTATTTTCATACTCGCTTTTACTAAATATATAATAAGGAGTGCGTATGCAATGAGCGATACCACTTGGCTCATCGGGTTTTCCAGCCATGCCTCGTTCACCAAGTTAATGCCTCCGAAACGCATCGCGGCACTTATCACACCCATCAGTGCACCGCCGGCTATGAAGCCCGAAGCCAGTAAAGTGCCCTTTTCTCCACGTGCCGCATTGACCGCTTCGTCCTTGCTACGGGTGGTGACGTACCAGTTGATGGCACCACCCACAATAAGCGGCAGGTTCAGCTCCAAGGGGATAAACATACCTAAGGCAAAGGCAAGTGCCGGGACTTTGAAATAAGTCAGCACCAATGCCAGTGCGGCACCGATGCCATAGAGCAGCCACGGAGCTGACACACCGTTCATCAGCGGGTCGATAACGGCAGCCATGGCATTGGCTTGCGGTGCGGCAAGTGCACCCGAAGAGAATCCGTAGGTCTTGTTCAGTATCATGATAACACCGCCTACGGTAGCAGCCGATACCAGCGTGCCCAGGAATTTCCACGTCTGTTGCTTGGCGGGCGTGCTTCCCAGCCAATAGCCGATTTTCAGGTCGGTAATGAAGCCGCCTGCCATCGAGAGGGCGGTACATACCACGCCTCCCATAACCAATGCCGCAACCATGCCCGTAGCACCTTTCAGCCCTACGGCAACCATCACCACCGATGCCAGAATCAGGGTCATCAGTGTCATGCCCGATACGGGATTGGTACCCACGATGGCAATGGCATTGGCGGCTACCGTGGTGAACAGGAACGAGATGCCTGCCACAAGGATTATCGCTACAACGGTGTGCAGCAAATTGCCTTGCATCACATCGAAATAGAAGAACAACGCCACAAGGATAATGGTGACAATCGACCCGATGGCGATGATTTTCATCGACAAGTCTTTCTGTGTGCGCACCACGCCGGCGTCTGCCTTCTTGCCTTTCATCTCTTTGGCGGCAAGCCCTACGGCACTCTTGATGATGCTCCACGAGCGCACGATGCCGATAATGCCCGCCATGGCGATGCCTCCGATGCCGATGCTCTTGGCATATTCGGCGAAGATGGTTTCGGGCGACATCGAGCCTACGGTCTGCGTGATAGCCGGATTCCAGGCGTTCAATACCTGGTCGCCCCACAGCATTGCGATGCCCGGCACGATGACAATCCATACGGCGAGCGAGCCGGCGCAGATAATGGCGGCATATTTCAACCCTACGATATACCCCAGTCCCAAGACCGCTGCTCCGGTATTGATTTTAAGCACCAGCTTCGCCTTGTCGGCAATCGTTTCGCCCCAGCCACACACGCGGGTAGTGAAGTTCTCGTTCCACCACCCGAAGGTAGCTACGATAAAGTCGTACAGGCCGCCGATGAGTCCGGCAAAGAGCAACGGTTTCGCCTGGCTTCCTCCCTTTTCGCCCGAAATCAGCACCTGCGTGCTGGCGGTGGCTTCGGGAAAAGGATATTCGCCGTGCTTCTCGCTTACGAAATACTTGCGGAAAGGAATGAGAAACAAGATACCAAGGATACCTCCCAGCAAAGAGCTGATGAACATCTGGAAGAAGTCGACCGTCATTTCCGGATACTTGTCCTGAAGAATGTAAAGTGCCGGAAGGGTGAAGATGGCTCCGGCTACGATAACGCCCGAACATGCTCCGATGGACTGGATAATGACGTTTTCGCCCAGTGCGCTTTTACGCTTGGCGGCTCCAGACACTCCCACGGCAATGATGGCGATGGGGATGGCGGCTTCGAATACCTGCCCCACTTTCAACCCCAAGTATGCTGCTGCTGCCGAGAAGAGTATTGCCATGGCAATGCCCCACGTCACCGACCAGGCATTTACTTCGGGATAATTCTTGTCGGGCGACATCAGGGGGTGGTATTGTTCGCCCGGTTTCAGTGGACGGAACGCGTTTTCGGGCAGTCCCGTCGGTTTTTCATCTGTTTCTTTCATGTTGTGTTATTATTTTTAGTTTCAATTTATCTTTTCGTGCCAGATAAAGCCTTATGCATCGTTCCCGGTGTGATATAAACTGTCAGCTATTAATTATTAATTGTTAATTGTTAATTGTTAATTGTTAATTGTTAATTATTAATTATAACCTATCTTGCGATGTACTTCTCCATTCCTTCGGTGTAGTAGATGTCCGTCTTTCCGTCGTCTTTGCTATAGATAAAGTATGCGTCCAACTCGGGATGGGCACGGCAGACGGCTTTGGCAGAATCCAGCCCCAATACCATGAAAGCGGTGGCGTAGGCATCTGCCTTGGCACAGTTGTCGGCGATGACCGTAGCCGAGAGGATGTTGTGCTGTATCGGATAGCCTGTACGCGGGTCGATGGTATGGGCGTATTTCTTGCCGTCCTTGTAATAGAAGTTGCGGTAGTTGCCCGAAGTGGCAAGCCCTACGCCGCTCACCTGCAATACGGTCTGCAGCTCCTGGTTCACTGCTAGCGAGTCGTCTATGGGCTTGTTGATGCCGATGCGCCAGGGTTTCATCTGTGCGTTTTCGCCTTTCATCACCAGTTCTCCCCCGATGTCCACCATATAGTTGCGTATCCCTTTCCGGTCCAGCAGGCGTGCCACACAGTCTACACCGAAGCCTTTGGCAATGGCACTGCAGTCCAGCATCGTGCGCGGGTCGCTCTTGACAATCCTTCCGTTTTCCAGCTTCACCTTATCGTATCCGACGAATTGGCGCAAGCTGTCGATGGTAGCCGAATCTACTTGCGATGCATTCTTGAACCCGAATCCCCAGGCATTCACCAGCGGAGCAACGGTAATGTCGAACGCGCCGTGTGTCTCTTCCGATACCTGCCGGGCAAGGCGGTACACATAGTCGAACAGGGAGTCGGTCTGCATATCCGTATTGTCGTTGATGCGCGTAATGACCGATGCCTTGTTGAAAGGCGAAAGCGAACGGTCTACCCGTTGCAGCTCGGCTTCTATCTCGGCTTTCAGGTTCTCTTTCGACTGGTAAGTGATTTTATACATCGTACCGAACACCAGCCCCTGGTCGGTCTGGTAAGGTGCCTGCTTGCGCAATATCCATACGGTGCCCACGACGAGCAGCAGCAGGAAAGGGATTTGCCATTTCAGTCCGTTTTTTTTCTTCATATCGTTGTGATTAGTTTATGAATGTGTCAGTTTAAAACGCAGATTTACGCAGATTTCGCAGATTATTTTTAATCTTGGTTAAATCTGTGCGAATCTGCGAAAATCTGCGTTTCCTTATATCGTTTAATTTTGTATACATTATCATTCTCCATTTTCTAACCGAGCAAGTGTTCGCAAAGTATCTTTACGCCGATACCTATCAATACCAGCCCGCCGAACAATTCCATCCGCAAGTTGAAGCGTTTCCCGAAAAAGATGCCGATAAGGCTTCCTGCCAGCGAGAGGATGAACGAGGCAAGCCCGATGGCAACGAGCGGAAGAAGCAGGCTCTGTAGCTCCTTGAATCCGGTGAAGGCAAACGAGATGCCCACCGCCAGTGCATCGATGCTGGTAGCGATGGCAAGGGTGATGATGACCTTCAGCCGGGTAGGGTCGAAGCTGTGTTCTTCGCTGTCCTTGAAATGCTCGCGTATCATGCGGATGCCTAAAAAAGCGAGCAGCCCGAAGGCTACCCAATGGTCGTAAGCCTCGATGAGGTGGCTGAAATGGCTTGCCCCAAGCCAGCCCAGCAAAGGCATCAAAGCCTGAAAGAAGCCGAAAAAGAACGCCATCGTCAGAAACGTATTCCACCGGATGCGCCGTAATATGATGCCGCTGGTGACGGACACCGTGAAGCAATCGATGGCGAGGCTCACGGCAAGCAAAAGAATTGCGAATATACCCATTTGTGTCAGTTATTAGTTAGTTGACAAGGTGACAAGTTAACAAGGTGACGAGGTTTCAGATACTTTGGTTAACTATTCAAGACCTTGTCACCTTGTCTCCTTGTCACCTTGTTCCCTTAAAACGGAAGATTATAAATCAAGTTATACGTCAGGTTGAAGCTGCTGCTGGCGTTCTTGCCAAAGCCGGGCACGTACCAAGGGACTGAGTTCTCGTGATTGTCGATGCTCATGCGCATCTTGTAGCGCACCGCCCATCCCATGTGGAAACGTTTGTAAATCCTTACCTTGATGCCTACCACACCTTCCAGCCAGCTTGCCTTGCTTTTCATGCCCGAATACGAAAAAGGCACCGTAGTCCCTCCATAATTGGGGTCAGTCATGTCAGGTCCGCTCACGTCGTAGGTGAACGAACTCATGCCGTAACGCAGGCCCACATACAGATAACCGGGCAGGTAAGGCTTCAGGTAGAACACGTTATAGTCCATGCCTATCCGGAAATAAGGCGCCGATGTCTTGTAGTGCATGTCGTTGGCATCATTGACGGCATCGGTTTTCCCGTAGCCTATTTCGAGGGTAGGCAAAAAACGGTTCTTCAGGTTACTTTGCAATAAAATTTCGCTGCTCATGATGTCTCCTCCCAGCAGGTAGCCGCCTATGCCGGCTATTTCCACGCCGATAGAACTTCCCTGATAGAACGGGGAAGCCTTGTAGTCGGCCTTTAGCTGCTCCTTGTCTTTCTTTTGTGCCCATGACGGGGCAGGGAACAGAAAGAGAAGGCTACTGCTCAACACCAGAAACAGTGAAATAGATGCGGATATTTTCTTTCTCATTGTTGTCGATATTCGGGTTAGTGATGATGATAGAGTCGAGCCTGTGGTGGGTGTGCGCCGTGCCGGTGATTTCGTAGAACATCATGCTTCCGCAATCCAGGTTGGTGAAATACGGGATGTTCCGGTGGTCAATCCGGATGGTGTCGCGTCCCACATAACCGACATCCAGCGCGTGATAGATAAAGACAAACTGGGTGTAGGCATCGTAGCTCAAAGGAAGGCTGAAGCTGCTTGCCGCCGCCTCCTGATTGATAAGCGTGTCAGATACAAGCGTATCAGAAGAAGTGGTCTGACCTACGATAGTGATGGTGTCAGAAGTATTGAATGTCCGTCCGTTTTGGTCTACCAGCGAAAAATGCAGGTACGACAAGGCGTTGGGCGGGCAGTTTTCCACTTCACAGCCTGGAACCAACAGCCCTGCTAACGCCAATATGCAGAATATAACCGGTAGTCTTTTCATCGTTACAGTTCTTTTTCGATTTGATACTTGTTTCGTTCGGGAGCGTTGCGGGCTATCAGTTCGCCGATGAATCCGGCAAGGAACAATTGTGTGCCGATAACCATCGTGGTCAGCGCCAGGTAGAAGTACGGGCTTTCGGTCACCAGCCGGTACGGATTTCCGCAATACATGTCGTGCAGCTTGTTGAATCCGATAACAGCCACCGATATGAATCCCAACAAAAACATAATAGAACCCAGAAAGCCGAAGATGTGCATCGGCTTCACCCCGAAAGTGGAAAGAAACCATAACGTAAGCAGGTCGAGGTAACCGTTTACGAAGCGGTTCAGCCCGAATTTGGTCTTTCCGTACTTGCGTGCCTGATGATGCACCACCTTTTCACCGATTCTGGCAAATCCTGCATTTTTTGCCAGGTACGGGATATACCGGTGCATTTCGCCATACACTTCGATGTTCTTCACCACTTCACGCCGGTATGCCTTCAGCCCGCAGTTGAAATCGTGCAGGTTGTGTATGCCCGACACCGCCCGTGCCGTTGCATTGAAAAGCTTGGTGGGTATGGTTTTCGAGAGCGGGTCATAGCGTTTCTGTTTCCAGCCCGAAACCAGGTCATACCCGTCCTCCGTAATCATCCGATACAGTTCCGGAATTTCGTCGGGACTGTCTTGCAGGTCGGCATCCATGGTAATGACCACATCGCCTTCTGCCCGTTCGAACCCGCAGTACAGGGCGGGCGACTTCCCGTAATTACGGCGGAACTTGATGCCTTTCACCTCCGGATTGCTTTTGCCCAGTTCCTCGATGACATTCCACGAGCGGTCGGTGCTTCCGTCATTGACGAAGATGATTTCATACGAAAAATGATTGGCATCCATTACCCGTTTTATCCATGCATACAGTTCGGGCAACGACTCGGCTTCATTATATAAAGGGATGACTACTGATATGTCCATAATACTGATTTTTATTTTTTATATTTCATAACTAACAAGCCTGTAGGCAAGGCAAGCAAAATGCCATAGAATACATTCTGCGTAATGAGTTGAAAAGTGAGTTGAATGGGACTCAGGGAAGCTATCGTATCAAAAGCAAGCATAAGCTGGTCTATGGAAGTTGCCAGATCACCTTGAAGCATAGCCTTTGCCTCGTTCAGCTGTTGCCTGTACATGTCAAACAAGAATCCTTGGTCGATAAACCGGAAGTAAAGATAGTGCCCTACCGCCGCCAGCATGGCCGCAAAGACATACATGCATACGGTAAAGATGAAAGCACGGAAAAACGGAATGGTTCCGTTGCAATATGTATTCCGGAATTTGCGTGCATACAAGTATCCCAATATGGGGACAAACAGCGTACCCAATATAAAAAGGAGTTGCAGCAAGGGAATTTTAAACCCTAATGGAAGAAAAATGAATTTGATAATCCAAAAGATTCCCATATAGGTTCCGAATCTCATTGCATGCTCTTGAATACCGATTGGTCTGTCTGGTGTCATTTTCTTTACTTTAAATAGATTAAAAGAGTATACCCTCCGTAACGGATAACTTTATTTGCGTACAAAAGTACGTTTTTTGTACTTATTCAGCGTAATAAAAGCATGAAAAATGACGTCTCTTCATTTTTTTCTGCATTTTTTTCAGAAGACGTATTGCATATTCAGAAAAAATACCTACCTTTGCACCCGCAATCAAGAAATATCGCGCCGATAGTTCAGGGATTGCAAGTTTTTTGAAATACGGGTAAGTCCCATACGGCCAGCTCCCTTCGAATCCTCCAGGGCTTGATCGCAGCAAAGGTAGTTGGTTGTAGCGGCGCGATATGGTAAGCTTACCCACCTGCCTCTTTAGCTCAGTTGGCCAGAGCACGTGATTTGTAATCTCGGGGTCGTTGGTTCGAATCCGACAAGAGGCTCGAAAAAAAGGTTGCTTTCTGTAAAAGGAAGCAACCTTTTCTTTTAGGAACTGTTTTGAATTTATCGTGCGATGATTCTCACCACAGAGGACACAGGAGGCACACAGATTTAGAAGCTGTTTTGAATTTATCGTGCGATGATTTGGGATGAGTTTTTGAGGCATTTTCGCTTCTGTGATGAGGAAGATAGCGGGCTATCTGACGAAGAACAGGAGCGAAAAGGGCCAAAAAATCGCCCAAAGCACACACGAAAATAGATACATCAAGCCAAGAAAAACTTTTTGGAGAAATTCAAAACAGCTTCTTAATGTGTCAATGAATAATAGGGCAATGTGCTAATTTATTTTCACATTAGCATATTGTTTATTGACCTATTCTTCTGTGGCACTCTGTGGCCTCTGTAGTGAATAGTTATATAATAAACAGGTTACTCATTCCGGCAATTCCACTACTCCCAGCTTCTTCTTCCCGTTCATCTTTGCCGTAAGCGGCTTGTCGAAATGCACCCAACGGATAAATTTCGTCTCTTCCACAGCAGGCATGGCATCCAGCAATTCCTGATTGAACACCCCGTCGCCGCAATAAGCATTGATGGTAAAATAGCCTACCCCGAATGACGTGAGGTTCTGGAAGAAATGCGTACCCTGGCTAGGGTCGACACGGTAATTGGTGAGACCAGCCTCAACGATAATACGTGCCGCCGAAATATTGGGCCACTTCACAGGAATACCCAGCCAAGTATCACTGCTTCCCCACCTGCCCGGACCTACCAGGACATAGTGCTTGCCTTCGTCAAGGAAACGCCGGTTCAGTTTCTCGATATCATAGGCTATCAGCTGGTTGTTCGAAGCCGAATAACCTTCCGTCTTCACATAAATCACATCTTGCATATCATCTATCACACCCTGCCCCAACGCATTCTCGCTTTTCAGCAACAAACGCTCTCCGGGGATGGCTTCCAGGTCTTCGTTGAAATCGGCTTTCATATCCACCATCGGACGGATTTGAAGCAAATAAAAAGTGCCGGACTTCTCTTGGGCGTTCAGGTTAACGGCAAACTCAATCTCTACCGGACGGCGCATTTCACCCTGACCATACTTCTGTACCAGCTGAAGAATACGTGCCAAAGGAAACACATCGTGCTGAAGAATATTGGCAAAGGTAATCACCTTGCGCCCGCCGGGATAAATACCGTCGCGGATAACCATATCATAAGGGTCGTAAGTAGAAGCGATGTATGTCAGCGAACCGTCTGCCTCGGCTTCCTTCACCGGCAGCTTCAAGAGATTGAACCCGTCATCCAGCGAAAAGTCGTGTCCCAGGTTCTTCAGGTCAAGGGCATAAAAGCGGGTCTGTGTCTCGCGAAGCGCCATCTCCAGTTCACTGGTTTGCAACACCTTATCAGGGTGATACGGACACACACGCAGGGTCAATCCGCCGTCGACGATGTATTTGCCCAAGCCCAATGCCAGGCTGACAGTACCTTCTTCGGCAAGTTCGTCATTGATAGGATAATAATTGACCGAACGTGCCACTCCCGATATGGCAGGATAGTAACGGTCGCCGTATTGCGTACCCACTACCTCCTGCAGGATTACCGCCATCTTTTCCTCGTCGATAACGTTGCTGGTAGCCTGCATATACGCCTTGCTGTCTTTATAGAACACCGAAGCATATACACCTTTTATCGCATCGCTCAGCATCCGCAGGCGTTCGTACTTGTCATCCATATACGGAATCATATAAGTAGAATAGATACCGGCAAAAGGCTGATAGTGCGAGTCTTCCAGCAAGCTGGACGAACGGATGGCTATCGGCGCCTTCACCACATCGAAGAAAGCGAAAAAGTCCTCTACCAGGTTATCGGGCAGCTTCGCACGCAGAAAGGCACGCAATATCACTTCGTCATCCGCTTCGCTCAGGGCTATCTGGTAGAGCTGGTTGGTTTCCATAAACTCGTCGAATATATCCGTACAGAGCACCACCGTCTTCGGAATGGCTATCGTGGCGTTCTCAAACTCTTCAAACTCGGGATGACGCTTTACCATGTTGTCGATAAAGGCAAGTCCGCGCCCCTTTCCTCCCAACGAACCGTCACCGATGCGGGCAAAGTGCGAATAGCGGTCGAACCTGTCGCGCTGAAATACCGCTACGACACCCTGGTTTTTCATCTTACGGTATTTCACAATGGCTTCGAAGATAATCTGCCGGTGGGCATCAATGTCTTGCAACGACTCCCACGTAATCTGCTTCAGGAACTCTGCCACGGGAAATATAGCACGCGAATACAACCAGCGGGACACGTGATTACGCCCGATATGATACAGCAGCGAGTCGGCGGGGATAGAGAAAATGGCGTTCTGCAAATCTTTCAAGTTATGCACCCGCGCCACTTCCTCCTTGGTCTTCGGGTCACGGAACACAAAATCACCGAAGCCGAAATGCTCGGACACAGCCTGCCGCAAGTCCAGATTCATCTTCTTGGAATTCTTGTCGACAAACTGGGCATGAATGTGGGTGGCAAACTCCCGGTTCGAAGCTTCCGACGATTGCAAAATCAAAGGGATAAACGGGCTCCAGCTACGCACCTCGGTAAGAAAGCGGATGCCTGCCTGCGGGTCAATCTTCCCTTCTCGAGGGAAACGCGCATCGGAAACAATCCCCAAGGTATTGTTCTGATAACGGGTATAAAGGTCAAACGCCTCCTCATAAGTGCGTGCCAATACAATCTTAGGACGCCCGCGCATGCGCAAGGTACGCTGGTGCTCGTTCAGCGCCTCCGTTGCAAACTCCTGGCTTTGGCGCAACACAAACTTGTAAAGGTTAGGCAATACCGACGAATAAAACCGTATGGAGTCTTCTACCAGCAGAATCATCTGCACACCCACCTCCTTGACATCATGCTCCAGATTCATCTTGTCCTCTATCAGCTTGATGATAGACACCAGCAGGTCGGTATTCCCCAGCCAGCAGAACACGTATTCAAAGACACTCAGGTCTTCGTGCTCCATCCGCTCGCGGATGCCGTGCGAGAACGGGGTCAGGACCACCAGCGGAATATGCGGATATTTCTCCTTGATTTGCCTGCCGATGTCAAACGTATCACTATTATCGGTGCCGGGCATACAGATGACCAGCTCGAAACGGGTGTTTTCCAACTGCTTCCAGGCATCTTCCTCGGTAGACACCTGCGTGAAACGCGGCGGATAACGAAGGCTCAGGTTCATATACTCGATAAAGATTTTCTCATCGATGCGCCCGTCGTCTTCCAGCATGAAAGCATCATACGGATTGGCAACCAGAAGTACATTAAAGATACGTTTCGTCATCAGGTTGACAAACTGGGTATCCTTGAAATAGAGTTGGTTTAATTTTAACTTATTGAGCATAGCTATCGGATTTAAGCTTGATTTCTCAAACAAATTTCGGGATTTCTCTTGATTTATGCAACTTATCGGCGTACAAACTTTACCCGCCGCCAATGACCTGCCACACGGCTTTTAACTTTTTATCAGTTTTTACAGATAAATTCATACAGAATTATTTGGTTTATCCGTTTAAAATTCTACCTTTGCATAAAGAAACATTTCATTTTGTCAGACCTTAAAGATAAATAGTTATGGACATCAACCGAATCATGTCATCGCTGGAGGCCAAGCATCCCGGTGAATCTGAGTATTTGCAAGCCGTAAAAGAGGTATTGATTTCTATCGAAGATATTTACAACCAGCATCCCGAGTTCGAAAAGGTATCGCTCATCGAGCGGCTGGTAGAACCCGACCGCATCATCACATTCCGTGTGCCGTGGGTAGACGACAAAGGCAAAGTGCAAGTCAACCTGGGCTATCGCGTCCAATTCAACAATGCCATCGGCCCTTACAAAGGCGGCATCCGTTTCCACGCATCAGTCAACTTGTCTATCCTGAAATTCTTAGGATTCGAACAAACATTCAAAAACGCCCTTACCACCTTGCCCATGGGTGGCGCCAAAGGCGGTTCCGACTTCTCACCGCGCGGCAAGAGCGAAGCCGAGATCATGCGCTTCTGCCAAGCCTTTATGCTGGAGCTTTACCACCATCTGGGTCCCGACATGGATGTGCCTGCCGGCGACATCGGCGTAGGCGGACGCGAGGTTGGATACATGTTCGGCATGTACAAGAAACTGACACACGAATTTACCGGCACCTTTACAGGCAAAGGACTTGAATATGGCGGTTCACTTATCCGTCCCGAAGCCACAGGTTTCGGCGGACTGTACTTCGTAAAACACATGCTCGACAAGAAAGGCATCGACATCAAGGGCAAAACCATCGCCGTATCAGGTTTCGGCAACGTAGCATGGGGAGCCGTAACGAAAGCCAACCAGTTAGGAGCTAAGGTAGTCACCCTTTCCGGTCCCGACGGATATATTTACGACCCCGACGGAGTAAGCGGTGAAAAGATAGACTACATGCTCGAACTCCGCGCTTCGGGAAACGATGTGGTAGCACCCTATGCCGAAAAATATCCGGGCGCAACCTTCTATCCGGGACGCCGTCCGTGGGAAGTAAAGGTAGATATCGCACTTCCTTGCGCCACTCAGAACGAATTAAATGGCGAAGACGCTTGTAATTTGATAAAAAATTCCGTTCTTTGTGTCGGAGAAATTTCCAACATGGGTTGCACACCCGAAGCCATCGATGCATTCATCGAAAACAAGGTGATGTATGCACCGGGAAAAGCCGTCAATGCAGGAGGTGTAGCGACCTCGGGACTCGAAATGAGCCAGAACGCCATGCACATCAGCTGGACCGCACAGGAAGTAGACGACAAGTTGCATCAGATTATGCACAACATCCACGAACAATGTGTGAAGTACGGCACCGAGCCTGACGGTTACATCAATTATGTAAAAGGTGCCAACATTGCCGGATTCATGAAAGTGGCACACGCCATGATGGCACAAGGAATTGTATAAAACAGGACGTTTTATAATAATATCTCGTTTAGTTGTATTTGTATTTTGTATTGTAGCTGCGCTGCTCGCCTGTGAAGGTAAGCAGCGTTTTTTGCTGTAGGGGCGTATCGCATACGCCCTGAATACATCCACATGGATAAGTGGACACATTCCGAAGGCGCATCAAAATAACATTCGATTATCCCAAAGCAATGTCCTCCTGCCCCTAAAATATACCCCATCTGATTGCAGTATATCTTCATCTGCAGTTGAAGTATATCTTACTTTCCAGAGCAATATTCCTGCCTCTGAAACCGATACAAATGTACTGACCGCCAAACTTCCAACCCACCTGCGGACAATAATTTCTTCCAACTCCCTTTTATAGTCAATCAGAAATAAAATGCGAAAAATCATTTGTCATGCTGAGTGCCTATTTCCTGCGGAAAATCCATTCGATTATGACAAATTGTAAATTCGTCATTGGTAACGTAGTGAAGCATCTCGGATGCGCCCACGTGGATGTCTACGAGATCCTTCACGTTCGTTCAGGATGACAATACATCAAGAATTTTTCGCAAACCAATTTTGTTCTACTATAACGGATGAATAATAGGGCAATGTGCTAATTTATTTTCACATCAGCATATTGTTTATTGACCTGTTCTTCTGTGTATTCTTGTCTAGTCTGTGTCCTGTGATAGCATCACAAGAATCCGTTGTCAACTCCCGATTCGCATAATCAGCTGGTAAAAAACAGGGAACGGGGGTAAACAAAATAATGCTCTTGCGTTATATTCTAAAAACAACAATATACCGAATGCCATGAAACAGCTATATATCATCCTCCTTGCTTGCCTGCTTGTCGGATGCCAGGAAGAACAACTTATGGACAACTCACTTATAACAGTCTCCATCCAAGGAAACCAATTGGAAGGGATGACCCGGAACAATGAAGGAAAAAATATCTTCACCGCAGGCGACAATGCCTCCCTTTTCAGTCAAGGAGGAATAAACGCCAACAATATCGCCCTGACTTATCAAGATGGGGAATGGCATCCTGAGACTCCATTATACTGGGATAAAAGTGGAAATGAAGCATCGGTTGTCGTCTACTATCCGGCATTCGCATCAACCCAACAAGAACTTTACGATACGGAAGGAAATCTGAAAGACATCTTATATGCAGCTCAAGAAACACCCTACGGCAAACCAGTTGAACTGCAATTCGAACATCTCTTTGCCAAAATCACTTTTGAGACAGATGAATCAATCCATACACAGATGCAAAACATCCGTTTTACTCCATCCGTCCGACTGGCAAGCATAGAGCCTCACACCCGAACATTCACATTTGCAGAAACTCCGGCACCTACCGTTTCTTTCGAAAAACGAACTGACCGTATATATACACTTTTCATACCTCCTGCCGACAATGTTTCTGTCGACATCAGGCTTGTCACCCCCGAAGGTGAACTACAGCTCACCACTCCGACACAATCTTTCATTTCGGGACACCAATATACCTACCGGCTTATTTCCAAAGAAAAAGAAACCGGCATCTACACCGCAGAAGAATTTATCGCATTCTCCCATCTGATAAACGGGATGGAATACGAAGGCTACACGCTGGACGATTTCGGACATGAAGTAGATGGCGTCATGACCTATTTCCTTTGTGCAGACATTGCGTTTACAGAAGAGCAAAGTGAGCTAGTGCAGCCGATAGGATATGATAGGACTATAACAGGTGATAGAGAAGATTGTCCATTTATTAATTGTTTTGATGGGCAAGGACACACGCTTTCGTATTTGCAAATTCTTACACCGGAAGGCACTATTTATCAAGGGTTATTCGGATACATTGGTCCGCAAGGAATAGTAAAAAACTTGACTTTAGAAAACTGTTCCTATACCAATCCAATGATTTCTGATAAATCCTATTATGAAGGAATAATTGTTGGGAAAAATGAAGGGATTGTTACTGGATGTCATGTAAAGTCATGTAGTATCAAGGACTGGACATTGGGCTACGCTGGAGGATTAGTAAGTGAAAATCATGGCATTATTGCCAACTGCTCATCATATAATGTCAATTTTGAGGGAACATTATATAGTGCAGGGGGATTATGTAACTATAATTATTCCCAAATACTCAATAGCTATGTATACGCGTGTCATTTTAACAAAGCATCGCAAACTGGAGGAATTTTTCATCGTAGTGGAAATGACGAAAACTGCCTTCTTAATTGTTATGCAGGGGATTTAATGTATGTGGGCAATACGGAATTTGGTTATTTTAGTCATAGAGTTGCAACAACAAAAACGATATTTCAATATTGTTATTACCCGGTAACATGCACCTCCGATCCTGTTTACAAGAATTTCACCAACATCAAAGACAAAAGCACCATCTATACTTACGATACTGATTTCACCGTTACCGATACGGGCGAAACCCTTTTGGATGCCTTGAATGCCTGGGTAGACAAGCAGCAAGGCGAGTATAACGGACTTCCCCTTTTGCATTGGGAAGCAGGAGATGAAGGTGTTCCAGCCAAGTTGGCAGGCCTTTAAAAGTCTGTTTTGAGTTTTGTGTGATGATGTAGGATGAGTTTTTAAGAGCTACTCCCAATAACCAGTGAGGCAGAATCAGCAAACAAACCCCAAAACCCAAAAACTTAAAAACTTAAAACGCATGAACTCATCCCCATTATAGTTTTTTATCAGCCCAAAAGACTACATCTGTGCAAAATGTTGTAATTTTGCGCCCAAACTCAAGAGTCTATGGAAAAAAATAAAAAATTAGTTGGAGCGATTATTCTATTGATTGTCATTGTTGCAGGCGTTTCTTTCCTTGCCGTGAACGAATACCGGAAAAATAAGGAAATGGCCGAAGTGTTTGCCGTAGAAAAACAAGAAATGGAAAATGAATATAGCGCGTTTGCTACACAATACGATGAACTTCAGGTGCAGATCAACAACGATTCGCTTCGTGAAAAACTGGAAAGTGAAAAGTTGAAGACCCAACGGTTATTGGAAGAACTGCGGCAGGTGAAGACAACCAATGCTGCCGAAATATTGCGGTTGAAGAAAGAATTGAAAACCGTACGTGCCGTGCTGCGTACCTACGTGATCCAAATTGACTCGCTCAACCGGCTCAACGCTGCACTGATGGAAGAAAATCAGGAAGTAAAAAGCAAATACTCAGCTGCCACAGCGCAAATCAATACCCTCTCGCAAGAAAAGAAAAACCTGAACGAAAAGGTATCGCTAGCAGCCCAACTGGATGCCACCAACATCTCTGCACTACCGATGAATAAACGTGGCAAGAAAGCACGAAAGGTGAAAGACGTGAAAAAAATTGCTATCTCGTTCACCATCGTAAAGAACATCACTGCCGAAACGGGCAACAAAACAATCTACGTCCGCATTGCCAAGCCCGACAATGACATCCTCTCGAAAGGCAATACCACCTTTGCCTACGAAGACCGTGAAATTACTTACTCCATTAAAAAGTATATTGAATATACCGGAGAAGAACAAAGCGTTACCGTCTATTGGGACGTGGAAGAATACCTTCCTGCAGGTACCTATACGGTCTATATCTTTGCCGACGGCAATATGATCGGACAAAACTCGTTTACCATGAAATAAAAGCCTGCATCATGAAAAGAAGCCTATTCCACATCCATGCGCTATGCATGCTTGCATCTGCCTTATTCCTTGCATCGTGCGGACAAGACCGCTCGGGGGAATATTATGCCCTCATCGGGCCAAAAACGTGGATGTACGAAACCATGCAACAACATTACCTGTTTTACGAAGACCTTCCCACCGAAGAAGGACTGAACTTCTTCGATAAGCCCGAAACATTTCTCCAGTCGGTTGTTTCTTCACAGGACCAGAAAAATGGAAGCGTGTTTTCCCACATTGATTCGGTAAATGTTTCACGTGTACAAAGTGCTTACCCCACTTTCGGATTGGAAGGCTCATTGATACGCAATACCAACGGTGACTATGTAGTACATATATTATATGTGTATCCTGATTCTCCAGCGTCTGAAGTGGGACTGAAACGCAACGACTGGGTGGTAAGCGTGAACGACCGGGCTTTGAATACAAGTAACTTCGAATCTTTCTTCCAGCGTCCCAGCAGCTCCTGCCGCTACCGGGTAGCTACAGAAGTAGATGGACAGCCGGATACATCCTACGTTGACATGCCTGCTCCCCGAATCATCGAACAACCCAGCGTATTTACCTATAAGACCATAACCGCCGGAAGCAAAAAAGCTTTTTATATCCTCTACAATGGATTTGAAACGGACGACGAAGAATCACTGAAAGCAGCCTTCAACGAAGCTGCCGCCCAGTCACCATCCGACATCATCCTCGACCTTCGCTACAATCCGGGTGGCTATGTATCCACCGCCCAATTGCTTAGTACCATCCTTGCCCCACAAGGTGCAATGGGACAACCGTGGCTTACAATGGTATTCAATGACAAGACTGATCCTCAGACACAGACCTATACTTTTGATGCCAGTCTGCTGCAAGGGGTAACCAATCTGAATTATGACCACCTGTACGTCATCACCACCTCTAATACAGCCTCGGCATCCGAAATTGTTATCAATACCTTGCGCCCATATTTAGGTGATAAGCTATTACAAGTAGGTGCTGCCACCTTTGGAAAAAATGTGGCACAGAGCTTGTTTACCAATGAAGCTTACCCACAACTGGAATTCTGGTTAACCACCTCATATACAGCTAACTCGGAAAACTTTTACGATTATTATACTGATGGGCTGCAACCTGATTATGTTTCATCTGAAGACTTAACTGCCAATTTAGGAGAGTTCGGCACACCAGCCGACAGTATTTTGGCTCCGGTATTTTATCATTTGGAACACGGCACGTTTCCCTCGACTGGAACAGAAGAAAGTACCCGTTCAACAGGAAGCAAAATTATTTATAACCCTATAGACCACAAGCCAAAGCGAAGCCAAATGTCAATAAAATGAATGTTGACATTTATCAGCATGTTCTCATGAAAACGCAATAGGACAGGCTTTGCCAAATAAATCGCCCAAAGCACACACGAAACGAACACATCAAGACAAGAAAAACTTTTTGGAGAAATTCAAAACAGTTTCTCTTGGCTTTATGCTATTTTGCTAGCACATTTTACAAACATAGGAACTAAAAATTCACCGCAAAACAATGCCTGTTATTTTCATACCAGTAGTTCACTTTCCATCCATGGTATTCGCAAACCGCTTTCACTATCGCCAGTCCTAATCCATTACCTTTTGTTTTTTCTGACGGGCGGTAGAAGCGATTGAATACCTGCCGGGCGTCCAATTCCGGCTCATCGGAAGTGTTCGATACGATAAGCTGCCTGCCGGTCAGAACAAGAGTGATGTCCCCATTCGGACGGTTATGGTGGACAGCATTCACCACAAGATTATTCACGAGACTTTCCAGAAGGGTGCGGTTGGCACGTATCATCAGCGAAGTCTGGAAATCTTTGCGGAGAACGATGTTTCCCATAAGGCATTCCAATGAAGGCAGCAGTCTGTCGAGAAAATCGCCCAAACTGATGGTTTCCATCTGTTCGTACTGGCGGTTGTCTATCTTGGCAAGCAGCAACACCGCGATACACATTCTTGACGCAATCCCTCACACCCACCTCCGCCAGCTTCGCCTTCAAGTTCTTGATGTGCGTGTAGACGAAGTCGTGATTGTCCAGCATATCCGCCATGTCGCCGCTGGGATACTCTGCCATCCCCGCCTTCGACACCGCCTTGCCCACGTTACCGATGAAGGGCAAACAGCTCCCTTTCGTCTTCGATTATCAGCAGTTTCATTGCGTTTGATGAATAAACATGGAAGCAAAGGTAATAGGGAAATGTGAAGATATATTGAAGAAGAATCGAATTTTTCACTATATTTACCCACAAAACTACTTACACTGAAAAAGATATGGATACTCAGACATTCATCAGCAAATACCGCCAGGCTTTTGGTGAAACGGCGGAACTTCCGCTTCTGTTCTATTATGATAACGAACCGGTGGCAGATACAGATAAGATAAACGGTTGTCTCTTTAAGGGAATGGATGCCGCGAGAAAAGGGAAAGGGCTTAGCCTGAATGCCGAGACCATCGGTTGTGGCGGAGGCAAGCTCTATACCGCCTTTGCGCCGATGCCTGAGCATGTGCCCGGCTTTGTGTCACATAAAGAACGCTACAAGGCTTCTCCAGAAGATGTGATAACGTGCATTGAACAGCTTGATATACGGCCGGCTGCTAAAAAGTATCTTAATTTCATACGGATTGACCGCGTAGAGAGTTTTGAACCCATGGAAGGGATTTTGTTTTTTGCTACTCCCGACATGCTGTCAGGACTGGCAACTTGGGCATTCTTCGACAATAACGCCGATGATGCGGTCTCTTGCATTTTCGGTTCAGGCTGCTCATCAGTTGTAGCCCAAGCCGTAAAAGAAAACAGAACAGGCGGCCGTCGTACGTTTATAGGTCTGCTCGACCCTTCCGTGCGCCCTTATGTAGAAAGCAATGTGCTGAGTTTTGTGATTCCGGCAAGCCGTTTTAAAGAGATGTATCAGACAATGGACCGTTGTTGCCTCTTCCATACAAATGCATGGAGTAAGGTAAAAGAACGGATAACCAACAGCATCTGACCTGCGCTTACTTGATTAACATGATGATACTTCCGCCCGTAATCAGCAGCGCGCCCGCCACCACCCGCAGGCTGACCGGTTCCTTCAGAAACAGGAACGACAGACAGATGGTGATGACGACGCTCAGCTTGTCTATCGGCGCCACGCGCGACACGTCGCCCGTCTGCAACGCCTTGAAGTAGAAGAGCCACGACAGCCCCGTCGCCACCCCGCTCAGCACGAGGAAGAGCCAGGCATGACGCGGTATCTCCCTTATCTCGCCCACGTGCTGTCCGAAGAGCACGATGCCCCACGTCAGCAGCAGGATGACGGTGGTGCGGATAGCCGTAGCCAAATCTGAATTAATGTCCTTCACGCCCACCTTGGCGAAGATGGCGGTCAGCGCGGCAAAGAGGGCGGACAGCAGTGCGTAATATTTCCACATAATCGCTTTCCTGTTTTTAAGTCGGTTGCAAAGTTATTGTATCTGCGCAAAGGTAGGAGCGGATTTTGTAGGAATTTTGAAGAAAGGAGAAAAGCCTCTGCCGGGAATAGTACTTTCTCCTGTAAGATTTGTCGGAGCTTCGGATGGGGGCGGATTACTTAGCATAAGGCTTGTATTCTTCAGGGATAGGAATATGGAAATGGTAGCACAAGGCAAGCACATCTTTAATATCGTTTTCATCAAAAACATATCCTGTGTGGAAAGCGACCTGTGCCTGGGGAGGAATACACGACACTTTCTTTCTGCCGATACAGCCTTCTCCATTGAACGTGTCCGCCGGATAAATTGCTCCTTCAAAAACAATCTTCCGTTCCGAAGTATATGTAAACAAATGCAAGTCCACCGTCCGCCCATCCGCATCTGCGAAAACGATGTGCTGCGGAGTGGAATATGTTTCTGTCCGTTCCTTGAATCCCTGTTGATGTAAAGCATGAATGAAACGCACAGCCTGCCTTTCTTCCACAAACAAGTCAATGTCTTGATGTTCTCTCGTTTGTTCGCCTAACAATGCATCTACACCCCAGCCGCCGTCAATGAAAACATTTATCTCCAATTCTTCGGCAAGCATGATTAAATCAATAGCATCTTTTTCGGTAATCATATCTAAATTTTGGAAGTTTGTTTGCGAAGGTATGAAAAATCAGCAAGCTTGGCAAACACTAAGCCTCATCAAAAACAGATTTACACCGTCGGCCCCCCGAAAGACTCTACCGGGCAAAAATATGCCGGAATATTTCTTTCACTACTTCTGACTTCGCATCGGCATACTCTTGTACATATTTCCAATCTTTGGTAGCCAAATGCTTTTTCGTGTTTGCATACAGACGGCGGTCATCTTCATGCGCTATCAGCCAATCACGGAAGTCTATCATTCTGTCTGCTTCCTTGCATCCGATTGAAAAGACATGCAAATTCACTTCCGGCGATTTGCCTTTGAACATCCGATGTTCAAACCATTCTGGTTCACGGATTCTAAGAACATATCCTGCGTCTTGCAATAACCTCACGTAGTAGGTTTCATCTGCCGAATCTGGTACCAAAAGAAGAATGTCGATAATCGGTTTCGCGCATAATCCAGGAACTGAGGTGGAGCCGACATGTTCGACAATAATCTCTTTTCCGCACAAGGCTTTTTCTATCCGACTCTTTTCACGTTGAAACATAAGTTTCCAATGAGGGTTATATTCATCCAAAATGATTTTCTCCGACAATTCGGCAAGATTCCCGATAGTTACCTTTTCAAGATAATCTTTTGATGTCATAGTTTTTTCTTGCGAAGGTATGAAAAATCAGCAAGCGGAGCAAACACAAAGCCCCACCATTCACCGGTAAATCCTCCACATCAGCGCCGGAAGCCCCACCAGCAGCAGGTGCCCGCTACTCTCGCCCAAGTCGTAGCCATAATAATCCGTGGCATCCTGTGCGTTCCATCGGAAAGAGGTTTGTCCCCCGTCTTTGGTCAGGACGGGTACGAACAGGTAATCCCCGTTCAGCTCCAGCCGTGAACGGGTGTACAGCGCCTTTAGCCGCCTGAGTTCCGCCTGCTCGATTTGCAGTTGGTGGCGGTAATCGTGAAGCAAGGGGCTGTAATTCCGTGCAGCTTCTGCATAATAAGACAAATCATGAGACATTTGCTGCCCTCCTGCCGTAAGGATACAAAAGGAAAAGACTAAAATAAAACATATCCGAATCATATTGATACCGTTTATTCCGGCAAAAATAGATACGGATGTTGTAGGAATCTTGAAGACATCCGGCAAATCCCCAAGAATAGTGAAGACAAATGCATCAAGGCGTGAAAACTTTTTGAAGAAATCCCACCGTCAAGTTAGAAGTGCAACTCCGCCACCGCCT
>ULSD01008133.1_pt1 | contig 32016 bp, 26 predicted proteins | sample 1956051 | NCBI WGS metagenome assembly ULSD01 (sample SAMEA4835699, study PRJEB28245) | human gut metagenome | biome: gut microbiome; material: fecal sample | place: Denmark | collected 2008
CATGCTTAACAAATTTATCGAATGAAATCAAAACAGCTTCTCATCATCGAATGACAATAATCTATTCCTGTAATACTCGTATTGTTCTTGCCGCGCTTGCAGCTCCGCTTGCAGCGAAGCTGTAAGCTCTGTGAAGTGGTCGAGAATACGGACTATCTCTTCTTGGATGGGGAGAGGGGGAATGGGGATTTCAAATTTCTCTATAACATTCCTATCTATTGTTGGCACACCCCCAATCCTTTTTTGCGAATAAAAATAATCTTCAAATCCAACTAAATAGTAATAAAGAAATTTATTATTGACATAATTGACTTGACCTAACCAAAAACTACCATCTGAGCACCAAAAAGGCTTGTCTAAAAATTTAACACCTCCAATACCCCCTGTATTTATTACGATAACAGTATTTGCAGGGGCGTTAAATTGATTAAATTTACCTAATATGCTGTCCTTACTACCATGATAAACTTCATATCTGCCATCATCAGACAATTGACTTTTAGTTAATCTTCTTCCTCTATTTACGCCAACTGTCTCTTGAATTGTTTTATACTCCACCCCTTCCGGGCAAAGCTCCTGCAACATCCTTTCTATCCTATTCATGCCATATCCTCCCCTTCCAAATCCGCAATAATTTTATCTATCTCTGCCCGCAACTCATTCTCGTGCGCCACAATACGGCGGATACGCTCGTTCAGTTCCTTGATATCGGTCTGTGGGCGGGTGTCCTCGGCCTCTACATAGCTGCTGACGGAAAGGTTATAATCATTCTCAGCAATGGCGGCATTGTCTATAAGTGCTGAGAAGTGGGGCACAATCTGACGATGGGTGTACTCGTCCACGATGTGCGCGATGTTGTCGGGTGACAGTTTGTTCTTGTTGCCTTCATGCACAAATTCCGCCGAGGCATCTATGAATAGCGTCTTATTCTCACGCTTGTTCTTGCGCAACACAATGATGCAAGTGGCGATAGACACACCGAAGAAAAGGTTTTGTGGCAACTGGATAACCGTGTCTACATAGTTGTTGTCCACCAGGTACTTGCGAATTTTTTGTTCTGCTCCTCCACGGTAGAGTACGCCTGGGAATTCGACTATCGCCGCCGTACCGTCGGTGGACAGCCACGAAAGCATGTGCATGGTGAAAGCGAGGTCGGACTTGGTCTTAGGTGCCAGCACCCCGGCAGGGGCAAAGCGTGGGTCGTTAATCAGCGTAGGGTTGGCATCTCCTTCCCACTTTGTGCTGTAAGGCGGATTGCTGACGATGGCATCGAATGGCTCGTCGTCCCAATGGCAGGGTGCGGTCAATGTGTCGCCGCAATGGATGTCGAACTTGTTGTAGTTGATGTCGTGCAGGAACATGTTGATGCGGCAAAGGTTATAGGTGGTGATATTGATTTCTTGCCCAAAGAAGCCCACACGTATGTTTTCCTTGCCCAGCAACTTGGCGAACTGCAACAGCAGGGAACCCGAACCGCAGGCAGGGTCGTACACCTTGCGTACCTCGGTCTTGCCTACGGTAACGATGCGCGCCAAGAGGTTGCTGACCTCTTGCGGCGTGAAGAACTCGCCGCCCGATTTCCCGGCATTGCTGGCATACATGGTCATCAGGAACTCGTAAGCGTCGCCGAACACGTCTATCTGGTGGTCGGCATAGTCTGCCTTCAGGTCAAGGCTGCCTATCTTGTCCAGAATCTTGCAAAGCGTTTCGTTGCGTTTCACCACCGTTGCGCCCAGCTTGTTGCTGTTCACGTCGATGTCGTCAAACAACCCTTTCAGATCGTCCTCGCTCTCCGTGCCTTTGGCGGATGATTCGATGTTGGTGAACACCTGTTGCAGCGTTTCGTTCAGGTTGGCATCGTTCTTTGCATTCTTCCTTACGTTGCAGAACAATTCAGAGGGCAGGATGAAAAAGCCTTTTTCTACCACCAACTGTTCCCTGGCACTTTCCGCTTCTTCGTCAGGAAAGTCGGCATAGTCAAAATCATCGTACCCGGCGGCACGCTGCAAGTGGTTGATATAATTGGTGATGTTCTCCGAAATGAAACGGTAGAACAACATGCCAAGCACATATTGCTTGAAGTCCCATCCGTCCACGCTGTTGCGCAAGTCCTCCGCCACAGCCCATATCGTCTTGTGCAGCTCCTGCCGCTGTTGATTGCTTGTTGCCATTGTCTTTCTGTTTTATGATAGTTACTCTGCAAAGATACACATAATATCAAAATTAAACGAATTTGTGCAATGGGATCGTATGTCTCGGAAAGAATATAAATCCAATTACAAAAGTAGAGGATTTTTATGATACTCTCCTATCTGCTAAAGTTTTTCTTTGTTCCTGAAGTAAGATTTAAAAGCAATTCAGATTTTCAACCGAAGGGTACTCAGAAAACTGATACAGAAAGAAAATATCCCCAAGTATCCCCTAAGCACCCCCTAAGTGCCCCTCAAGTAAAATTACTTACCCAAGTTATCTTTCCGACGCTAATTATACAAAATTAGTTCCTGCTTTATGCGAGCCAATAGTCAAGAATGTACAATGAGCAAGGCGCATTGGTTTTATCAGTGTATATCTTTTGATAAAAGGTTGCTGCTATTATCTTCTTGCTTCAACACAGATAGCTTTGTCTGCTGTAAGATTAATAATCTTGCGCTTGTAAGATTAATAATCTTGCAGCCTGAAGATTAATAATCTTACAGCGGATGCACCTATATTCCTCCGCATAGATAACCGCAAACAACACGATATTTCCATGCGCGAACTGGCACATGCGTATACCGAAGACACACAAGTGAAATGGAACGGCGTGTTGGGACGCATGGAACTGAAAGCGGAAAACGATGTCAAGCTACAACAAGTAAACGTGTATCCGGACATCGCAGGCAAGCGGATAAAAGTAAAAGCCGTCTTGGTGCGGACCAATCCCCAGACCACTCAGGCAGAGATTACCTTGCAAGTCAACTGCGCCGAGACCGGCAAGGCATACGAGCCGCAAACCTATCCGGCCGCATTCCCTCATGATACGGTCTGCATAGAAAAAGAATATGCGCTGGACGAAGACATGCGCCTGTGGGACGAGTTCTCTCCCACCCTCTATACATTGCAGGCAAGCTGCCATACCCGGCAGGGTACAGACCGCTATGAAACCACTTTCGGCATGCGCGAGATTGGGCATACCGACGGTTATCTTACCATCAACGGCAACCGGATATTCCTGCGCGGAACATTGGAATGCTGCATCTTTCCGCTGACCGGAACGCCTCCGACCGATGAAGCCGGCTGGGAAAAAGTATTCTCTACCGCCAAAGCATGGGGACTGAACCACTTGCGTTTCCATTCGTATTGCCCGCCCGAAGCCGCTTTCAAGGTGGCAGACCGCATGGGATTTTACCTGCAAGTGGAATTGCCCAACTGGTCGCTTACGGTAGGAAAGGACACCGCCACCAACCGTTTCCTATACCAGGAGTTCGACCGCATCATTGCCGCGTATGGAAACCATCCTTCTTTTTGCATGTTGAGCGCAGGCAACGAGCTGCAGCCCGACTTCCAGTTCCTGAACGCATTTGTGGGCTACATGAAACGGCAAGATAACCGTCACCTGTATGCCACCACCACATTCACCTTCGAGCAAGGGCATGGCACACAACCCGAACCGGAAGACGACTTCTTCGTTACCCAATGGACAGACAAAGGCTGGATACGCGGACAAGGCGTATTCGATGCCGAAGAACCCAACTTCAACAAAGACTACCGGAAAGCGGCAGAAGGCATAAAAGTCCCGCTGATTTCGCACGAGATAGGGCAATACTCGGTATATCCGGACATGAAAGAAATCGGGAACTACACCGGCACCTTGGAACCGCTCAACCTGAAAGCCATCCAAAAAGACCTGGAAAAGAAAGGGCTTGCCGGCAAAGCCGAACGTTACCTACAAGCTTCAGGCAGATTTGCGGTACAACTCTACAAAGAAGAAATCGAACGTGCCATGAAAACACCGCAATTCAGCGGCTATCAACTGCTTGGCCTGCAAGATTTCCCGGGACAAGGCACGGCACTCGTCGGTCTGGTCAATGCGTTTTGGGAATCGAAGAAGTTGACCGATGAACGTTATTTCCGTCAGTTCTGCTCGCCGGTCGTCCCGCTCGCCCGTTTCGAAAAAGCTACTTGGACAACCAACGAAACCTTTGCCGCACAAGTGGAAATAGCCAACTATTACAAAGAAGACATCCGCGGCAAGCATATCCTGTGGCAATTGACAGACAAGACCGGATATGAAGTGGGGCGAGGGAAACTGGATGCCGGTGATGTTGTGCTGACTCAAGACATCAGCCAGGCACTGTCGGCTTTGGAAGCAGGGAAAAAAGTCCTCCTCTCTCCACGTCCCGATAAACTGGAAGGGTTGGAAGGCAAGTTCCTTCCGGTGTTCTGGAGCCCCGTCCATTTCCCCAAACAGGCAGGAACCATGGGCATACTTTGCGACCCCAAACATCCGGCACTTCTGCATTTCCCTACCGAGATGCATAGCGACTGGCAATGGTGGAACCTGGTTAAACACTCCAAGGTATTGGTCATGGATTCGTTGCCCGATTTGCAACCTATCATAGAAGTAACAGACAATTTCGTAAACAATCGCCGACTGGCCTCCGTCTTCGAAACTAAATACGGAAAGGGCAAACTCATCATGAGTTCAATAGACCTCTTGTCGACTGAGAGCAAACAGAAACCTGAAGTAAAGCAACTGCTCTATAGTCTGACACAATACATGAATTCGGCAGACTTTGTCCCCACCGGAACCGTCAGCAAACAAGACCTGCTTTCTTTTTTCAGCAAGCAGAACAAAGGTGTTGAAAAACGGACAGATGCCCGTTCGATTTACGAAGAATAACTGACAAGAATTAAAGCCTGTTTCAAATTCAAAATAGCTTCTTAACTGAAAGGATTTTCCACAAGAAGGAGACAAAGGCCGCCCCTGCTATCAGACAGGGCAGACTTTGTCTCCTTGTCTTAATTACTTTGCATTTTCTTCTCCAGCCACCAATACAATCTCCCCAAACAAAGAAGTGCCACCAGTGTAGGCAGGAAAAATAGGACAGCATTGACTGAAGGCAATGCAAACGACAACGAATGCCACCAACGAACTATGGATGCGCCATACAACTTAACAACATAATAGGTCACACCACAGAATGTGCACAAACAAAATACAGCCAATGCCCACCAAAGACGGTGTTCCTCCCGACGTTCACGTGCAAAGGCCTCCTCGCGCACCTGCTGCATCATACGATATGTAAAATTACTTGGCAAGCGGTATGACGATTGTTTGCCCAGTGCTTTTTTCAGTCCTTTATCTGTTGTCATAGCTTATTTCTCCTTTGTTCATTAATAGATAGAGTTTCTCGCGTATACGGTGCAGTTTCACCTTGATATTGCTAACGCTTTGGTTCAAGATATGCGCTATCTCATCGATATTCTTCTCTTCTTCGTAAAAAAAAGTGATGATGGCACGTTCTTCGGGAGCAAGCTGTTGCAAGGCTTCCTGAAGACGGGCAACACGGTCTTCCGAATCGTCATCCAGTGCTTCGTCCACCTCTGTTTCGGAAACCCGCTCCCATTGCTTATCATCTATCGCCAGCACTTCTTCACGCCTCTTACGCAATGCCGAAAGCGCGGTATTGTAGGCAATGCGGTATATCCACGTAGAAAAACTGCTGCCTCCTGTAAACGAGCCAAGGTGGCGGAAGGCTTTCATGAAAGTGTCTTGCGTCAGCTCTTCGGCGTCTTCCGGAGATGATACCATCCGGACAATCAACGTAAAAATCTGTTGTCCGTATGTATCTAGGAAATAAGCGAAAGCTTCGGTTTTCCCCGCCAACACCTGTGCGATGATATGTGACTCGTTCGTATTCATTTCATACTTTTAGACGCAAACAGAAGAAAGAGGTTACAACTATCGGTGAAAAAAATTCTCGTATATGATAGTCCAATAGTTCTATATACACCATTTCCCTCCAACGCGATATTCTTCCTTTATAGCTTTATATATCTGCAACTGGCTACATATATATAAAGCAATGACCATGCAAGTATCTTTAAAGGCAAAGACAAGTATATGCTTGTTTCTACTGGAAGTTTGCGGACATTCTTTTTCATAAATATCTTTATCATTTGGTGTAACCTTCCGCATCCACTTGCGTCTAAAGAAACAAAGAAACAAAATAAAACTGATAATAATATGGATGAATTAATGATTGTTGCCAATGTGGCTATTATTTTTGGAGTGATGTACAAGTTGTTCGAACTTTATGCCAAACGGAAAGAACGAATCATGCTGATTGAAAAACTACCTCCCGAATTGCTGGACAAAGAAAAAGTGAAATGTCCGAACTCTTCTTCTCCTTCGGGTTTCTTCTCTGCCCTGCGCATGGGCTGCTTGTTCTTGGGCATCGGACTGGGTCTAATTGCCGGCTATTGCATCGTCTACAACACACAACCGGCATATTTCTCAAACTACGACCATCATGTAAACGAAACCGTTTCCCTTATCTATGGAGCCAGCGTCCTGATAGGCGGAGGCATCGGACTGATAGTTGCTTTCCTTGTAGAACTGAAGCTGAACAAAAAGAACGAAGAATAATTAAGAATGAAGAATTAAGAATGAAGAAACAACGTTCGGCATTAGCCAATCCTATGCAGGCGAAGCGATTCTTCATTCTTAATTCTTCATTCTTAATTCTCAAAGAGTTTCCCGTTGATGTACAGGTTCTTCATCGTGATATCGCTCACGTTCTCGATGCGGTTCCCGTTCTCCTTTACATTATTAAAGTGACAATCCTCCAGCGATACGTTGGATACATGCTTGTCATCGTCCAGCCCGATAGCCACGATGCCGTAACGACTCTTTTCGCAGGTCACGTTCTTCAGGTGAACATTGCGCACCGTCGGGTCAAATCCCCGGTTGCATTGCTCGCGCTCCTCGTATTTCAGGTTGATGCGCAACACCGCCTCGTTGCATTGCCCTACCTTGATATTCCGCACAAACACGTTCTCTATCACACCACCCCGGCAGGTGCTGGTCTTGATACGGATGACACGGTCCAGTTGCGGGCTGTCCATCACACAATCTTCTACATATAGGTTGCGGTATCCGCCCGATATCTCGCTTCCGATAACCACACCTCCATGCCCGTTCTTCATCTCGCAATTCCGCACGACGATGTTCTCGCTCGGGATGTTCCATTTGCGCCCGTCTTCGTTCCGTCCCGATTTAATCGCAATGCAATCGTCTCCCGTATCGAAACGGCAATTCTCTATCAGCACGTTCTTGCACGATTCGGGGTCGCATCCGTCCCCGTTCGGACCGCGGTTGAATATCTTCACGCCCCGTACAATCAGGCTCTCGCAAAACAAAGGATGGATGACCCAAAAGGGCGAGTTCAGCAAAGTCACATCTTCTATCAGCACGGTATTGCACGAATAAAAATTAACCAGTTGAGGTCGCAGTCCATCTTCAGGAGTCATTACACGTTCGTAAATCGGACGTTTCAGTTCGGCATATCCCATCAGACGCTCGCGGCTTCCCAACTTCTGGCTACGCATCCCCTCTTTCCAGCCGTAACGGGATGCACCACACATATACCACCAATGTTCGTTCGAGCCCTGCCCGTCAATGATTCCCTTACCGGTCAGCGCGATATTCGTTTCGCCATACGCATAAATCAACGGATGAGCATTATAGCAATCCAATCCTTCCCAACGAGTAATAACTGCAGGGAAATAAAGTTCTTGAACGGTAGAAAACTTCAGTATAGCCCCTTCCTCCACATGCAGGTTTACATTGCTTTTCAAGGTTATCGGACCGGTATAAAACGTTCCTTTAGGAACTAATACCGTGCCTCCTCCTTCCTGGCTGCAAGTTATAATCGCCTGATTGATAGCTTCGTGGCAAGGTTCTTCGGGTGTATCGGACCTTGCACCGAAATCTACGATATTGTACACCCTGTCGGGAAAATGAGTGAGTTTGATTTGTTGTTCGATTTTTACCGATTGGGCAAAAGCCTTATCAAAGTCAACAGGTTCGGAAGCCTGCAAGGAGAAACCCGCAAAAGCCAGCAGGGAAATCAATAATGTTTTCATAAATAATTCATTATTTGGTTAAGATCAGGAGTTAAAAGGGAGTTGCTTCAAGGAGTTAGAAGCCAATACTTTTACTTATGCAAGCCATAACCGGATATTAGCTTTTAACTCCAAGCCCGTTTCAGCGGGCGATAACTCCTTCTCACTTCTTTAACTTCTAATTTTAACTTCTAATTATATCGCTTAATTCTTCTTTTCTTTCAACAAATCACGTATCTCGGTCAACAACTGGATATCTACCGGAGGAGCAGGCGGAGTCTTTGTCTCGGCTTCTTTCTTCCGAGTCAATGCATTGATGCCTTTCACTAAAAAGAATACCGCCAAAGCGATAATCAGAAAATCGAAAGTCACCTGGATAAAGTTTCCATAATTAAGCGCCACTTCGGGAGTGACCACTTCTCCGTCTTTCACTACCGCTTGCTTGATAACCCACTTCAGGTCAGAAAAATTCACACCTCCCACCAGCAGACCTATCGCCGGCATTATTACATCGCCTACCAGCGATGACACGATCTTGCCGAAAGCACCGCCAATAATGACACCTACCGCCATGTCGATGACATTTCCCCGCATGGCAAATTTCTTAAACTCGTCGAATGTCTTTTTCATCTTGCTCCGTTTTTGAATCCGTTTACGTGCACAAAGATAATAAAATCAAACACAGGAAACAGAAATCAGGCAAGAAACTTTGAAATGAAAGAGAATACTCGTAGCTTTGCACCGCTATTTTCCTATGATTATGAACCGGAACAGAAGACTATACACATTAGGACACATACTATTGATGTGCCTTGCATTAATCCTACCGCAAAACCTGTTGGGAATAGAAACGGAAACAACATTCCGTATTACCGTCCTGAAGTCGAACGGACAACCCCAGCCGGGCATAATTCTGAAAATTTCCGGACGAAGCCAGGAGTATACCGGGGATGCACAGGGAATCATTACCTTCCGGTATGCCACCGAAGATAGTTATACCCGTACGGCAAACTTATATTTTCCAACCGACCGCAATAAATCGGTCGCCTCGTTCGCCCTTGAAGCTGAAAACGCTACCCGGACATTCTATCTGGACAGCCCACAAGATATTGTAGCATTCAAGCAAAGCCAGCAGACCTTCCCCGTCGAAGGCATTGTAAGTTCTGATACCGGTGAACCGATAACGGGAGCTATCATCAGCATCCTGGGAACAGGACGGCGAACTACGACCGACGAAATCGGATTATTCCATATCGATGCCGACTTCAACCATCCGGTGACCGTGCGTGCCGACGGGATGGACAACCTCTCTATTCCCATCCAACAGTTCCTGCAATACCCGAACGAACCACTCCCCATCACAATGTATGCCAAAAGTTCGGTACGTATCTATGCCTCTGCCGAACAGATGCCCGAATTTCCAGGAGGAATGAAAGCCTTTACAAGATATGTAAAAAGGAATTTAAAATACCCCGAACGTGCCAAACGGGACAGTCTGGAAGGAGTAGTGGCAATACAATTCGTCGTAGAAAGAAACGGGCGGATCACCTCACCCACCATTGTACGTAGCCTGGAGCCTACAATGGACACGGCGGCACTAGCCCTTATCCAACAAATGCCTCGTTGGATTCCGGCAAAAGACCACGGAATCACAGTACGCTGCAAATACTCGGTACCCATACAGTTCAAAATAGAACGTCCGAAACCTATACAGCACCGACCAATACCAGCACAAGCCGACAGCATCTTGCACCGCGACACGCTGACTGTTGACTCGCTCCGCACCGATTCGCTTGCCATAGACTCCTTGCACATGCTCCGGAAAGTATTGACGGATTCGTTGCGTACAGATTCAATTCGGCTACAAAAAGACTCGTTATCTTTACCAGCCGACTCACTGAACATCGGGGTCGACTCGTTACTTCTGAAGAAAGACAGCCTGCTGCTACCTACCGACTCCATCGCACCGAAAGACTCGCTGGAACAAATTTCTACCGGTCAGCAAGCAACGGAACAAAAGCCTAAGAAACGCAACATCTTTGTCCGCTTCTTCCGTTGGCTGTTCGGAATCAAGGATAAATAAGAGCATAACTGCCTTGCTTGTAAGAAGCTGTTTTGAATTTATCGTGCGATGATTTGGGATGAGTTTTTGAGGCATTTCCGCTTCTGTGATGAGGAAGATAGCGGGCTATCTGACGAAGAACAGGAGCGAAAAGGACCAAAAAATCGCCCAAAGCACACACGAAAACGGATACATCAAGCCAAGAAAAACTTTTTGGAGAAATTCAAAACAGCTTCTAAGATTATTAATCTTCATGCTGAAAGATTATTAATCTTAGAAGCTGTAAGATTAATAATCTTACAAGCGATGCAACTATTGCGAAAACATAAACGCATACGGCTTCATCGCCTTACGAAGCAAGTTTCATCAACCGACACATACAGCTTCGCAGGCAAATGAAGCCGTATACGTTAAAACTCCCATTCAAGTCCATCCTGCCCTAGTTCAAAATATGGTATATAAAAACCAATATTTCCCCCTCTACCACACGAAAAAGACGTACTTTTGATACAAAAACAAAAACATCTTTTATGAAACATACGAAACCAGTCTGGCTTGCCATGGCATTTAGCTTTAGCTTATTTACCGCCTGTGCGGATACATCCCCTAAAACTGAGCAAGAAAAGCCCGGACAAGAAGAACCTGAACCGGAGCCGGACGAAGAAGAATTGCCCGACTATCCCGCTCCCGACCGGAACGCAACCCCCGCCTTTCCTTATGCTTTCGGAGCCGGACGCTTTACTTCCGGAGGAGCGGAAGGGAAGGTATATACCGTCACTTCCCTTGCCGATGACGGCTCTACGGGCACCTTGCGCTGGGCATTGAACCAATCGGGCAAGCGCACCATCGTCTTTGCCACGGGCGGACTTATCGAATTAAGCCAAGAGCTTAAAATCAATCATGGAGATGTAACCATTGCCGGACAAACCGCACCGGGAGGAGGCATCTGCCTGAAAGGGCATCCGGTTGTAGTAAATGCAGATAATGTCATCATACGGTTTATCCGTTTCCGCATGGGATCGGACAACCTGACGGAAACCGAAGCCGACGGAGGCGATGCCGTGTGGGGCAGAGGACGGAAAAACATCGTGATAGACCATTGCTCGATGAGCTGGAGCACCGACGAGTGTGCCTCTTTCTATAATAACGAGAACTTCACCCTACAATGGTGCATCATCAGCGAAAGCCTTACGCTCTCCGAGCATAGCAAAGGAAGGCATGGGTACGGAGGCATCTGGGGAGGAGAACCTGCCTCGTTCCACCATAACCTGCTGGCACACCATAGCAGCCGTACGCCCCGCCTTTCGGGAAGCCGCACCACGGGCAATCCCGATAAGGAGCAAGTCGACCTGCGGAATAACGTATTCTATAATTGGGGACCGACCAACGGAGGCTATGCGGGCGAAGGAGGCTCGTACAATTTCATCAACAACTATTACAAGCCGGGGCCTTCCACCTGTACGAAGAAAGGCATTGTCAACCGCATCTTCCAGCCTAACGGGGATGACGGAAGCCAGCAAAACCCGAAAGGCGTATGGGGAACTTTCTACGTAAACGGGAACTATTTCGATGATACCTGCCCCAACTTGCCCGAAAACTACAAAAAACTGATAGCGGAAGTCAATGCAGATAACTGGTCGGGCATACATCCCAATGAAAACAATTGCCCCTTGCCCGAAGGAGGCATCGAAGCCATCCGGTCGGGAGAAGCCTTCCTCATCACTCCCGATGCGGACGAATACACCCAACCGGCACAAGATGCCTACGAATGGGTATTGGCCCATGCGGGAGCATCGCTCGTCCGGGATGAAGTAGACGCGCGTATTGTCGATAACGTGCGCCAAGGGAATTATACCGCCGAGGGAAGCAACGGAAGTTCGAACGGACTAATAGACCGTGCCGAAGACGTAGGCGGATGGCCCGATTACGCACCGGGCACAGCTCCGGCAGACACAGACGGAGACGGCATGCCCGATGCATGGGAAGAGGAACAACACTTGAACCCGAACGATGCTTCGGACGGAGCCAAATACAACCTCAGCCCCTATTATACCAACTTGGAGGTTTACCTGAATAGCTTAGTAGAAGATTTATATCCTAACCCTTAATACCTTATTATATATGAACCTGAAAAGAGAACTCGGAACAGCCGCCTGCCTGATTGCGCTCTCGTTATGCGCCTTACCGGCATCAGCATCCACCGACCGCGTACCGGCATTCCCCGGAGCCGACGGTGCGGGGAAATATACTACCGGCGGAAGAGGCGGAAAAGTATATACCGTCAATTCCTTGAAAGACGACGGGTCGGAAGGCACGTTGCGCTGGGCAATCCGCAAGAAAGGGCCGCGCACCATCGTATTTGCCGTAAGCGGCATCATCGAACTGCAATCCCCACTCTATATCAATAACGGAGACCTGACCATTGCCGGACAGACCGCTCTGGGCGACGGCATCTGCCTGAAAAACTATACGCTGGGAATCAAGGCGGACAACGTCATCATCCGCTTCATCCGTTCACGCATGGGAGCGGACATCAAGCAAAAAGGGAACGATGCCATGAACGGATTCAATAACCACCGGGACATCATCATCGACCATTGCTCGATGAGCTGGAGCACGGACGAATGTGCCACGTTCTACGATAACCGGAACTTCACGATGCAATGGTGCATCGCCAGCGAAAGCCTGCTCAACTCCATCCACGAAAAAGGCAAGCACGGCTATGGAGGCATCTGGGGAGGACAGCCCGCCTCGTTCCACCACAATCTGCTGGCACATCACTCCAACCGCACGCCTCGCCTGTGCGGAAGCCGCTATACAGGCAAGCCCGAAGAAGAGCGGGTGGAATTGTTCAACAATGTCATCTACAATTACGGAAGTGCCGGAGCATACGCGGGCGAAGGAGGTTCGTATAATTTCCTGAACAATTACTATAAGCCCGGTCCCTATACCGCTACGGTCTCCTCATACAAACGTTTGTTTACAGCATATCCCGATGACGGAACGAACTCCAATACAAAAGGTATTCACGGTGTTTTCTATCTGAACGGGAACTACATGGATGATTCATGCACCAAGCTGAGCGAAAAGCAACGGAAAGACATGCAAAAGGTGAACAAGGACAATACCGTAGGGTTGATTTTAAAAGACAAAACCGCGGACAAAACAACTTACTTATCCGATTCCCCCTTCGATATAGCCGAACATACTTCGCTCCAACCGGCACACGAAGCTTATGAAGCCGTATTGCAATACGCAGGAGCTTCTTTCAAACGGGATGCATACGACCAACGTATCGTAGACGAAACCCGGCAGGGCATCTATCATTATGAAGGAAGCCACGGAAGTACTAACGGCATGATAGACCAACCCAGCGATGTAGGCGGATGGGATGAATACCAGTCTGACATTGCTCCTATTGATACTGACTCCGACGGGATGCCCGATGAATGGGAAAAACAGCACGGCTTAAACCCCAATGACGCCTCGGATGGGGCTGTTTACAGCCTGAGTACCGACTATACCAATCTGGAAGTTTATCTGAATAGTTTAGTTAACCATTTATATCCGAAAAACTGAGAAGTAAGAGTTAAGCCATGAAAAACCAATTACTATGCCTGCTGATATGTGGACTGGCAAGTTTCGCACACGCACAAGATATCCCCTCACTAAAAAGTATGGATGACGGCATCCACCACTGGAATCTGGGACATCCCGTCCGCAACTATGCCCGCTATGCCCCTGAACAGTACAAGGAAATAGCCAACAATTTCATTGCTTACCAGAATCAAGACGGCGGATGGCCCAAAAACATCGACTGGCTGGCCATTCTGCCGCCCGACTCGGTATACAGCACATTAAGCGACCGATACAAACGCAGTACGCTGGACAACCGCAATACGTACTCACAAATCGATTATCTTGCCCATGTATATACGCTGACCAGACAGGCACGCTACAAAGATGCCGCTCTCAAAGGGTTGAGCTACCTTCTTAAAACTCAAAAGAAAAACGGAGGCTGGCGCGGCTGGGACGTAGATGCCATCACATACAATGATGAGGTGACCACCGGTGTACTGGAACTCTTTTTACGCATCAACGAAGGAGATATCCATTACACCTGGCTGGACGACACAATGAGGAAAAAAATCCACCAGGCATTTTGGAAGGGAATCGACATGATTTTGCATACTCAATATGTACAGAACGGCACCAAAACTGTATGGGGACAGCAACACGACAACAAGACATTGCTCCCTACACATGCCCGCAGCTTCGAACTTCCGTCATTGGTTTCGAGCGAAAGCTGTAGTATCCTGCGCCTGCTGATGCACATTCCTCACCCTACACCTCCGGTCATAGATGCCGTAAAAGCCGGCATATCCTGGCTGGAAAAATCAGCAATCCAAGGTATCCGCATCGAAAAGGTCCCCATAGACAAAACGCAAATCACCAACGCAGAATATCCCTACGACAGAATTGTCGTGGAAGACGCTAAAGCTCCACGCATCTGGGCTCGTTTTTACGAACTGGATACCAACCGTCCCTTCATGGCTAACCGCAATGGGAAAAAAGTCTATCAGCTGAAAGATGTAGCACCCGAACGACGGGTAGGCTATGCATGGTACACATACGTTCCCGAAGCCATCTTACAAGCTTATCCGGCATGGATAAAAAAAATAGAGGCAGAACAGGCATACACAGGCTACGAAACCATAAACGATATGCCTATCTTCTACCAAGAACTGAAGCAAACACTCACCTATCCACTGGCGTGGGGCAATGCACCAGAAAAAGATTTCAGCCGCTGGCGTGAACAGGCACGCCGGAAATTGCTGGAATGCATGCAGCCTGCACCTCCCGAATCTGCCTTCGATATGAAAGTCATCGAGAGTGAGCAACGTGAGGGCTATACGGCACAAAAAATCGTATTTAACATTTCCAAATGGTCTCGCGTGCCGGCATACCTCTTGGTACCTGAAGGAAAAGGTCCATTTCCTGCTATCCTGCTACTACACGACCATGGTGCACATTTCACCATCGGAAAAGAAAAGATGGTACGTCCGTTTCACGTATCAGAAGTCGTACAAGCAGATGCAGACGATTGGGTAACACGTTGCTACGACGGACAATACGTAGGTGATTATCTGGCGCAACACGGATACATCGTGCTGGCAGTAGATGCCCTGTTCTGGGGCGAACGCGGACGAAAAGAATATCCACGCTACGATTCGCAACAAGCTTTATCTGCTAATTTGCTTCAGATGGGCATGTCATGGGGAGCACTCATCACGTGGGACGATATCCGAAGTGCTGAGTTCTTGAGTTCTCTTCCTAATGTCGATAAGGAAAAAGTCGGTACAATGGGCTTTTCTATGGGAGCACATCGGGCATGGATGACCATGGCGGCCACCGATGCCGTAAAAGCCGGAGCTGCCGTATGCTGGATGAATACCACCGATAGTCTGATGACTTTAACCAATAACCAGAACAAAGGTGGTTCGGCATACGCCATGATTATCCCGAACCTCCGGCGTTACATGGATTATCCACACGTAGCAAGCATCGCCTGTCCCAAGCCAATGTTATTCACCAACGGACTGAAAGACAAACTTTTTCCGGTAGACGGGGTAAAGTCTGCATACGAAATCCTGCACAAAGTATGGGAAAGCCAGGGAGCCGATAAACACCTCCATACCCAACTCTACGACTTGCCCCATTTCTGCAGCAAAGAAATCCAGCAAGCCGTATTAGAGTTTTTCAATAAAGAATTCAACCATTGAAAACATATACCATCATTTTATGAAAAAAGTTCATTTGTTCTGCATCTTACTGACAGTTCTGTTCCTGTCAGCATTCAAGTCAGACCGGGTTATCACGATTTTTATGATAGGTGATTCCACCATGGCCAATAAATCGTTGGATGCCGGTAATTTAGAACGAGGCTGGGGACACGTTTTAGGAGGATTTTTCACCGAAGACGTACGCGTAGACAACCATGCTTTAAACGGAAGAAGCTCGAAAAGTTTCATTGACCAAGGACACTGGGAAGAAGTGGTAAACAAAATCCGCCCAGGTGACTATGTATTTATCCAGTTCGGACATAATGACGAGAAAACGAACCCTGACCGTCATACCGAACCAGGTACAACTTTCGATGAAAACCTCCGGAAATTCGTACGTGAGACACGCGAAAAAGGAGGTATTCCCGTCTTGTTTAATTCTGTAGTACGCCGCAATTTCGGTGAAAACCCCAATGCGATTGCTGCTGATGACCTCCGTCCCGAAAAGACAGATGCCATCGAAGAAGGAGATACGCTGATAGATACCCATGGAAAATATCTTGACTCGCCACGCAATGTGGCAAAAGAACTGGATGTAGTATTCATCGATCTCAACCGTGCCACAAAGGAACTGGTAGAATCAATGGGCGTAGAAGGTTCAAAAAGACTTTTCATGTGGATTCCGGCAGGTGTTTCACCCGCTTGCCCCAAAGGACGCCAAGACAATACCCATTTCAACGTATACGGTGCCAGACAGGTAGCCAGACTTGCCGTACAAGCCATCGAGAAGCAAATTCCCGAATTGGGCAAGTACGTACGTTATTATGATTTTGTAGTAGCAAAAGATGGTAGCGGCGATTTCTTCACCGTTCAGGAAGCAATTAATGCCGTACCCGATTTCCGCAAAAAACATCGCACTACCATTCTTGTACGGAAAGGCGAATACAAAGAACGTGTCATCGTCCCTGCCTCAAAAATCAATGTATCACTTATCGGCGAAGAGGGAGCCATAATCACTGATGACAATTATGCCTCGAAGAAAAATATTTTCGGCGAAGAAATGTCTACCTCCGGTTCATCTACCGTCTACATTTACGCTCCCGACTTTTATGCCGAAAACATCACTTTTGCCAATACGGCAGGAAAGGTAGGACAAGCTGTAGCATGTTTTGTCGACGGCGATCGTGCCTATTTCCGGCATTGCCGTTTTCTGGGCAACCAAGACACACTCTACACCTATGGCAAAGAAAGCCGACAATACTACGAGGAATGCTACATAGAAGGCACTGTCGATTTCATCTTTGGCTGGAGCACTGCCTTATTCAAAAATTGCGAGATACGAAGCTTAGGTGATGGCTATGTGACCGCTCCCTCTACCGACCAAGGGAAAGACTATGGATATGTATTCTGGAACTGCCGCCTGACTTCAGACAAGGAAACCAGCAAAGTTTATCTGGCTCGTCCGTGGCGTCCCTATGCCCAAGTGGTTTACATAGAATGCGAATTGGGCAAACACATTGTTCCGGCAGGCTGGAACAACTGGGGTAAAGCATCGAATGAAAAAACCGCGTTCTTCGCTGAATACAAAAGCACTGGCGAAGGAGCAAGCCCAAATACTAGAGTACCCTATAGCCACCAACTGACTGACATCACAAGATACCAGCCCGAAAAGGTATTGGCAGGAAACGATGGATGGAATCCTCTTAAAAATGGCAATGCCCTATTGACAGACATCAAGCGGTAACTGTAAGAACTAATCAGGAGTTAAAAGCCCAAACCTACAAGGTTATTGACTTTTAACTCCTGATTAGTTCTTACAGTTATACGACTTTTATTCGCACGGATTCCAATTTCCTGACATAAAATAAAAACGGTCCAAAGTTATGTCATTTACCTCTTTTTCGGTCAACTGCTTTGCCCATCCGACCCGTTGGCCGGTTATTGCACCTTCACCGGTGTTTCCGTATTCAGCATAACGAGCAGTCTTCTCATTTTCCTTATTATTCCAATTGTGCCAGCCTGCCGGAACAATGTGTTTGCCCAACTCGCAATTCATAAATACGGTAGAAGCATACGGACGCCACGGACGTCCCAGATAGACTTTATTTACACCGGCATCGGCAGTCAGTTTGCACTTATTAAACACATAACCATAAGAAATATAGGCAGGAGTAGAAGCTGCTGACACATACGAATTGGCTTTACTGTGAATGGTGCATCCCTCGAACCAAGCAGTAGAAGGACCAAAGATGAAATCAGTAGTTCCCTCTATGTAGCACCCTTCGAAATAAAGACGAGTTCCTTCTGTCCCCGTATAGACTGTATCTTGATTGCCCAACAACCGGCAATTATAGAATCTTAAGCAATCTCCTTCTGTATGCAAGGCTACAGCCTGTCCCAAGCGGGATGCATTATTCTCAATAGTTATGTTACGGAACGTGATGTAATTGCCCTCTACTTTCACCGTATAGGTTCGGAAAGTACCCATTTTGTTCATATTGGCATGATCGGCATTCGTTATTATTGTCTTGCCAGCATCTTCACCGATAATCTCAATGTGCTGAAGCCACGAAGGCACAACCAGCTTTTCACGATAAACACCATTCTTGACATAAATCTTTACATCATAATCCATAAAAGCTCTTGCCGACTCCAAAGCATCTTTTAAAGTAGTAAAGTCGCCCGAACCATCCTGAGCCACCATCAACGTTCTAGGTTCGGCAAAACGACGTTGCTCCTTAGGAAGACTTTCCCATTCCAGGCTTGCCAGAATAAACGGTCCAACAGCCTTCGGGTCGTTGTCACGAATCTTCTCATTTATATAATAGGTATAATCACCCGACCGGTAATTCTTGCCTCCCAGTCCGGCAACTGCGCAAGCACGGGTTATCGACACCAACCCATTTTCGTCCACCTTTATAAAATGATTTAAAATGCCTTCGTAACCTTTACGCGCCGTATTGAAATAAGAAGAACTGATATATCCCTTACGCACTGCTTTCAAGAGGGAATAGACAAACATCGTAGAGCAGGACGACTCCAAATAATTTCCTTCATCACCACTACGATCCATCACCTGATACCACAATCCTTCCGGACTTTGATATTTTTTCAACGTCTTGGCAACGTGGTTCAGTATCACCAGCAATGAGTCACGTCCCGGTTCATGCATCGGAAGATAATCAAGCACATCAACGATTGCCATTGTATACCATCCCAACGCACGTCCCCAGCAATGCTGCGACTGACCGGTAGTCTTATCCGCCCATTTTTCTGTCTTACTTACATCACAAGCATGTCGGAACAAGCCCGTCTCTGAATCGTACGTATGACGCGCAGCCAACTTTATCTGTTTGATAACCTCTTGATAATCTTCCGGTTCATTATTCCGGTAAGCATACTCCGCCAAATAAGGAACCCCCATATAGATACCGTCCAACCACATTTGGTGAGGATATACTTTCTTATGCCAAAAGCCTCCATCAGCATTGCGAGGCTGTCCATCGAACTGTGTGCGAATCAAATCCAAGGCTTTCTTGTACTTCGGTTCCTTAGTCTGTTCATAAATGCGGAACAAGAATTTTCCGGAATTGATACGGTCCAGGCTATATTCTTCTACCTTGTATTTCTTGATTGTCCCGTCTGCATTAACCATCGTATCGGCATAAGCCAAAGCATACTCGAAAAAACGGTTGTCGCCATAACGGTCGTACACATCCAACATAGCCCCTAATTCCAGCCCATGACAATAATCCCATTTCAATGACGGTTGGAAATCAAGTTGCCACGACTCAGGATTTCTTACCATTTCCGACTCTGCCATACGGACAGACCAAGGCTTCTGCGGCTCGAAGGAATCGGTCTTTGCCTGAATTTTACCCAAAGTTGCCAACACAACCCCCAACATCATAACTAAAAAGCTCTTGTTTCTCATAACGTGTTTTTTATTTGTTTTTGCATGAATGCCAACACTCCCTTAACAGTTACAAAAGTAAAGAAAAAGTAGATGGGCCATGTGGATTTTCTGGGCTTAAAAGTGGATTATTTATTCAAGAAACAAGAATTATCGTGTACGATAACGGAAAATTTCGACAAATACTGCAATTTCTTGCCAAATCAATTGCAAATTAAAAGAAAAGACCGTACATTTGGTGCAATTACATTCATTATTAACCTTATAAACGTATTTATAGTAAAGAGAAACGTAACGTATGGAACAGGTTTTTAGCTATATCATCGGTCTGGGAGCAGCGGTGATGATGCCTATTATTTTTACAATTTTAGGAGTATGTATCGGAATTAAATTCGGGAAAGCACTCAAGAGCGGATTGCTCGTCGGAGTCGGTTTTGTAGGATTATCGGTAGTGACCGCTTTGTTGACAAGCAGCCTGGGAGAACCACTGAAACGAGTCACCGAAATCTATGGGTTAAGTCTAGGTATCTTCGACATGGGATGGCCTGCTGCTGCATCAGTTGCATACAACACATCTGTAGGTGCTTTCATCATTCCTGTATGCCTTGCAGTCAATATCGTGATGTTGCTGACCAAAACAACCAAAACCGTCAACATCGACCTGTGGAACTATTGGCACTTTGCTTTTATCGGTGCTGTGGTCTATTTCGCATCAGACAATATCTGGTGGGGATTTTTTGCCGCCATTATCTGCTACATTATTACTTTGGTAATGGCAGACCTGACCTGCAAACAATTCCAGACCTATTACGACAAGATGGACGGCATCTCCATCCCTCAACCTTTCTGCCAGGGTTTTGTACCCTTTGCCGTAGTTATCAATAAGGCACTGGATAAAATTCCCGGATTTGAGAAATTAAACATCGATGCGGAAGGTATGAAAAAGAAATTCGGCATCATGGGTGAACCTCTTTTTCTAGGTGTCATCGTGGGATGCGGCATTGGTGCATTAGCTTGTGAAAGCGGCAAGCAGCTGGTCGACAACATTCCTGCCATTTTGGGACTGGGCATTAAGATGGGAGCTGTAATGGAATTGATTCCACGTATCACTTCATTATTCATTGAAGGATTGCGCCCAATCTCGGATGCCACCCGTGAATTAATTGCCCGCAAATTCAAGAATGCAAGCGGACTGAACATTGGTATGAGCCCTGCATTGGTCATCGGCCATCCTACAACGCTTGTTGTCTCGTTGTTACTGATTCCTGTTACTTTATTTTTATCGGTTATACTTCCCGGAAACCAATTCTTGCCGCTTGCCTCGCTGGCTGGTATGTTCTACTTGTTTCCGGCGGTCCTTCCCATCACTAAAGGCAACGTATTGAAAACATTCATCATCGGCCTGGTAGCTTTGATTGTAGGACTCTATTTCGTTACCGATTTGGCTCCTTTCTTTACCCAAGCCGCACAAGACGTATATGTAAAGACACAAGACTCTGCCGTAAAAATACCCGAAGGGTTCCAAGGAGGTGCACTCGACTTTGCCTCAAGCCTCTTCTCATGGGCTATTTTCCACCTTGTATATAATATGAAGATTGTAGGTTCTATTATCCTTGTTGCCTTTACACTGGCTTTGGCAATCTTTAACCGACGCCGGATTATCAAGGAAAGCCGCAACGCTGAATAATCAATAAAAAACAAACTATAAAAAACGAAAGCAACATGAAAAAATTAGCAATTGCAATGATGTTAGGTGCAGCCGCTTTATCGGCAAATGCACAAGTAAACGTACGCATGCAAACGGCATGCAACCCCCAAGATGTAAAAACATACGACACACAAAGACTTCGTAACAGTTTCATGATGGAAAAAGTAATGGTTGCCGACCAAATCAACCTGACTTATTCCATGTACGACCGCTTCATCTTCGGCGGAGCCGTTCCCGCAACCAAAGAACTGACACTGGAAACCTTTGATGCACTGAAAGCTCCTCATTTCCTGTTCAACCGCGAACTGGGAGTCATCAACATCGGTGGCGAAGGTATCGTAACCGTAGATGGCAAAGAATACGAACTGGGATTCAAAGAAGCCCTGTACGTTGGCCGTGGAAACAAAAATGTGACATTCAAGAGCAAAGATGCCAGCAAGCCTGCCAAGTTCTATATCAACTCGGCACTGGCACATAAAGAGTACAAGACACAACTGATTACCATCGACGGACGCAAAGGCTCTTTGAAAGCCAACTCATTCCCTGCCGGAAAAATGGAAGAAAGCAACGACCGTGTCATCAACCAGCTGATTGTGAACAACGTACTGGAAGAAGGCCCGTGCCAACTCCAAATGGGATTGACCGAACTGAAACCCGGCAGTGTATGGAACACCATGCCTGCACATACCCACAGCCGCCGCATCGAAGCGTATTTCTATTTCAACGTTCCTGAAGGCAACATGATTTGCCACTTAATGGGCGAACCACAAGAAGAACGTCTGGTATGGCTTGCCAACGAACAGGCTATCATGTCACCCGAATGGTCTATCCATGCAGCAGCCGGCACCAGCAACTACATGTTCATCTGGGGTATGGCTGGTGAGAACCTGGACTACGGAGATATGGACAAGATTTCTTACACAGAAATGAGATAAGCACCCTCCCGTCATTTATTAACTAAAAACTATCTAAACGATAAAAACAAGATTCAATACCATGAACAATTCAACTAATACCGGAGCGAAGATGAGCAATTACCGCTGGGTAATCTGTAGCATGCTATTCTTGGCTACTGCAGCAACTTATATGGACCGCCAGGTTCTATCGCTTACCTATAAAGACTTTATCGCTCCCGAACTGAACTGGTCGGATGCCAATTATGGAACCATCACGGGTGTATTCTCGTTAGTTTACGCCATCAGTATGCTGTTCATCGGAAAGTTTATCGATAAAGTAGGTACGCGCCGCGGTTATCTCATTGCCTTCGGCACATGGGTAGTGGGTGCATTCTTACATGCTTTTACCGGCATACTGACCAATGGCATTGTAAGTGGCGACTGGATGTTCACTTTCGGAGCCGCACGCGAAAACCTTGCCGCCATCAAAGCTACTGGAAATATCGCACTGGCGGTATCAACTGTCAGTGTCTGGCTGTTTGTATTCATGCGGTGCATTGTTGCCATCGGTGAATCGGGCAATTTCCCTTCAGCCATCAAGATTACTGCCGAATATTTTCCGAAGAAAGACCGTGGCTTCGCTACCGGCTTGTTCAATGCAGGTGCACAAGTAGGTGCTCTGGTAGCCCCGTTCATCATACCGGGCATTGCACGTGCTTTCGGCTGGGAAATGGCATTCATCGTAATGAGTGGAGTCGGGCTGCTCTGGATGATTTTGTTCTACAAATTCTACGACAAGCCACGTGACAACAAGCATGTGAACAAAGCTGAACTTGAATACATCGAACAGGATGCAATAGCCGAAAATACGGTCAGCAAAGACAATAATGACGGACCGAAAATCGGACTTTGGAAATGTTTCACTTTCCGCCAGACATGGGCGGTCATCTTCGGACGTTTCCTGCCCGATGGTGTATGGTGGTTCTTCCTGTTTTGGGCTCCGGCATATATCCGTGATGTATACGGATACAGTTCAGACTCTACCATGGGAATGATGCTGATTTTTACACTGTATCTGATTTCGATGTTGTCGCTTTACGGAAGTTATCTGCCTACATTCTTTGTTGAAAAGCAAAAAATGGACCCCTATAAAGGCAGAATGAAAGCCATGCTGATTTTCTCGTTCTTCCCATTGATAGGTTTGTTTGCCCAGTCGACCGGTGCAGCTTCTTGCTGGTATCCGATTATCATCATCGGTATCATCGGTGCAGCACACCAGAGTTGGAGCGCAAATGTCTATTCAGTAGTAAGTGATATGTTCCCGAAATCGGCCGTAGCTACCGTTACAGGCATCGGTGGTATGGCAGGTGGTGTAGGCTGCTTGCTTTTCAACCAGTGCTCGGGTTTGCTATTTACTTATTCGAAAGAAACCAACATGTCTTTCCTTGGTTTTCAGGGTATCGATGCCGGCTACATGATTGTATTCATCGTAGCATCGCTCGCCTACCTGTTCAGTTGGATTATGATGAAGATCATGGTACCTAAATATAAACTGGTAGAAGTATAATCCGCCAGACGGATTTAGAAACCGTTTCTAATTTTTTGCACATTTTGGTTTTCATTTTCGGTGTGCCTGCACTACTATTGTTCTCATAGTATGCAGGCACGCTTTTTTCAGAAGATATTCTTTGAGTCCCAGAACACATTCACAGACTGAATCCCAATACAACGGTTACCTTAAATGTCTCTGAATCCATTTCAGATGTCCGTATTCTGTTGCTTCCGAAGTCCAGTGTTCGTTAATGGGGGTTATCAGCGCCTCCTTGGGGCAGGTCAATACATTATAAACAATGTAGCTGGTAGTAGGAGGGCATGTATTGTCGTTATACCCCCATGTCATATAGACCGGCACCTTGATGCGCCGGGCAAAGTTGACCACATCATAATAGGCCATAGTACGGATTTTCGCAGGTGTATCCATATCCTGATAACGCTTGAAAAAATGAGGATAACCTCCGGCACGTCCTGCCTTATATCCTGCCATGTCACTCAATGCCGGATGATTTGCCACACAAGCCGTTACACGCTTATCCAGTCCAGCCGTTACCAGTGCCAGTGCCCCGCCTTGGCTTCCGCCTTGTACGATAACATTCTTCCCGTCCCAGTCGGGCAAAGAAGTGAGGTAATCGATGGCACGCACACATGCCATGTAGACTTTCTTCATGTAATAATTCTCGCGGTCATCAATACCGAACGTCAGGTAATCGCCGAAAGCCGCCGATATCTCCTTAAACTCTTTGCCGGTCATTTTCGGATTCAGTCCATGAATCTCCATTTCCATACGGATGCATCCTTCTTCGGCATAATAAATATGACGCCCAGGCTCTTTAATGGTCTTTACTCCCGCACCCGGAGGACAAAGTACCACGGGATATTTGCCCGAAGCCTTGGGACGGGTCAGATAACCATATACATACGAACCGGGACGGAAACATTGCAACTTGACCAGAAAACATTCGGTCGTTTCCGAAGCATATTCGGGAGCTGGCTCTATGGTATATTCCATCGGACACCTGGCAGCCTCAGCCAAATTCTTTTCCCAAAACGCGTCGAAGTCATCAGGGAGCTGTGTATAAGGCTGCAATTTTTCAGGAGAGAATCCCACCTTTACATGATGTCTGTAGGTCTGCCTGTCTATGGTTGCCGTAAGCCGGCAATCCAGGAATCCGGGCTGATTCATCGTACCCAACTGAATGACGGCACGTCCGTTTTTCAGCACAACCTTTCCGCTACGGTGTGCCGGCATCATATCCTCTCCCAGCTCATAAGCCACTTCTATTCCATCCTGAGGGATACCATATTTATAAAACTGCACCTCCACCTTTGCCTGCTCGCCCACTTGATAAAGCCAGTCGGGATGGTCGGGTACCGTTACCCACAGCACATCACTACGATAGGGATAATTTTCCGCAAAAAGGGGTGTGACCGCCCATACAAGCAAACACATCCATACAGAGATAAACCAATTTTTCGTATTCATCATTTTACATTTATACACAATAAAGGCGCAAAAGAAAGTATGTTTTCTTAACCACACACTTTCTTTTGCGCCTTAACCTTTATTTATACTCGCAATTATCAAACATAAGTTTCAAGGAATTTCACCTGCCCTTCCGGTTTTACCGAAAGCTTCTGGGTAGTAGCCGGGAACAATACCGACTCGCCTGCCTGAAGCGAAAGTTGGTTGCCCTCATTGTCGGTCACACTACAAGCCCCTTCCATACAGATATAAATCACAAACGAGTCAAGCTCGCTATAATCCATTTCCATCGGTTCGGTCAAGTCGTACACCGTAGTGGTGAAATAAGGACACGCCACCAGTTCTACCGGTTCGTTCTGCTTCGGCGTGTAATGCGTACGGTAATCTTCATTCACCGTATAGTCGATGGCATCTTTCGAAAGCTCGGTATGCAGTTCGCGCGTATTGCCGTTCTTGTCCTTACGGTTGAAATCATAAATACGGTAAGTAATGTTCGAAGTCTCCTGGATTTCGGCGATAAAACATCCGGCTCCGATGCTATGGATACGTCCGGCAGGCAAGAAGAACACATCACCCGGCTGAACCGCATAGTCGGCAAGCGCGTCACAAATAGTATTGTCGGCAATCATCTGCGCATACTCTTCGGGCGTAATCTGCTTTGACAAGCCCGAACGCAAATGGGCTTTTCCGCCATCGTTGCCGATAACATACCACATCTCGGTCTTGCCCAGCGACTGATGACGTTTCATCGCCAGTTCGTCATCCGGATGCACCTGAATAGACAAGTCCTGGCAAGCATCGATAAACTTGATAAGTAAAGGGAATTTGCCGTTGAAACGTTTGTAATTGCTCTCCCCTACCAGAGCCGCTTTATATTCATCTACCATCTGTGTAAGGTTTTTCCCTGCGTCAGCACCGTTTGCCACCACAGACTCATCACCCGGAACGTCCGAGATTTCCCAACTTTCTCCTACTTGCTCTTGCTGGATATCAAGGTGTTTGAACGGAATGATTTTCTCTCCTCCCCAAATGGTCGATTTTAAAATCGGTTTAAACTTTAATGGATACATAGAACTAAAAGATTAGGTTAATTTATTACTACGGCAAAGGTAAGAAAACTTATGGAATTGCGAAATACATTCGGATGGTTTTACAGGACAAACGCACCAGATAACTGACCTTTCTGCAAGATTAATAATCTTGCACGCGGAAGATTAATAATCTTACAGCCGGAAGATTAATAATCTTACCAACCATGCACTTATCTGCATTTATCCGCGCAACTATATATAGCACGCAATGTATATAGTTGCGCCCTGCTCCGCAAGTAACTGCATCACACAAAATCAACCGAGACTTTTGCCCGCCATAAGGCTATGCACAAGTTATCAACAGTTATGAACAGCCTGTTAATAACTTGTGCATAACAGAAGAAACGGTTAAGAAGCTGTTTTGAATTTATCGTGCGATGATTTGGGATGAGTTTTTGAGGCATTTTCGCTTCTGTGATGAGGAAGATAGCGGGCTATCTGACGAAGAACAGGAGCGAAAAGGACCAAAAAATCGCCCAAAGCACACACGAAAACGGATACATCAAGCCAAGAAAAACTTTTTGGAGAAATTCAAAATAGCTTCTAATAAAGTCCCAGCAGATGCAGGATGGTAGGAGCCAGCAAGGCGGTCAGAATACCGTTCAATGTCAGCCCCAGACTGGCGTATGCACCGTATTTGCCGCTTATTTCCATTGCTCGCGAAGTGCCTACGGCATGCGAAGCCGTACCCATCGACAAGCCTTGTGCGATAGGGCTTCCTACATGCCCCACCTGCAACACCTTAAATCCACAGATGGCACCAAACAGCCCTACTACAATCACTACGGCTGCGGTCAAGGAAGGAATGCCGCCTACGGCGTTCGACACTTCCATGGCAATCGGTGTCGTAACCGACTTCGGAGCCAAAGACATGATCACCTCGGGCGAAGCCCCCATCACCTTGGCAATAACCGTTACGGCAACCAGCCCTACCACACAACCCGCCAACTGGGAAATGAGAATCGGCATAAGCTGTTTCTTTATCATTTTCAACTGCAAATACAAGGGAACCCCCAATGCTACCACGGCAGGCTTCAGCCAAAACTCGACCAGCGATCCTGCCTCGGAATAAGTCTCGTAAGAAACGTCCGTACATTGCAAAAAGCATATCAGCAATGCGATAGCCAACAGGATGGGATTCAGAATGAGCCATCCCGTCTTCTTCTGTATCACTTTCGAAAGAAAATAAAACCCGAAAGTAATGGCAAGCAAAAAGAACTTATTTGTGAAAAAATCCATGTTTTCTGACGATTTGATGTACCCAACCTGTAACGACCAATACCAGTACTGTGCTGACCAGCGTAGCAACGACTATGGGCCAGAACTGCGCCCGGATAATATCGAAATAAAGCATTAACGCAACTCCCGAAGGAACAAAAAAGAAACCCAGGTTTGCAACCAAGAAATTGCTCAGCCCCTGTACCCATTCCAGCTTAATCCATCCCAGCTGCAAGAACAACGTGAGCAGAAGCATCCCGATGATACTCGAAGGCAGGTGGATTCCCGTGAGGTAAACTACCAGTTCCCCCAGCGCAAGGCATCCAAATAAAATTGAACACTGACGAACCATATCCTAAAAACTTTAACTATTGAAAACGGGCGCAAAGGTAAACATTCTGGTGTTATCTTGTACAGAAACGGGCTTTTTTATTTTTCCTGCTGTCAAACATATTAAAATTCTCTACTTCTTCCGAAAAAAAAAGCCGTCTTTGTAAACTTGATATTACAAAAAAACGTATTTTTGCAGTGCGGTATGAGAAGAGCGTTATCGCACACAACAAAAAGAATCACATATTAAAAAATATACAAATCTATGGATTTAATTAGTCAAATTGTTGAACGCGCAAAAGCGAACAAACAGCACATTGTGCTTCCGGAAGGAACAGAAGAACGTACGTTGAAAGCTGCCAATCAGATATTGACAGATGGTGTGGCCGACCTGACTTTGTTGGGCAATCCCGATGAAATCATGGCGCTCGCAAAAGAATGGGGTTTGGGTAACATCCATAAAGCTACCATCATCGATCCCGAAACCAGCCCGAAAAAAGAAGCATACGCACAATTATTGTGCGAACTGCGGAAGAAAAAGGGCTTGACCATCGAAGAAGCCCGCAAACTGGTGCTCGACCCGCTGTATTACGGCTGCCTGATGATTAAGGCAGGTGATGCCGACGGCCAGCTTGCCGGAGCCCGCAACACGACCGGCAATGTATTGCGTCCGGCATTGCAAATTATCAAGACTGCTCCGGGCATCACGTGTGTATCCGGTGCCATGCTCTTATTGACTCACGCCCCCGAATGTGGCGACAATGGTGTAATCGTTATGGGTGACGTAGCCGTTACCCCGGTTCCCGATGCAGGCCAATTGGCACAGATTGCTGTCTGCACCGCCCGCACTGCTAAAGCCGTTGCAGGTATCGAACCACGCGTAGCCATGCTGAGTTTCTCCACCAAGGGGTCGGCTAAACACGAAGTGGTAGACAAAGTGGTAGAAGCGCTGAAGATTGCCAAGGAAATGGATCCGGCACTGAAGATTGACGGAGAAATGCAGGCAGACGCCGCTTTGGTTCCGAGAATCGGACAGAGCAAGGCTCCGGGTTCGGAAATCGCCGGATATGCCAATGTACTGGTAGTACCCAGCCTGGAAGTAGGTAACATTTCTTACAAGCTGGTAGAACGCTTAGGACATGCCACTGCGGTAGGTCCGATTCTTCAGGGTATCGCCCGTCCGGTCAATGACCTGTCGCGCGGCTGCTGCATTGACGATGTATACAAGATGATTGCCATCACAGCCAACCAGGCTATTGCGGCGAAAGCACAAGAATAACCATGTCCTAACTATAAAAACGCAGATTTACGCAGAATGTTCTTTATTCTAATTAACCTACGAAAATCTGCGTTAATCTGCGTTTAATTTCATAACCATAAAAATAACAAATCAACTATATATGAAAGTATTAGTACTCAATTGCGGCAGTTCATCCATCAAGTACAAATTGTATGAAATGACTACCAAACAAGTCCTTGCACAAGGCGGCATCGAAAAAATAGGTTTGCCGGGGTCTTTCCTGAAACTGACCTTGCCGAACGGTGAAAAGAAAATCATCGAGAAAGATGTGCCCGAACATACCACCGGCGTACAGTTCATCTTCGACACCCTGACCAGCCCCGAATATGGAGCTGTGAAGAGCCTGCACGAAATCAATGCCGTAGGCCATCGTGTATTGCACGGAGGAACCAAGTTCAGTGGTTCTGTGCTGATTGATGATGCCGTAATCGCCGCCGTAGAAGAATGTTGCGACCTAGGTCCGCTCCATAATCCAGCCAACCTGAAAGGTATTTATGCCGTACAGCAATTATTACCCGAAGTTCCACAAGTAGCCGTATTCGATACAGCTTTCCACCAGACGATGCCCGATTACGCTTACCTGTATGCCATCCCTTACCGCTATTTTGAAAAATACGGTATCCGCCGTTATGGTTTCCACGGCACTTCTCACCGCTACGTATCAAAACGCGTATGCGAATTTTTGGGAATCCCGCAAGAGGGAAGCCGTATCATCACCTGCCATATCGGAAACGGAGGTTCTATTGCTGCCGTAAAAGACGGGAAATGTATTGATACCAGTATGGGACTGACCCCATTGGAAGGCTTGATGATGGGTACACGCAGCGGCGACATAGATGGAGGTGCCATCACTTACATCATGAAAAAGGAAGGACTTACCCCCGATGAAATGTCTACATTGCTGAACAAGAAGAGCGGTGTATTGGGCATGTTCGAAAAATCGAGTGATATGCGCGAACTGGAAGCTGCCGTACAGAATGGCGAAGAACGTGCTATTCTGACCGAAAAGATGTATTTCTACCGTATCACCAAATACATTGGTGCATACGCAGCAGCCATGAACGGCGTGGATGTCATTCTTTTCACAGGCGGTGTAGGCGAAAACCAGTCGAGTGCACGTGCTGCTGTCTGCAAGAACCTGGAATACCTGGGTGTGAAAATCGATGATGAAAGAAACAAGGTGCGCGGCGAAGAAGCCATCATATCTACCGATGACTCGAAAGTGAAAGTCGTAGTTATCCCGACCGATGAAGAGCTGACCATTGCAACCGACACGATGAACATCCTGAACGAACGCAATTAAGTAAATAATCATTAAATAGGTTTATAAAAGGGCATCCCCGTAAGTCGCTTTTCATTATCTTTGCACGGGCAGAGACAAAAAGCGGCTTCTGGGGATGTCTTTTTTTGTCCTCCCTCATCCAAGAACTTAAACACATAGAATATGAAAAAAAAAGTTGTAACATTCGGTGAGATCATGCTCCGTCTTACCACTCCCGACAATCTTCGCATACAACAAAGCCATGATTTTCTGGTCAACTATGGAGGAAGTGAGGCCAATGTTGCCATTTCCATTGCCAATTTCGGAGGAGAAGTGGAATTCATAACCCGCCTGCCCGACAATGCACTGGGAGATACCTGCCTGTCCGAACTGCGTTCGCACAACATTGGAACAGGACATGTACTGACGGGAGGCAACCGCTTAGGAACATATTATATGGAGAAAGCAGCCGCCATGCGTAATTCAAAAGTGATATACGACCGCGAACATTCGGCTTTCTCAGAACTGAAACCCGGCATGATAAACTGGCGTGATGCATTCAAAGACGCTTCCATCTTCCACTGGTCGGGCATCGATGCGGCTCTTACACCGGGACTTGCCGATGTATGTAAAGAAGCCATTGACACAGCCAAGGAAATGGGACTGACCATTTCGTATGATATCAATTACCGTAAAAACCTGTGGAACTACGGGAAAAGCGCACAGGAAGTATTGCGTCCCCTGATGGTTTCGAGCGACATCATGTTCGGAAGCGAAGGAGAGTATGCTTTGGTTACAGGACTGAAAGCACCGGGATTCAAAGCCACACGCAATGGAGAAGCATACGACCTGGAAGCCTACGAAGCTTTCTGCAAAGGCATCAGTGAACAGATTCCCAACTGCAAATACATCTACATTGCCCTGCGCAACGTCATCAGCTCGGTACACCATACCTTTGCCGGCATCCTTTATTCGCACGGCACTATGAAACATACCCGTGTGTTCGACATTGATGAAGTGGTAGATTGCGTTGGTGTAGGCGATGCTTTCTGCGGTGCCATGCTGTATGCCCAACACGCTTTTGAAGATGAACAGAAGCGCGTAGACTTTTCTACGGCGGCCTCTGTACTGAAAAATACCATTGCAGGCGACTACAATATGGTGAAAGTTGCCGAAGTGGAAGGCTTGCTCGCCAAACACGAAAACGGTGAAGTGGCAAGATAAATCAGTTGACAAGGTAACAAGGTAACAAGGGAACAAGGTAACGAGGGAACAAGGTGACGAGGGAACAAGGTGACGAGGGAA
>ULSD01024408.1_pt1 | contig 31993 bp, 35 predicted proteins | sample 1956051 | NCBI WGS metagenome assembly ULSD01 (sample SAMEA4835699, study PRJEB28245) | human gut metagenome | biome: gut microbiome; material: fecal sample | place: Denmark | collected 2008
ATTTTACATAATACAGGTGGTTTTGAAGAATATTTGAATAAACTTCAAAACCACTTTTTCAATAATATAAAAATAAAAAAATAGAGTTACATTCAAGGAATTTCTAAATTCTATATATATTTTTACAAATAATTCTTATTGCTTACACTTATTTGACGTATTTGAAATATATGTGGTATAATAAGATAAGTGAAAGGCATTAATATATGCTATTTCGCCTAACCTAATGAATGAATAGTTATAGGACTTTCCTATACTTTTTAGTGTTTGCCCAACGAATAAAGAACAACAAAAAAAGGAGGAACAACTATATTGGCAAAAGAAATTAAGATCAAGACCCTGAAGAAGCAGAGAGAATTTATCGAGCAGGAGATATCTACAATGGGTATTCAGGACAATGCTGGTAATGCAGAAGCTTATGAGCAGGAGTCTGATGATGAAGCTAAACATTACAAAGGCTTTTTGGAGATATTATAATCTAAACCAACAGTAGCTGTGGGAACCTTGCATAGAAATATGCAAGGTTCCATTTTGTTGCAAATACACTTCATACTGTATCAGTAGTACAGAGTAGGCCTAAGCTTTATAAAAAAGCAACTCTATTCATGATATAATATCAATATGTTTGGACACATAAATAATAAAAATAAAGTGAAATGAGTTGCTATATCATGAATAACATATTCAATATAAAAAATAAATTTGAAATGTATTTTTAAATAATTTCTCCAATTAAATCATAACCTTTTGCATCAGTAATTTTACATCTTACAAATTGGTTTTCTAGTCCATCACCAGTATTTTTTAGATAAATAAATCCATCAATATCTGGAACATCCATATAACTTCTAGATGCATAATACTTGCCATCGAAAGTTTTTGATTCTACGATAACCTCCAATTCTTTTCCAATTTGACATTGAAGATTGTTATTTGAAATTTCCTGTTGCAATTTCATAATTTTATTAAACCTACTTTTTTTAGTCATTGGATGTATTTGGTCTTTAAGTCTTGCAGCTGGTGTATTATCTTCTTTCGAATATGCAAAAGCTCCAAGTTTGTCGAATTTAGCCCATTTAATAAAATTGTAAAGTTCCTCAAAATCCTCATTGGTTTCACCAGGAAAACCAACCATAACAGTTGTTCTTAAAATTACATTAGGAATTTGAGCTCTAAGCTTTAATATTAAATCATGAATACTTTTATTATCACTTTTTCTATTCATTCTTTTTAGAACAGAATTTGAAATATGTTGAATTGGAATATCGAAATATTTACAAATTTTATCGTTAGATTTAACAGTTTCAATTAGCTCATCTGTAATTGTTTCTGGATATGCATATAAAAAACGAATCCATTTTAAATCTTCTATTTTGCAAAGTTCTGCTAGCAATTTAGCAAGCATAGGTTCTCCGTATATGTCTATTCCGTATTTTGTTGTATCTTGAGCAATTACAATTAATTCTTTATAACCGTTTTGAACAAGCTGATTTGCTTCTTCTAAAATATCTTCCATTTTTCTACTTACATATTTACCTCTGATATATGGAATTGCACAATATGTACAATGGTTACTACAACCTTCGGCGATTCTTAGATATGCATAACTTGAACCTGTTGTAATTGTTCTGTCCATAAAACTTAAGTTTTGACAATTACTTTGAATAGATGGGCCAATAACATTTTCAATTTGCTCCCAAATTGTATCATATTTACTATATTTAATAAATAAATCTACTTCAGGCATTGCTTTTTCAAGTTCATCTTTATATCTTTCAACTAAACATCCCATTACTATTAAATATTTACATTTTTCCTTTTTATATTCTGCCATTTCTAAAATTGTATTAATTGCTTCTTCTTTTGCTGATTCAATAAAGCCACAAGTATTAATAACAATAATATCGGCTTTTTTTGGATCATTTACAATACAGTAATTATTCTTTTTAAATAGTCCAATTGTCATTTCTGTATCTACTAAATTTTTACTACATCCTAAAGATATAAATCCTACATTCATTTAAAAAAATCCTTTCTCATTTATGTTAATAATGATTATTTTAACATTTTTTTCAAAAATATTCAAGATAAGATTATCTTTTATACCTGGTTTACATAGAAAAAAGGCTTACTACAGAAAATGCTAAAAATATAACTAAATATTTTAGTGTTTTCCATAAATAACCCTTTTTCTTTTAACAGCTAATATTTTAAATTCTAACTTTAATCTTAATTATTATCAGTATTTGCTAGTTTCCCAGTTCTGTCTTCATAAAAAGCTATTGTAGCAAATTGTATGTAAGGTTCTAAGAATAAGAATCCAACTCCACATGTACATATTGCAAGTAAAGCCCATCCTATAAATGAGAGTTGAAGTAAAAATAAATTTGCTCTTTGACCTTTCATAATACTTTCACTTAAAGCAACAATTTCTTTTCCAGACATATTTGGATTATCGTATAGTAAATAATAAGTTAATGAGTAATAATAGCTTTTCATTATTAATAGAACTAGAGATACAAAGTACATAATTACTCCAATAAATATACATATTAATGAAAGTACCAAAAATACTGTTGAAGAGTCAGATGAATTATTGCCAGTTGTTACTGAGATAAGGATTGCTCCAGCTACAAGTATGGCAATTGAAACTATTAATAAAATAATAGGAACTATTAATTTTAATAATGTATTTCCAACGACACTCCACATTTTACCAAAGTTATTAAAACCTAAAGTGAAAATATCTCCATATGAAAAGTTATCATTTCTTTTTAATTTTAGAAAACTCATTACAAGTGCATATGAAAATGGAACTGTAACAGCTAATAATAGTATAGCAGCAAATGGAATAAATTGAGAAGCTATATTAATTGCAGAAGTAATTGCAAAATAAAGTAATGAAATTACAATGGCTTCACCAAATTTTTTTGATAAATTATTTCTTGCTTCAGTTCTAAGTTCAGATGATGTCTTCACAAAATCACCTCCTTATATAATATATTATTTATATATTATTATAATTTAGGAAAGTGCTGAAGTCAAATTTTTTTGCAATTTAAACAAATAATTGCCATACTAAATTTGTAAACATACATAAAACAATTCCACATAAAGTTGGTAAAACAAACGATAAAACAGTCCATTTCATACTTTTAGTTTCCTTTTTTATTGTTATTAGAGTAGTACTGCAAGGAAAGTGTAACAAAGTAAAAATCATAACATTTATAGCAGTAAGTAGTGTCCAACCATTCTGAATTAATATTTGGCCAATACTGAAAGTATCTTCTAAATCAACTAAATAACCAGAACTTGTGTAACTCATTAAAATAATTGGAAGGACAATTTCATTTGCAGGTAATCCAAGGATAAAAGCTGTTAATATATATCCATCAAGTCCCATTAATCTAGCAAATGGATCAAAAAAGTTTGCAACGTATGTAAGGATACTAATATCTTGAATATGAATATTTGCAAATAACCAAATAATAAGTCCAGCAGGAGCTGCAACACAAACTGCTCTTCCGAGTACAAAAAGTGTTCTGTCAAAAATTGACCTTACTAATACTTTGCCAATCTGTGGTTTTCTATAAGGTGGTAATTCTAACATAAATGAAGAAGGAACACCCTTTAAAACTGTTTTTGATAATAGATTAGTAATAAAAAATGTCATAAATATACCAAGTAAAACAACTAAAAGAACTGTTAATGTAGACAAAATAGAGGCGGTAAAACCACTAGCATAGCTACCAACAAATACCATTGCAATTGTAATTAAAAATGGGAATCTACCATTACAAGGTACAAAACTATTAGTTATTATGGATAATAGTTTTTCTCTTGGAGAATCGATTATTCTTGAACCAATAACTCCTGCTGCATTACAACCAAATCCCATACACATGGTTAATGCCTGTTTTCCAGAACTGCAACATTTACAAAAACATTTATCTAAATTAAAAGCAATTCTAGGTAGGTATCCTAAATCCTCCATTAAGGTAAAAAGAGGAAAAAAGATAGCCATTGGAGGAAGCATTACACTAATGACCCAAGTTAGTGTTCTATAAACTCCGTCTATGCATACTTGTGTAAACCATTCTGGCGAGGAAAAGTAATTAAATACCAGTAGGAGCTTTTCTCCAAGATATGAAAAAAATTGAGAAAGTAACATAGATGGATAATTGGCTCCTGAAATAGTTAGCCAAAATATTAACCCTAAAAAACAAAGCATAATTGGTATACCAAATGTTTTCGAGGTTAGTATTTTATCGATTTTGCGATCTCTTTTATGATAATTTGAATTTTTATACTCACATACATTTTTACTTACATTTTCACACCTTTTTAAGATACTAGAAACAATGTCATCTTTAAAATTTTCAGAAGAAATGTTTTCATCAGTAAGAGCACACATACAATCATCTAGCTTAGCTTTTATATTTTCTTTTTCTTGAATTTGAAAACTAAAAATATTTTTATTAATAGATGAGATAATTTTTTTATCATTGTCAAGCAATTTTAAACATATCCATCTAGATAAATATCTATAAGATTTAGGAATATAATATTTTATTTTTTCAGTAAGTGCATTAATATTTGTTTCAATTGCAGGAGAATACGTAATTAAATTTGGTGAGATGTCAAGCCTTTTGGAGCATACTTCATCTACTCGTTTCATTAAATTGAAAAGAGTTTTTTTCTTTTGCGCAATTGTTCCGACTACTGGCACCCCTAATTCTTTTTCTAATCTATTTAGATCAATGCTTATGCCTTTCCTTTTTGCTTCGTCTAATAAATTTACGCATACAATAATGTTAGGTGTAATTTCCATTGTTTGATAAACGAGATTTAAATTTCTCTCTAAACATGTTGCATCAAGTACTAGAATTGTTGCATCAGGGTCTCCAAAGCATATGTAATTTCTTGCAATTTCCTCTTCTTCAGAATTTGACATTAAAGAATATGTACCAGGAATATCAACAAGTAAAAAATTTTTATCTTTAAACTTTGTTATTCCTGCGGCATTGGCAACAGTTTTACCTGGCCAATTACCTGTATGTTGATGCATTCCAGTTAAACTATTAAAAATTGTAGATTTGCCTACATTAGGGTTACCTGCAATTGCGATTGTATAATCGCATTTGTTTTTTAGAAGTGCAATATCATCATTTAATAAATTAGTTCCTGTAGAACTAGTAGTTAATCCCATAAAATCACCTTCCTATTTTAGTATATGAAAGAGAGAAAATAGGGTTACCTTTTTTGAAAAATCTAAATATTTTCTAATCTAACTAAGATGTGCTTTGCATCATCATCTCGAATAGCAATTGTTGTGCCTCTAATATTGTATGCAGTAGGATCACCAGAAAAACTTCTAAAAATGGGGGTTATCCCGAGTATTTTTACATAGTCCTAGGTCTAAGAGCCTTCTTCTTAAATTGCTAGAACAATCTAAAGAATCAACAATTGCAGTATGGTTTAGATTAACTTGGCTTAATGGATATGTTTTCATATAAAAATCCTCCAGTTGCATTAATAATATACTTGCTATATGTTATGTCAAATCTTTTAAAAAAGTTACTAAAAAAAATTTAAAATAAATGGTGATTTTTAAAAATATATGTAGTATAATGTCAAATGTGTTAAAAAATATAGGAAGGAAAGATGATAAAATGGAAAGAAAAAGAGGGTTCGAAATAGCAAAAGGCTTCGAAAATGAGGGAATTAATATACCTGAGAGAAAAACAAAATTCTCAGCAGGATATGACATAGAATCTGCACAAGATTGTATAATTCCTGCATATGTACCAGGACAAAAACCTACACTTGTAAAAACAGGTTTAAAAGCATATATGAAAGAAAATGAATATTTAATGCTATGCAATAGAAGTTCTAATCCATTTAAAAAAGGATTAGTACTAGCAAATAGTATAGGAATAATTGATGCTGATTATTACGGAAATCAAGATAATGATGGTGCGATTATGTTTGCGTTTTACAATTTCTTTGATCATGATGTTGAAATAAAAAAAGGAGATGTTATAGGTCAAGGTATCTTCCAGAAATATAAGGTAGTAGATGATGATAATGCACAAGGAGAAAGAAAAGGTGGATTTGGAAGTACAAGTAAAAATTAACATATAAATTTATCTACATAAAAAAATAAAAAAAATTATTTCCTTGAATAGCAAGGCTTACAGAGAAAATAACGAGAAAAATGGGTGGTAAAAGTTTTGACTTTTACCATTTTTTGTTGTATAATAATAATGTAGTTAAAAAAGTGAAACGAAACCTTTCTTGACTTAGAGAAAATAGCTTATTGAAGGGAGTGACTTACATGTTTAATGTAGGGGATAAAATTGTACATCCAATGCATGGAGCTGGTACAATCAGCGCAATAGAGGAAAAAAATATTTGTAATGAGACAGAGAAATACTATATCATTTCAATGCCTGGGGAAGTAAAGGTGATGGTTCCAATCGCAAAAGCAGAGCAAATTGGTGTTAGAAATATTATCGGTGAAAGTGATGTGCCAAAAGTATTAGGAATTCTAGAACAAGATGAAACAGAAATGTCAAATAACTGGAATAAAAGATACAGAGACAATATGGATAAAATGAGAAGCGGTAATATTTACGAGGTAGCTGATGTTGTTCGAAACTTAAGTTTCAAGCAAAAAGAAAAAGGATTATCAACAGGAGAAAAGAAAATGCTAAATAATGCAAAGCAAATATTAGTAAGTGAATTAGTGCTTGCAAAGCATAGTTTCAAAGAAGAAGTAGAACAATTAGTAGATAATAAAATTAATATGTCTTTTAAGGAAAACAGAATGCCAGAAGAAGGTTTAGACATTAATAAAAATATTGTTAGTAAATTTATTCCGTTTGAAGGAACTGGTACATCTGAAATGTAATCTTAAAAACAAAGGAAACACTTTAAAAATAAAAAATTTAAAGTGTTTTTTTTGCAAATAAGAAAATTTACATAAAAATGTCAACATATGCAATAAAGTAGAAGGATTTATAAAATTTCCGTCGAATAATATAATTATAATGATAAGAAAGGTGTCTTAAATGGTGCGTTATAGTGATGAACTAATTGACGAAATAAGAAATAAAAACGATATAGTAGATGTTATATCTCAATATGTAACTTTAAAAAGAAGTGGTAGGAATTTTTTTGGATTATGTCCATTCCATAAAGAAAAATCACCTTCTTTTTCTGTATCTCCAGATAAGCAAATATTTCATTGTTTTGGTTGTGGAGTTGGAGGAAATGTTTTTCATTTTTTACAAAAAATTGAAAATATTAGTTTTCTAGAAGCATTAGAAAGTTTAGCAAACCAAGCAGGAATAAATTTGCCAACATTGGATAATGCAGTAGATGACAAATTAATTAGATTAAAATCAAAAGTATATAAAATAAATGAAATTGCAGCAAACTTTTATCATGAAAGACTATATAAACCAGAATCAAAACAGGCACAAGATTACATAAAAAAAAGAAGATTAGATAACAAAACATTAAAGAATTTTTTGATTGGTTATTCAGGCAATTTTAATGAATTATATATGGAATTAAAAAGACAAGGTTTTACTGAAGAAGAAATACTTGCATCTTGTCTGGTTAATAAAAACGAAAATGGAAAATATATTGATCGTTTTAGAAGAAGATTAATGTTTCCTATTCAAGATACTAGAAATAGAATTATTGCTTTTGGCGGAAGAGTATTAGATGATAGTAAACCTAAATATATAAATTCACCAGAAAATATAGTATATCATAAAGGAAGACATTTATTTGGTTTAAATATAGCAAAAAAAGAAGAAATAAAAAAAATTATTATTGTTGAAGGTTATATGGATGCTATATCACTGCATCAAAGAGGAATACATAATGCAGTTGCATCACTTGGAACTGCATTGACAGAACAGCAAGGAAGATTATTAAGAAAAAGTAGTGAACAAATTATTATTGGTTATGATGCAGATGGTGCAGGGCAAGCAGCAACCCTAAGAGGATTAGAAATTTTGCAAAATTTAGGTTGTGATATTAGAATTTTGCAAATATATGGTGCAAAAGACCCTGATGAATTTGTTACTAAATATGGACCAGAGAGATTTCAAAAATGTGTAGATAATGCAATATCTTTAGTAGAGTACAAAATAAAAATGTTAAAACAAAAACTTAACTTAGAAAATACAAATGATAAAATAAAATTTTTAAACGAAATTGCAAAGGTACTTGCAAAAGTAACGAACAATATAGAAAGAGAAGTTTATATAGAAAAGATTTCTTCTGACTATCATATATCAAAAGAAGCAATATACTCAGAAATAAATAAATTATTGTATAAGAAAAAAGATAATTTAAAAACAATAGAAACTGCCTCAAGAGTTGTTATAAAGAAAAAAGAAGATGAGGAAATAGATGAAGCAGTAAAGAAAAGGGAAAGTTTATTAATATATCTTTTATTACAATATCCAAATCAAAGCTATTTAAAAATAAGTAATGAAATTTCACCAAATGAATTAAAAATTGAGATGAATAAAAAAATTTTATCAAAGTTGTATGAAGAATTACAAAAAGGAAATAGTAATACTAATAATGCAACTGATTGGTTTTCTGATGAAGAAACCATAAATTATTTAACAGGCATAATGGCATATGACTTTGAAATTACTGAACTTAATAAATGTATTGACGATATTTTGTATACTTACAGAAAAGAAAAAATGATTAGTGAAAGAAATGAAATTATTAATAAATTAGAAAACAAGGATTTATCTACAGATGAAATAGCAAATTTTGAAAAAAGGTTAAGTGAAATAATAGTAAAATTAGCCAAAATGAAATAGGAGGTTGAAAATGAAGAAAGCAGAAAGCGATGTAAATACACAACAAAAAGTATTAGATAATAAAGAAAAAATTGCAAATATTATTCAAAATGCAAAAAAAGAAGGGAAAATAACATATGGTGAGTTAGCAAGCCAACTAGAAGATGCTACTGCAGAACAAATTGAAGAAATTTTTGATAAACTAGAAAATATAGGAATTAATGTTATAAAAGATGATTTAGAAGAAGAAGAACCAGATCCAGATGACCTAGAAGAAGTTGAAGAAATAAATATAGAAGATATTGATGTAAATAACATAGAAGGTGTAAATACTGATGATCCAGTAAGAATGTATTTAAGAGAAATAGGAAAAATTCCATTACTTTCATATGATGAAGAATTAGAATTAGCAGAAAAAGTCTTAAAGGGAGATGAGGAAGCAAAACAAAAATTAGCTGAATCAAATTTAAGATTAGTAGTAAGTATTGCTAAAAAATATGTTGGAAGAGGAATGCTATTTCTTGATTTAATCCAAGAAGGTAATATGGGATTAATAAAGGCAGTAGAAAAATTTGATTATACAAAAGGTTATAAATTCAGTACTTATGCTACATGGTGGATTAGACAAGCTATAACAAGAGCGATAGCAGATCAAGCAAGAACAATTAGAATACCAGTTCATATGGTGGAAACAATAAATAAATTAATTAGAACATCTAGACACTTACTTCAACAATTTGGAAGAGAACCTACTCCAGAAGAAATAGCAAAAGAGATGGAAATTCCTGTTGAAAAAGTGCTAGAAATACAAAAAATAGCACAAGATCCAGTATCACTTGAAACACCTATTGGAGAGGAAGATGATAGTCATTTAGGGGATTTCATACAAGACGATGACTCACCAGCACCTCAAGATTCTGTTGCATATACATTATTAAGGGAACAATTAGAAGAGGTAATGAATACATTAACACCAAGAGAAGCAAAAGTTTTAAAATTAAGATTTGGACTAGAGGATGGAAAAGCAAGAACTTTGGAAGAAGTTGGAAAAGAGTTCATGGTAACGCGTGAAAGAATTAGACAAATTGAAGCAAAGGCATTAAGAAAGCTTAGACATCCAAGTAGAAGTAAAAAATTAAAAGATTATATGAATTAAAAAGGGAGGAAATTTTTATGAAAAACACAAAAAAAATTGGAGCACTAATTTGCATAGTTTTAGTAGCTATATTAACACTTACAGGATGTTCATTAAATATAGGAGGAAAAAATTCAAATAAAAAAGAGGCAATAAACAAAAAAGACTTAGAAGGATATACAGAATATGTTCATTCTTCAGGAGTTAGATTTTCATATCCAAGTGAATGGAAAAATTTAGGCACTTCAAGTAAACCAGTATTTGGTGATACATCTACAGGAACAAGTGTAAATTATCTATCAGAATCAGTTCCTAAGACTTATAATTTAACATCATATATGTCAGCAGCTGTGGCAAATGTTAAAAAGACCATGGAAGTAGTAGGGGATATAGAAGAAAATGAAGTAACATTAAATGGAAAAGATGCATCTATAATAAAATATATTGTAAAACAATCAGATACTAATGTAGTAATAAAACAAGCATGCTTCTTAGATAGTGAAAATGCACATATTTTAACAACGGCTACATTAGAGAGTAATTATGAAAAAGAAGCAGAAGCAATGGATAATGTAATTAGTTCTTTTATGAAATAAATTTTAATTTTAAATCTATAATTATTTAATGGATAAAACTAATTTATAATAAAAGGATTCAAAAAACACGAAAGTTAACAAGAAAAATCGAGTTTTACTTGATTTTTCTTTTCTTTTATGTTAATATATAAATAGTAATTAAAAAAATAGTCGGAGGTGAATTCTTAAGTAATTTAAGAAAAGATTATGAAAAATAAATTAGAAAGTAAAGAAAAAATAGGTATATTACAAGTACTTAAGAAGATTTTAATAGATAACCCAGAAAGTGCAAATACTATTCCAGAGTTAGATCAAATAGGTATATTACAAGTACTTAAGAAGATTTTAATAGATAACCCAGAAAGTGCAAATACTATTCCAGAGTTAGATCAAATAGAACCTACAAATGAAGAAGAAAAAAGACTATTAGAAGAATTAAAAAAGGAAACTGCTGAAAGAGAAAAAAGATTAGATTTTATGGAGCGTTATGGGGTAACAAATTTAAATAGTTATAAATTAAAAGAAAATCAAAATATTAAAAAAAGAAAAAAAGAAGATAGAAAAGAAAAAGAAGAAACAACAAGAGATTCAAGGTAAGTAAAAAATAAAAAGAAAATATTGTGAGTATAAATATTTATTTACAAATTTAAAAAAATACTTATATTTTCTTTTTATTTTTCTTGACAAATTATAAATATAACATTATAATAATACTTGCATTTAAAACATATGGCGAGATAGCTCAGTTGGCTAGAGCATCCGGTTCATACCCGGCAGGTCGATGGTTCGAATCCATTTCTCGCTACCAAATTTTAAAAAGTAAAAAATCGGGGAATTTGAATTTTAACAATTACCTCGTTTTTTTTATTTTGCATCAGGTTTAGAGCACATTTTTTCAAATTCTTTACACTTGATTTTATAATCCATCATTTGGGTCATATACCTATAATACATATATGCTTGTTCATATTGATTAATAGGATTAAATATACCAGTATCAATAGGTGGAAAATCATTGTTTAATTCTGCATTCATATATGGTGGTGGAAATCCACTAAAGTTATTAAAATCCATATTCCTATCCATAAAAAACCTCCTTTAATTTGCAGATGATTTACTGCAAACATAAATTTAACTATATTCCAAATTATTAATTCTATTAAATTAGAAATGATAATATGTATTCTTTTGTTTTTTTATATTACATATATAAATTAGTAAGCACAAAAATATGCATAAAGAAAAATAGAAAATAGGAGAAATATGAAGTGGAAAGTTACTAAGTTTTATATTCTGGTCAGAAAATACAGGTTGTAAATCTAAGTTCAAAAATGGTATATAGTGTAATGCTATATATGTATAAATTGAAGCAAATAAACCTTGTAACAATTTCCCTATTACATATGGCTTGATAGATAAATCAGATTTTGATGTAATACTTAACACTTGTAGTAAAATTGAAAAACCTCCAAAACCAAGTAAAAATGCACATAAAATAATCTGATTAGATATTATTTTATCATGAATTAAGCTTGCAAGTTTAACACCATTAGTAAGTTCTATTATGCCTGTTATAAAGGCTTCTGATATAGAGGAATTTATACCAATTGCATTAAACAATGGACTAATTAAAATACAAACTCCATCTATAATATGACTTTGTTTTAAAATAGAAATAATAACAGAAAATAGTACAACAAAACCACCAATCATTGTAACAGTCGAAATTGCATTGTGAATACTTTTTCCTAATATTTCTCCTAGATTAGAAAAGTTACAATTAGCACTTTTAGTTAATACTTTAGAAGAGATAGATTTATTTGCATTATTATTCTTTTTAAAACGGTCGAATAATCCTAAAATAATGCCTACAGTGATACAAGCAAGAATATGAGTAAAAAATAATAAAAATCCAGTCTGGGAACTCCCAAACAAACTAATTCCAACAGTACCAATAATAAAAAGAGGACCTGAATTATTACTAAAACATAGCATTCTTTCACCTTCTGATTTTGAACATATTCCATCTTGTCTTAGATTTGTTACAATTTTAGCTCCAACAGGATACCCACTAATTATTCCAATTAAAAAAGCATAAGCACCTTCTCCTGGAACATTAAAAATAGGTCGCATGAACTTATTTAGTATTTTTCCGATAATATGTATTATATTTGTATTTGAAAGAAGTTCTGTTGCAATAAAAAAAGGAAGAAGAGAAGGAACTACAGAATTAGCCCAAAGAACGAGTCCACTTTTTGCAGCAGATAGATTACTTTTTGAAAACAACACTAAACAAATGGTAAATAGTAAAAAAACAAGAGGAATAGTGTTTCTTTTTATTGTAAGATAGAAAAACTTTTGTTGCTTCATAAATTTCTCCTTAAATCTTTTTGTTATAATAGTATTTCATGAAAAATAAAATATGCATGATAGGTTTGTATTTGATATTTTAATAGTAAAATTGGGAACATAAAAGGAAAAAATAATAAATATATTGAAAAAATGGTAAAAAGTGAGTATAATAAAAGTGATTGAAAGAGAGGAAAAAAGATGACATATACTTATACTCCAGAGGGAGTTTGTTCAAAACAAATAATTTTTGAAATTGAAGGTAATATTGTAAAGTCGGTAAAGATTGTAGGTGGATGTCCAGGAAATACAATTGGACTAAGCCATTTAATTGAAGGTCTTACTATTGATGAAGTAATAAAAAAACTAAAGGGTATTCAATGTGGATATAAGGGAACTTCGTGCCCAGACCAATTAGCAATAGCATTAGAAAAAATAAAAAAAGAGGAAAATAAATAATGAATTTACTCGTGCAGAAATTAGAGAATACAGAAAAATTTAAAGATTATATTAAATCCATAAAAAACGAAAATAGTCCGGTACAAATATCGGGCTTATCTGACGTTGGAAAAGTTCAATTTGCATATTGTACGAAAGATGCAAGTAAAAGACCGGTTTGCATTATTACATATAATGAAATGCAAGCGAAAAATCTTATAAGAGATTTATCATATTTTACATCTAATTTAGAGTATTTCCCTAAAAGAGAAATTGCAAGTTATGATTTTTTGGCAGAGAGTAAAGATTTACCATATGAAAGAATTGAAGTGTTAAATAAAATAAGAGAAAATAAAGTGGATATTGTTATAACTACAATAGAAGCAATTATGCAAAAAATGATACGAAAAGAAGATTTATATAAAAGTGAAATGAAATTAAAAGTGGGAGTTACATATTCATTAGAAAAAGTAAAAGAGAACTTACTTAATTTAGGATATGAAAGGCAAGATTTAGTAGAAACTAGAGGACAATTTTCTATAAGAGGCGGAATTGTAGATATTGGAATAAATGATAAAAATGGAATAAGAATAGAATTTTGGGGAGATGACATTGATTCTATTAGAAGTTTTCAATTATCATCACAAAGATCAACTCAAATGCTAAATGAAATTACTATAAATCCCGCACATGAATTTTTGTTAATTGAATCTATAGAAAAAATAGCCCAAAAAATTTGTAATAATCCAAACAATCTTAGTTTAGGGGATAATAAATTAAGTGAAAGTACGAAACTAAATTTCGATGATAAATTTAAGAAACAGTATTTAGACAAAATAAGAGATAATTTAAATGAGGATTTAGAGCTTATAAAAAATGGAGATTATATTAGTAAAGTTGATAAATATTTTAATTGTTTTTATGAAAAACAAAATACTTTTTTAGATTATTTAGGCAAAGATTATTTAATTATTATTGACGAAAAGAGTAAAATAAACCAAAGAGTAGAAAATATTATAAAAGAAAACAATCAGCTAATAAAAAATTTAGTTGGAAAATCAAGATTAGTTCCAGAAGAAATTCAAAATATTAGTAATTTTAAATTGCAGATAGATGGAAAACAAATTATCTATTTTGAAAAACAAGATATTGTAAAAGAGCTTGGAAAAAATAGAAACAATGAATATATTTTTAGATATAGAGATATTAATTTTTTCAAAAGCGAAATAGAGTTATTAATAGATGAACTAAAGCAGATGGTAGAACAAAAAAAGACAGTTATTATACTTGGCGGAAATGAAACGAATGTAAAAAAAATATGTAGTTTATTAACCCAAAAAAATATTAACCATAAATATGTTGAAAAACTAGAAGATAGTCAAATAGAAAATAAAGAAGTACTTGTTACAATGGGAGCATTATCTTCAGGATTTGAATGCTTTGATTCTAAACTTGTTGTAATTAGTAGTGAGGAATTCTTTAGTTCTAATGCAAAAAAGAGAAAAGTAAGTAGTGCATTTAAACAAGGAGAAAAAGTTGTATTTGCAGATTTGAAAATTGGAGACTTTGTTGTTCATAGAGTTCATGGAATTGGTCAATTTATAGGAGTAAATACAATTAAGGCAGATGGCATAATAAAAGATTATCTAAAATTACGATATAAAAATGATGATATTTTATATGTCCCTACAAATAGCCTAGATAGTGTAAGAAAGTATATAGGTGCTGGTGAAGCTAGCCCTAAAATTAATAAATTAGGTGGAAAAGAGTGGGAAAGTACAAAGAAAAAGGTTAAATCTAACTTAAGAGAAGTTGCAAGAGAGTTAATTGAACTCTATGCAAAAAGACAAAAAGCTGCAGGATATGCTTTTTCAAAAGATACTCAGTGGCAAAGGCAATTTGAGGAGGACTTTCCATATAAAGAAACAGATGATCAACTTCGTTGCATAGAAGAAACCAAAAAGGATATGGAAATGCCAAAACCAATGGATAGACTCTTATGTGGAGACGTTGGATATGGAAAAACAGAAGTAGCAATAAGAGCAGCATTCAAATCTGTAATGGATCAAAAACAAGTAGCATACCTTGTTCCAACTACAGTGCTTGCAAATCAACAATATGAGGAATTTAAAACCAGAATGGAAAAATTTGCAATAAGGGTAGAATTATTAAATCGTTTTCGTACAAAAAAACAACAAGATGAAGTTATAAAAAAATTAAAATTAGGAGAAGTAGATGTTGTTATTGGAACACATAGAATTTTAAGTAAGGATGTAGAATTTAAAGATTTAGGATTATTAATTATAGATGAAGAGCACCGATTTGGTGTAAAAGATAAAGAAAAAATAAAACAGTTAAAAAACAATGTAGATGTTCTTACAATGACAGCAACACCAATTCCTAGAACACTTCATATGTCAATTGTTGGAGTAAGAGATATGTCTGTTATTTACGAACCACCACACAACCGAAAACCAGTTCAGACTTATGTTTTGGAGTTTGATGAAGAAATTATAAAGGAAGCAATTACAAAAGAATTAGAACGAGACGGCCAGGTATTTTACTTATTTAACAATGTTGAAGGAATTGAAAAACGAGCACATTTTTTATCCGAGCTTGTTCCAGAAGCAGAAGTAGGGTTTGCACATGGTAAGATGACAGGTAGACAGTTAGAAGATATAATGATGCAATTTATAAAAAAAGAAATAAATGTTTTGGTTTGTACTACAATATTAGAATCTGGAATTGATATTCCAAATGCGAACACAATTATTGTTGAAAACGCAGATAGATTAGGTCTTGCTCAGTTATATCAGATAAGAGGCAGGGTTGGAAGATCTAATAAACAAGCATATGCATATATTACATATAAAAGAGATAAACTATTAACAGAAGTTGCAGATAAAAGATTAAAGGCAATGAGAGAATTTACTGAGTTTGGTTCTGGATTTAAAATTGCAATGCGCGACTTAGAAATACGTGGAGCAGGAAGTCTACTTCGGAGAGATACAACATGGGCATATGGAACAAGTTGGATATGAAACATATTGTAAGTTGTTAGATGAAGTTGTAAAAGAAATGCAAGGAACTAAAGTGGAAAAAGAAGTCGAAATTCAAATTGACATGAATCTATCTAGTTTTATACCTGATGAATATATTGAAAATAGCAGTCAAAAAATAGAAGTTTATCAAGACATTGCCCTTGCAAGAAAAGAAGAAGATATTCAAGATGTAATGGATGAATTAATAGATAGATATGGACAAATTCCAGAAGAGGTAAATAACTTAATTGAAATTGCAAGAATAAAACAATTGTGTAAGGAAGCAAATATTGTTAAAATAATGCAAAGAAAAGAAATGGCAGTATTTTATTTTGATACTCAAAAATTTAAAATGGATAAAGTAGATAGTTTACTAAAATTATATAATAACAAAATTAAATTTTCACCAGGAAAAGAACCATATATTACTTTAAATTTGGAAACAAATTCAAGTGAAAAAGTAATTGAAAAAGTAAAAAAATTTTTAATAAATTGTAAGTGAGGTAATAAAGTGCAAGTAATTACTAGTAAGGATAATGAAACAGTAAAGAAAATAAAAAAATTAAAAGAAAAAAAATTTAGAGATATTGAAAACTGTTTTATTATAGAAGGCGTTAAATTAATAAAAGAAGCAATTGAAGAAAAGCAAAGAATAAAAAATATAGTAATATGTGAGGAATGTATTACAAATGGAACAATAGAAACAAAACTTCTGTATGAAATTGCAAAATATGATTGTATATATGTAAATAAGAAGATTTTCGATACTATATCTGATGTAGGAAGTCCACAAGGAATTATGGGAATAGTAGAAAAAAATAATGATAATTTAAAAATAGATTATTCAGAGGATATTATTATTGTATTAGATGACTTGCAAGATCCGGGAAATTTAGGAACTATATTAAGAACTATTGATAGTGCAAATTTAAAACAAGTTATTGTATCAAAAAATACGGTGGATTTTTATAATTCAAAAGTAGTTCGTTCTACTATGGGTGCTATTTTTAGAGTAAAAAGAATTGAAAGTAATAATTTAGTAGATACTTTACAAGAAATAAAGAAACATGATTTTGAAGTGTTATGTACAGCTTTAGATGGAACTGAAAGTGTATATGATGTTAATTTTAATAAAAAAGTAATTGTTATTGGAAATGAGGCAAATGGTGTTTCAAAAGAAGTACAAAATATAGCAGATAGAAAAGTAAAAATTCCAATGCTTGGAAAAACTGAAAGTTTAAATGCAGCAGTTGCAGCTGGAATTATGATTTACGAGTATGTGAGAGGAAAGGTTAAATAAATTCTATGTTTACTCTGAAAATGATAAAAGAAGAAATGTGAAATATCAAAATTGTGCTTGAATTATAATCTGGAAATAGAAAAATATTAGATTTAAAGGATATAGTAATATAGAATATTTAAGATAAAAGCAGTATTGAAAATTAGTCAATTTTTGATATAATAGTAAAAAATAAAAAGGAGACGAAAAAATGAAGAATCAATATAAAAACCATAATTGTGGTGAATTAAATATAAAAAACGTTGGACAAATAGTTAAACTTGCTGGTTGGGTTCAAAGAATTAGAAATCTGGGTGCTATGAAGTTTATTGATTTAAGAGATGAATTTGGAATTACTCAAATTGTTATTTCTAATAGTGAAGTAATAAAGGATATAGAAAATAATCTTGTAACAGAATGTGTAATAAGTGTGGAAGGTGAAGTACTAGAAAGACAAAGCAAAAATAATAAAATTCCAACAGGAGAAATTGAAATAGATGCAAAAAGAATAGAAATGCTTGGAAAATGTAAGCCGGTGCTTCCTTTTGAAATTAATTCAGAAAAGGTTGATATAGAATCTGTAAGAGAAGACTTAAGACTTGAGTATAGATTTTTAGATTTAAGAAATGATAAAATACATAAAAACATTTTACTTCGTTCTAAAGTGATGAAGTCTTTAAGAAATAAAATGGATGAATTAGGATTTACAGAAATACAAACCCCAATTTTAGCAAATTCGTCACCAGAAGGAGCTCGTGATTATTTAGTACCTAGTAGAATACATAAAGGTGAATTTTACGCACTTCCACAGGCTCCACAACAATTTAAACAGCTACTAATGGTTTCAGGATTTAGTAAATATTATCAAATCGCTCCATGTTTTCGTGATGAGGATCCAAGAGCAGATAGAGCACCAGGCGAATTTTATCAATTAGACTTTGAGATGGCATTTAGCACACAAGATGATGTATTTGAAGTAGTTGAAAAAGTTGTACCAAGTGTATTTAAAGAAAATACAAATTGGAAAGTGGAAGATGGACCGTTTGTTAGAATTCCTTATTTAGAAGCAATGGAAAAGTACGGAATAGATAAGCCAGATTTAAGAAATCCGCTTATTATTAAAGATGCAACAAGAGTATTTGAAAATACTGAATTTAATGCATTTAGAGATAAAACAATTAAAATTATTATTTTACCAGATGGATCAAAACAAGGAAGAAAATTCTTCGACAGTATGGATGAATTTGCAAAAACAGAAGCGGGAGCAAAGGGACTTGCATGGGTCAAAATAGATGAAAATGGTGTGGCAAATGGTGGAATTGCAAAATTTATCACAGAAGATGTAAAAGTTGGACTAGAAAATTTAGGCGTAAAAGCAAATGATAGTATTTTCTTTATTGCAGATGAATTAAAAGTAGCACAAAAAATTGCAGGACTTGTTAGAATTGAATTAGGAAAAAGACTAGACCTAATAGAAAAGAATGTTTATAAATTCTGCTGGATTGTAGATTTCCCAATGTATGAACTTTCAGATGAAGGAACAATTGATTTTAATCATAATCCATTTTCTATGCCACAAGGAGGAATGGAAGCATTAGAGAATATGAATCCATTAGATATTTTGGCATATCAATATGACTTAGTATGTAACGGATATGAAATGGCATCAGGAGCAGTAAGAAATCATAATCCTGAATTAATGGTAAAAGCTTTTGAAATAGCAGGTTATACTGAAGAAGATGTAAAAACTAAATTTGGAGCATTATATAATGCATTTCAATATGGAACGCCACCTCATGCTGGTGCTGCACCTGGGTTGGACAGAATGGTAATGCTCATTAGTAACGCAAATAATATAAGAGAAGTTATTGCATTTCCAAAAAATAAAAAAGCACGCGATGTATTAATGGGTGCTCCATCTAAAGTATCAGAAAAACAATTAGAGGATGTACATATTAAAATAGTAGAAGAGGAGAAAAATTAATATAAAAAACATTGACAAAGTACATTTGTTCGTGGTAAAATCACCATACTATAAAAAAAAGAGGTGATTTCATGGAAGAAAAAAGTTCACTAGAAAGTAAAACTGATATTACCAAAATAAAAGAAATAGTAGAAGAAATTACATTTAGACAAGCAGTTATAATAAAAGTTATACAAAACAATCATAAAATAACCATGAGAAAAATAGAAAAACTGCAAGAATATAATGAAATCGATGATATGGTTAATCAAGTATTTGAAGCAAGAATATCTGAAATTGAAGAATTATTACAAGACTTAGAATCAAAAATTGCATAAATAAAAAGCAAAAAATTATAAAAAATATCAAAAGTAATGGAACTAATATATTTTATAATTTTTTGCTTTTTTAGTTAGTTTAATATATCATAAAAAGTTCTAAATTCATAACCCTGAGATTTTATATAATTAATAGAATCCTCGAGCACATCATATGTATTATTAACGTCTCCAGTATCATGCATCAATATAACTAAAGTACCCTTATCTTTAGAAGATTTTTTTAAATTTGATAATAATTGTTCCTTTGAATATTTTTTTATAGAATCATTATTTAAAGCATTCCAATCAACATAAGTATAGTCAATTTCTTTTAAATAATTTGTAGCATTTTTTTTAGCATTATAATGGTTTTTACTCATTGAACCGTTTGGAAATCTAAAAATATGACTATGATAACCTGAAACTCCAATAGCAGTAGAAATAGCTTCATCTGTCTTTAAAATCTCATTTATAAAATCATTTTTACTTTTATATAACTTATTATTATTATGAGAATAACCATGGTTTGCAATAAAATGTCCATCTTCATATTCTTGTTTTACAAGTTCTGGATATTCTGCGACGTGTTTACCAACAACAAAAAAATTTGCAAGAGTATTATTCTTCTTTAGAATTTCTAATACTTTTGGTGTTACATTTTTTGTTGGTCCATCATCAAAAGTTAAATAAGCAATTTTTTCAGGTTTGTCATAAATTGTTTCAATTTTTGAAATTTTTTCTTCTGATAAAACTTTTTCTTTTTCATCGGCAAAAATCATAGATTTGCAAATAAATGCAATAATGGAGATAAATAATAAAAGTATAAATAATACTTTTATTAATGTTTTTCTCTGGAAAAGTAAGATTTTCATTATTATCACCTGATATAAATATATTTTATTATGAAGAAAGTATGTATAAAGAATGAATTTTTTGCTAAAAAAGAGTAATTACACCTATTGAAAAAAAATAATGATTATGATATAACAAAAAAGAAGAAAAGTTTTTAAAGAGAGATATATAATAATGAAAAATATAAAAGATTATAATTTAGAGCAATTAAAAGATGAACTTGAAAGTTTAGGAGAAAAAAAATATAGAGCAGAACAAATCTTTAAATGGATTTACGTAGACAAAGTAAATTCTTTTGATGAAATGACAAATCTTTCAATAAGTTTAAGAGAAAAATTAAAAAATAACTATTCAATAAATAATTTTAAAGTAATAAAAAGACAAGTGTCGTCTGATGGAACTCAGAAATTCTTATTTGACATTTTAGATGGTAATGCAATTGAATCTGTACTTATGAAATATCATCATGGAAATACAATTTGTGTTTCATCACAAGTTGGATGTAAAATGGGGTGCAAATTTTGTGCATCAACAGGAATTAAATTTGTTAGAAGCTTAAGTGCTGGAGAAATAGTTGAACAAGTTTTGGCGGTTGAAAGAGAATCAGGAGAGAAAATCTCAAATATTGTATTTATGGGAATTGGAGAACCATTAGATAATTATGATAATGTAATTCATGCAATTAGAATTTTAAATAATCCTAAGGGATTAAATATTGGAGCAAGACACATTAGTGTTTCAACAAGCGGAATTGTGCCAAGAATATATGATTTGGCTAAAGAAAATATACAGTGTACACTATCTGTTTCACTTCACGCTACCAATAATGAAAAAAGAAGCCAAATGATGCCAATTAATAAAAAATATAGTATAGAAGAATTAATAAAAGCATGCAAAGATTATATAAATATTACAAATAAAAGAATATCTTTTGAATATGCACTTGCAAAAGATAATAACGATAATTTAGAAGATGCAAAGCAATTAGTTAGTTTATTAAAAGGAATGCTTTGTCATGTAAATTTAATTCCAATTAATAAAATCGAAAATGGAAACTTCGTAAAAAGTAGTAATGAAAATATTATTAAATTTCGAGACTATTTAAATGATAATGGTATTGTAGCAACAATAAGAAGAGAACTAGGGTCTGATATTGATGCAGCATGTGGACAATTAAGAAGAAAGAATTTAAGCAAATAGGAGGATATATGAGAGTTTTTGCTAAATCTGACATCGGAAAAGCAAGAGAAATTAATGAAGATTATTTTTGGATATCAAGTCCAGAAGATGAAATTAAATTATTTATTCTAGCAGATGGAATGGGTGGATATAATCGGAGGAGAAGTTGCAAGTAAACTTGCAGTTTCAGCATCTAAAAGCTATATTCAAAATAATTTTAATAAAATAGAACATGATAGAGAGTCTATACTAAAATTAATGAAAAATGCCGTAGAATATGCTAATATGGTGGTATATGAAAAAGCAATGCAAGAAAAAGAATTAGAGGGAATGGGTACTACTTTAGATGTTTGCTTAATATATAATAATAAGGTATATATTGGACATGTAGGAGATAGCAGAGTATATCGCCTAAGAAAGGAATTTTTTAGAAAACTAACAACAGATCATAGTTATGTACAACAATTAGTGAAGGATGGTTCAATAACAAAAGAAGAAGCATATAATCATCCGAAAAAAAACATGTTAACTAAAGCTTTGGGATGTACAGCTTATGTAGAACCGGATACTTTAGTGAAAGGGTTTCTAAAAGATGATATTATATTAATGTCATCAGATGGATTAACTAATATGCTAAAAGATGAAGAAATATATAATATTATAAAAAGTAATCCAGATACAGCAGCTGAAGAATTAGTAAAAAGAGCAAATAGCTTAGGCGGATATGACAATATTACTGTTGTAATAATATTATAAGGAGAGTTTTATATGAATTTAGAAGGTAAAATAATAGGGAATAGATATGAGATAATAGAAAAAATAGGTAACGGTGGTATGGCAACTGTTTACAAGGCAAAGTGTCATGTTTTAAATAGATATGTTGCTATAAAGGTTCTGAGAGATGAATTTACAACAGATGAAGAATTTATTAAAAGATTTAATACAGAAGCACAAGCAGCAGCAAGCTTAACACATCCAAATATAGTATCGATTTTTGATGTAGGAAATGAAGGTAATTTATACTATATTGTAATGGAACTTATTCAAGGAAAAACCCTAAAGGAAATTATTTCAGAAGACCGGAGCTCTTCCTTGGAAATGGTCTGTGAATATTGCAATTCAAATAGCTTCTGCTCTTGAAGTTGCACATAAAAATAACATTGTACATAGAGATATAAAACCACATAATATCATAATAACAGAAGATGGAATAGCAAAAGTAACAGACTTTGGAATTGCAAAGGCAGTATCAAATTCAACAATTACTGCATTTGGAACAACCATTGGTTCTGTACATTACTTTTCACCAGAACATGCAAGAGGCGGATATACAGATGCAAAGTCAGATTTGTATTCATTAGGAGTGGTAATGTATGAAATGTTAACAGGTAGAGTCCCTTTTGATGCAGATACACCAGTATCAATTGCTTTGAAACATATGCAGGAAAAACCAATAGAGCCAATAAAGTTAAATCCTGCAATTCCATTTGCGGTAAATCAAATTATATTAAAAGCAATGCAAAAGGATCCAAACTTAAGATACTCATCAGCCACAGAGATGTTAAAAGACCTAGGACTTGCATTAAAGAACCCAGATGGCAATATCGTGGTTAATAAAGATATAGATACAGGATATACACAAAGAATTCCTACTTTAAACAGTGAAAGATTGAATTCAAGTAAATTAAATAGTGAAGAAAGCAAAAACAAAAAAGAAGGATATTTTAGAAAACATCCTAAAATGAAAATTGCAGTAATTGGAATGTCTATTTTAGTATTTTTCATAATATGTATACTAATTGGTTATTTTGCTATGGTATGGAGTTCACCTAAAAATGTAACTGTACCATCTATTACAGGTTTAACTTTAGAACAAGCTGAAAAAAAATTGAAAGATTTAAAAATAACATATGAAATATCGGAAGAAAAATACAGCAGTAGTGTGGAAGCTGGAAAAATTATTTCACAAGATCCACCAGAGGGCTATAGAATTCTAGAAAAAAATGCAGTTAAAGTAGTAGTTAGTAAAGGAACAGAAACCACTAAAGTTCCAAAAGTGGCAGGAAAAACAAAAGATGAGGCACAAACAGAACTTGAAAATGCTAAATTACAAGCAGAAATAATTGAAGAGATTAGCCAAAAAATTCAGGAAGGAATTGTAATTAGGCAAGATCCAAAAGAAAATACAGAAGTTAATGCAGGAGATACTGTAAAAATTTATGTAAGTAAGGGAAATGGTATAAAACAAGTTGCTGTTCCATCTGTTATAGGAACAGAAGAACAAAAAGCAAAAGAAGACTTAACATCTCAGGGATTTGAAGTTAATGTTGTATATGAAGAAGATAAGACAAAAACAAATGGTATTGTATTAAAACAAAGCTTAGATGTTGGAAAAACAGTTGATGAAGGAAGTAAAATTACAATAACAGTTAATAAAATTGCAGAAAAGAAAAATGCAAAAATCTATGTAAATGTTAAATCTATAACAGGAGGATATACGGAGAATACAAGTAATACTTCTAATACAACTAATAATATAACTAATGATGAAAAAGAAATTCAAAGAACTGTAAAAGTTAGAGTAGAAGTAAATGGAGAAATAGTATATAATAAAGATGTAGATAAAAATATAACAAAATTAAGTGCAGGAGAGGCAATTGGAACAGGAACTGTAACAATAAAACTATTTATAGATGATGTTAAGAAGACAGAAAAGGATATTGATTTAACACAAACAAGTTCTTATACATTTGACTAAATTATAATAGAATTAATAATTAATAGCAAATAGAGGATTGCATAAATATCTAAACAGATGCAATCCTTTAAAAATTGGAGGTATAATGCAAGGATTAGTTATAGCAAATATAGCAGACTTATATAAAATAAAAACAAATGAAAAAGTTTATGAAGCATCAGCAAGAGGAAAATTAAAAAATGAAGGAATTTCACCTGTTGTAGGAGATAATGTTGAAATAACTATAACTGATGAAAAAAATAATATTGCTAGAATTGACAAAATAAAAGAAAGAAAAGTTTATATTAAAAGGCCAAAACTTGCTAATATTTCTAAACTTATTTTAGTTGTCTCAAGTAAAGATCCAAAACCAGATTTATTAATGTTAGATAAACAGTTAGCGTTTGCTGAATTTTTAGGTATAAAGTCAATGATAGTTTTAAATAAAGCAGATTTGGATAAGAATAAAGAGTTTGAGAATATAAAAAGAATTTATGAAAATATTAATTATAAGGTATGTATTACGGAAGCAAAGTTGTCCAAAGGTATAGAAGAATTAAAAAGAGAATTATTAAATGAAGTTAGCGCATTTTCGGGAAATTCTGGAGTTGGAAAGTCTACACTAATCAATCATATTTTTGAGTCACAAATTACAGAAGAGGGAGAAATTAGCAAAAAAAATAAAAGAGGAAAAAACACAACAACAAGTAGCTTTTTATATACAATTGATAATAACACATATTTAGCAGATACTCCAGGTTTTTCAACATTTGGTATTGATGAAATTGAAAGTAAAAATTTAGCAAAATATTTTGTAGAGTTTGATGAATTTTCAAAAGAGTGTGAATTTATTGGATGTAGTCATATAAAAGAAGAATGTTGTAATATAAAAAAAGCAGTAGAAACAGGAAAAATAAGCAAAAGCAGATATGAAAATTACTGCAAGATATATGAAGAATTAAGAAAAAAGGAGTTAAGAAAATGGTAGAAATTTCAACATCAATTTTATCTGTAAAAAAAGATGAAATAATTAAAAAAATTTACGAATTAGAAACAAGTGGAACGGACTTTTTTCATATTGATGTTATGGATGGAAAATTTGTAGAAAACAATACAACAGATTTAATGTTATTATATAGTGAATATATAAAGCAAATATCTAATATACCGTTAGATATTCATTTGATGGTACAAGACATTAAAACATATATTGAAAGCTATTTAATATTAAAACCAGGTATTATTACATTTCATTTAGAAGCTTGTAATAGTAAAGAAGAGGTTTTTGAATATATAAAACTTATAAAAGAAAACAATTGCAAAGTAGGTATCTCAATAAAACCTAATACAAACATAGAAAAAATAAAAGATTTTTTACCATATATTCACCTTTGCTTAGTAATGACTGTTGAGCCAGGAAAGGGAGGACAAAAGTTAATTGATTCTACAATGAAAAAAATAGAAGAATTAAAAAAATATATTACTGATAATAATTTAGATACATTTTTAGAAGCAGATGGAGGAATTAATTTAAATAATATAGAGATGATAAAAAAACTTGGAACAGATATTGTGGTTTCAGGTAGTGCTATAATTGAATCTAAAGATTGTAAGAAGGTTATTTATGAAATGAAAAGTGAAAAGTAAAATATTACTCTTCACTTTTCTTATTGCTAGTTGTTAAAATTCTAAGTATTTCTGGATAAATAGATTCTGCATTTTCCTTCCAGTTATCTACTATTTCTTTTGCATTTTCTCTTGAACCTGCAAATGTTTTTACTTCAAAAATTGTTTCACTATTTTCGATAATTTTGCAAAAAACAATGTAATTATTTTCGCTACGAGGTGTATATTCAGCAACAACTGAATATTCTTCCTCAGCAATCTCTAATTCTTTTTTCAAATTCATATCGGCTTTTAGTTTAATAATTCCTGGTAAAAGATCCATAGTAAGTGCTAAAGTATTTTTCCCACTTTCTGTAATTTCATATACGCCACCTGTTTCTTTTTGAAAATGTACAATATATTTATTTTGAATAAGGTCTAGGAGAAATTGTTGAAAGTAAAAATAATTTATATCTAACGCAGATAGTACCAATTTGTATAAACTATCATTTGTAATTGGTTTATTTACTTTGTTTAAAATATATAAAATTAACACTTTATTTTCAGCTAAAGTTTCGCTATCAGATGTTAACATCAATGCTATTCAACTCCTATATAAAATTTTCTATTTAATAGACAATTAGAATATTATAGTTAAAATTCAGAAATCATTATATAAATAATATTTTTTTGTAAAGTTGTATAGATTATATTCCAAATAATAACATATGCAAACATTATATCACAAAAATAATAAAAATACTATTTTTTTTTCAAATAAATAATGATATACTAATAATAATTTGTTACGAAAGTTTTAATACTTTATATATGGTATATTTTTAATAGTGACAATAATTTTAAGTGTTAAGGAGAAATTTAGATGATTACTTTATATGAAATTTTAGAAGTAAGTGAAAATGCATCAATAGAAGTAATTGAAAAAGCGTATAAGGTTCTTGCTAAAAAGTATCATCCAGATTTACAGCAAACGGCAAGTGATAAACAAGAAGCAGAAGAAAAAATGAAAAAGATTAATGATGCATATTCTATATTAAGTAATGAGCAAAAAAGAAAAAGTTATGATATTGAACTTGCAAATAAAAGAATGTTAGAAAATAAGAAAAATGTTATTGAAAATATCAATACACGGATCTTATACGCCTAATTATAATAATGAGCCTGTCAGAAAAAACAGTAATATAGGGCAAGAAAACTATTATCAAGATGACAGTAAAATGAATGCAAATTTGAAAAAAAAGCAAAAAAAATTGGAAAAAAAATTAAAAAGAAAAATGGAAGATGCATACTTAAAAGCATATGGAGATTATTTAACACAGAATGGATATAGAGTTAAATATAGAATGGATTATAGAAAAATACCTCAAATAATTTTGGTAGTTATTGTATTAATAATAATTGGTGTTATAATTTGGGTTCTACCAGTAACACATAATTATTTAGTTCAATTTTATGAAGAAAATATAATTATTCACAAAATAGTAGATATAATTTTAAATTTATAAAGAAAAGAGGATAAAAAATGAGAATTCGATTTAAACCATGGGCAAGGCCGGAACTTGAAGCATCAAAATTTTATATTGATAATCCAGAGGAACTTAAAGGAAAGTGGAAAGAGTTATTTAAAAATAATAATCCAATTCATCTTGAACTTGGATGTGGAAAAGGAAATTTTATTGCGAATATGGCGGTATCTCATTTAGATACTAACTATATAGCAATAGACGTTGTGGACGCAATGCTGGGACTTGCTAAAAGAAATATTGAAGAAATATATAAAGAAAAAGAGTTAGAAATTTCAAATGTATATTTAACAAGATTCGACATAGAAAGAATATTAATGATTTTAGACCCAAAAGATGAAGTTGATAGAATTTATATAAACTTTTGCAATCCGTGGCCTAGGGGAAAACATAGAAAAAAGAGATTAACACATACTAGACAGTTAGAAAAATATAAAGTATTTTTAAAACCTAAAGGTGAAATTTATTTTAAAACTGATGATGACGGATTATTTATAGATACAATACATTATTTAGAAGAAACAGGATTTGAAATTGTGAAAAAAACATTCGATCTAGAAAATGAAAAAGATTTTTGGGAAAATATAGTTACTGAACATGAAAAAATGTTTATGAATGAAGGAATAAAAATAAAAGCATTAATTGCTTATAAAAAATAAAAAGGAAAGGAGCTTTAGCATTAAAGCTAAAATAGGAATATGGATAAATTTAACAGTATATTAACAGATATTCAAAATATTAGTCAATCTACATATATTAATGTATTGATTGCTATTATTATAGTTTTTGCATCAATGATATTAGGAAGTATGATTGCATATTTGGCAATTAAGTTATTAGATTTAAATAAGAAAAGGTACAAAAAGGCAAAGGAAAACCCTTGGTATTATGTAATAAAGACAATTATAATTTGTTTTGGAATATATTTATCAATTTTAGTAATTGATTTTCCGGAAAATATTATTAATATTATTATGAAAATTTTTAAGATAGTAATAATAATAATGGTTGCTAAAATAATTGTAAGATTTTTAACACCTAAGTCTAGAATCTTTAAAAAGCTTAAAGAAAATCAACGATTTAATAAAAATGAACCTTTAACAAATTTTGTGGAAAAAATTGCAAAATATGTAATTTATTCTATAGCAGGCTTTATGATTATTGCAGAACTTGGCTATGATCTATCAGGATTAATTACTGGCATTGGACTAAGCCGGAGTTGTAATAGCCTTAGCAGCCCAAGATATTGCTAAAAACTTATTTGGTGGTATAGCCATTATTTTGGATAAACCATTTAGTGTTGGTGATTGGATTCATACAGAAAAGTACGAAGGAACGATAGAAGATATTACATTTAGAAGCACTAGAATTAGAACAGCAGATAATTCAGTTGTTACAATTCCAAATTCAATTTTATCTAATGAAGTTATTGCAAATTGGAGCAAATTAGAAAAAAGAAAAATAGAAATAAGTTTGAGATTACCACTAGAAACAAAAGCACAAGAATTAGAAATTCTTTCAAAGAAATTTAAAATAGTATTAGAAAATAATAAAGATATATTAGAGGATTCAATTCAAGTTGATGTTAATAAAATTAAAGAAGATAATATAGAGATTAGCATAGTTTTATATACAAGTATTACAGAATACAATAAATTCTTGAACATTAAGCAAGAAATTAATATTAATATATTAAAAATTTTAGAAGCAGAAGGAATAAAACTTGCTTATCCAGGGAGAAATGTATATGTACAAAAATAAAGCAGATGAAAAAAAACCTAAATGTTTAAAATTAAATCATGACTTCTCATCTGATATAATTAAAATTGCAGAAAAAATTAAACAGGCTGGAGGAAGACTATATTTAGTAGGAGGAGCTGTCAGAGATAAAATTATAAATAATTCCGATATACAAGATGAAGATTTTTGTGTAGTTGGAATATCTAAAGAAGAATTTTGTATGCTTTTTCCAGATGCTAAAAAAAGAGGAAAATCGTTTGAGGTATTTGATTTAAATAATAGGGAATTTGCTCTTGCAAGAAAAGAACAAAAAATAGGAAAGAAACATAATGATTTTAAAACAATTACCAATAAAAATATATCTATTGAAGAAGACTTAAAAAGAAGAGATATTACAATAAATGCAATTGCACAAGATGTTTTAACAGGAGATATAATAGATCCTTACAACGGAACAAAAGATATTGAAAATAAAATTATAAGAGCGGTGTCTAAAAGTTTTAAAGAAGATCCATTAAGAGTTTATAGAGTGGCAAGGTTTGCAAGTAAATTAGGATTTCGTATAGATAACAGAACTATAAAATATATGAAATGTTTAAAAAGTGAATTAATATACTTATCCCCAGAAAGAGTTTTTGATGAACTAAAGAAGGCCTTAAAAACTAGTAAACCATCTACTTTTTTTGAAGTACTTAGAAAAGCAGAAGTGCTAGATGTACATTTTATAGAAATTTTTCGATTAATTGGTGCATTGCAACCTAAAAAATATCACCCAGAAGGAGATGCATATGCACACACTATGCTTGCGCTTGATATGGCATCTAGTTTAACACAAAATGAAATTATTAGATTTTGTGCGTTAGTTCATGATTTAGGTAAAGGAGTTACACCTAAAGAAATGTACCCACATCACACAGGACATGAAATAACAGGGATAAAACAAGTAGAGAATTTTTGTAAAAGGTTAAAAATGCCAAGTGTATGGACAAAATGTGCAAAAGTAGCGGTAAAAGAACATATGAGAGCAGGATTATTTGAAAAAATGAAAGTTGCCAAAAAGGTTTCTTTTATAGAGAATATTGGAAAATCGTTAATAGGATTAGATGGACTTGCAATTGTTGTAGAATCAGATAGAAATTGTAGAGGCGTAAGAAGCAATAAGCCTCAATTTGCTAAAATAGGTAATAAGATGTTAAAAGAAATAAATGGAAACTATATAAAAGAAAAATATAATATTGAAGAAGGAATCAAACTAAAAGAGAAAATGCATCAGGAGAGAATTATTTGGATGCAAAATTTTGAAAATCAAACAAAAAGCATATAAAATATTAGAAGTGGTAAAAATATTTTGTGGAGGGGATAATATGTTTTTACCACAAGGAGTTTATTATGAAAAAGAAATAGAAAATTATGAATTAGGAAAAAGACTCTTAAATCAGTATAAACAAAAAGGTGTAGTGTGTATAGAAATAGAAAATCATAATAATATAGAGGAAATGAGGAAAAAAAATAATTCTGAGTTTGCAAAGATGAAACAAAATTTAATTATTGGGGTTAGGAAAACTCATAAATTTGTTCCAAATCATAAAGTGTCAGATTTTCTTGTGCCATACACATCATCTCGGATGTATAGCTATGTGTTTATACTGTTATTTGGTATGTAATTTTAATAAATGTTCATATTTAAGACTATTTGTAAATAGAGAAGAAATGTTAGAAAAAATAATTAAAGTTTCAAATAAAGCAGACAAAAATCTAACATTTGAAATTGGAAGTAATAGTGATCTAGTTCTGGAAAATACCATAACAGGAAATTTGGTTTGGACTATTGAAAATTTTAATAAAAGCAATAAAGGAAAATTAACTTTTCCAACTAAGTTTGATATGGTTGATCCAATTTTACCATTAAAACATGATGGAAAAATAATTGTTAGAATGAGTGTGAATCCGCAAGAAATTATTAAACAAATAGAAATAGGTACATCTCCGCTAAAAAATAGAATAAATGCTATCAATAAATTAAAACAAGCAGGATATACAGTTGGAATATTAATTGCTCCAGTTATATTAGTCGATAATTGGAAAGAACTATATGAAGAATTGATTAAGTATTTATATGAAAATTTAAGTAATGAAGTAAAAAAAGATGTATTTTTCGAAATAATTTTTATGACATATAGTTACGTTCATCGTATGATTAATAATGATGCTTTCCCAAACTCAATTAATTTATATAATCAAGATATTATGACTGTTAGGGGAAGAGGTAAGTATTGCTATAAAAAAGATGTAAAAGAAGATGGAGAAGTCTTTTTTAGGGATACTTTAGGTAAATTCTTTCCAAGTAATCATATTTTATATATTGTTTAATATTTAATATAATTAACATGATACTAAAA
>ULSD01019435.1_pt1 | contig 30399 bp, 34 predicted proteins | sample 1956051 | NCBI WGS metagenome assembly ULSD01 (sample SAMEA4835699, study PRJEB28245) | human gut metagenome | biome: gut microbiome; material: fecal sample | place: Denmark | collected 2008
TTATAGATTAAAAAAGTATTAATATTAATCATTAAAATGTAAATTGATTTAATAATAACTTATTAGGTATTAAAATTAAAAATTTATTGTTTTATACTAGACTTTATTTGTTTTAATATGGTATTATAATACTGTACAAAAAGATGAAACTAATTTATAGTAAATTTAGGAGGAAAATATGAAAAAAATAATTAATTTTTTATTGATTTTATTTTTATTGTTATGTTTATTTATGAATATTTCATATGCTGCAAATGCAACAAATAATGAACTTGTAAATACTAATACAAATGTTAATTCAACAAGAAATACTGCATCAAATTCGGCAAACACAACCGCAAATGCAACTACAAATGCAACTACAAATGCAACTACAAATCAATCATCTCAAAATACAACAAATACACGGAAATACAATTCCAACTACGACCGTTACATCTGTAAGCAACACCGATAACTCTGTTTTTAGTAATATTTTAAATATTATTTTAATTGCAGTAGGTATAATTATAATATTATTAGGAATTGCAATTTTAATTAGATTAAACTAATTTTTTCCAAATTTGTAAAAAAAAGCTCTGCTACATTTTTGTAACAGAGTATTTTTTTGCTAGAATATTTTGATTTTTTTAATCAATACTAATAACGAGCATAAATTTTTGATAAAATTTTATGAGGAGGTAATTTTATATGAAAAAATTATTTAGCTTAATTACAATTACTTTTATTATTTCTTTAATCTTTTTCTTACCTTCTGCATTTGCAAATAATATGGTAAATGATGCTGCAAACGGTGTTAGAAATGCAGTTGGAGGTGCTGAAAATGCAGTGGAAGACACTGCTAAGGGAACAGCTGGAGCAGTTAAAAATGGATTTAATAATATGGGTAATGCAACTGAAAATACAATGAATAATGTAAAAAATGACGCTAATAAGATGAAAAACAATGCATCTAATAACGATGGATATACAGCAACAAGAACAAATGCAGAAACAAATAATGGTTTTTTAGGATTTACAGGAAATAATGTATGGACTTGGATTGTTGTAGCAGTTGTAGCTTTAATTGTAATAGGATTAATATGGTATTTTATGGCAAATAAAAACAATTACGATAATCATAATAATGATTAATGAAAAATAAATAAAACATAATTATAAAATATTGTGTTTTATTTATTTTTTCTATTTTCCTTGGTTAATTTTCATGTTATAATATAGGAAATTAATTGAAAGGTTATGATTTTTATGAATAAACTAATAGCGAAAAATCCAGTTGCCAAACATAACTATAATATCGAAAATACTATAGAGGCTGGTATTGTACTAACTGGCACAGAAATAAAATCAATTAGAAATGGAAAAGTCAATTTAAAAGATAGTTATGCAACTATAAAAAAAGGAGAAGTTTTTATTTATTCTATGCATATTAGTCCATACGAACATGGAAATATTTTTAATAAAGATCCTTTAAGAGATAGAAAACTACTTTTAAATAAAAGAGAAATAAATAAATTAGTAGGTCTTATTCAAGCCAAAGGCTATACCCTAATTCCAATAAGTTTATATTTTAAAGGAAATAAGGTGAAACTTGAACTAGGAATTGGTAAAGGAAAAAAACTGTATGATAAACGTGCAGATATGGCAAAAAAAGAAGCACAAATGAAAATTCAAAGAGCAATGAAAGAACATTATTAATTTTATAAACGATTATATTATTTTCTAAGTAAAAAAGCATAGATTACACTATGCTTTTTTTATGTTTTTAATTTATTATTTTTCTATATTTTATTACTTGAACCAAAAACATCTCTAATTTTATGTTGTACAGTTCTTTTTATTGAATCTCTTGCTGGTGCTAAATATTTTCTAGGATCAAATACTCCTGGCTCTTCTGCAAATACTTTTCTGATTTCAGATGTCATTGCAAGTCTTAAGTCTGTATCTACATTTATTTTTGAAACACCTTGAAGGCTTGCTTCATGTAGCATTTCATCTGGTACTCCCTTTGCCCCTGGAATATTTCCACCGTATTTATTACACATTTCAACTAACTCTGGAATTACAGTTGAAGCTCCATGTAATACAATTGGTGTATTTGGAATTAATTCTTTTACTTGTTTTAATATGTCAAATCTTAATTTAGCTTCTCCTTTGAATTTATATGCTCCATGGCTTGTTCCAATTGCAATTGCTAAAGAATCACATCCTGTCCTTTCTACAAATTCTTTTGCTTGCTCTGGATTTGTATACATTGCATCAGCTTCTGAAACATTCACATCATCTTCTATTCCTGCTAATTTTCCAAGTTCTGCTTCAACTACAACTCCTTTGCTATGTGCATAATCTACTACCTTTTTTGTTAAAGCTACATTTTCCTCAAAATCATATTTTGAACCGTCAATCATAACAGATGTAAAACCATTGTCTATACACATTTTACAAGTTTCAAAATCTGGTCCATGGTCTAAGTGAAGTACTATTGGAATATCATGTTCCTCTAAACTTGCCTCAATCATCTTTCTTAAATATGGAATTCTTGCATATTTTATAGCTCCGTGAGAACATTGTAAAATTACAGGTGATTTTTCTTCAGCTGCTGCATCTACAATCCCTTGTATTATTTCCATATTATTTACATTAAATGCACCTATTGCGAAGTGCTCTTTCATTGATTTTTCAAACATTTCTTTTGTTGTTACTAATGGCATAATTAACCCTCCTTGTTTTTTTGCTATTTATAGTATTAACTATTTTTACTTATTGTATTTCTATTTTTTAATAATGTCAATATAAATTTTACTATACCACTATAAGTTGTGGTATAGTAATTTGATAGACTAATGTTTAAATTCTAACTGTATTAAAATTTCCAAAATAATAATACCTCATAGCAAGAAGCTATGAGGCTAAATTTTGTGTTTAATTTAAATAAACTTTTAAAAGGTTTTTAGAGAATTTGTGCAGCAACTCTTGCAAGATTACTTCTAACTGACTCTTCATCATTAAGAGTAATCTGAATGCAGTCCTTTTCTCCCTTCATTTTCTCAGATAGATAAACCAACCCATTGTATCTTTCATTTAAATTTGGATTATCAATTTGAGTAGGATCGCCTAGAAAGACAAACTTTGAACCTTGACCGGCTCGTGTCACAATTGTTTTAATTAAGTCTGGCTCAATATTTTGAGTTTCATCAATTATAAACAATGTATTTGTTATAGAACGTCCTCTCAAGAGTTCAATTGCTTCTATTTGAATTAAACGTCTTTCAAAAAAGTAACGTTCGTCTTTTGGGGATTTTTTTGAATTGTCGCTTTTTTTATTTTCGCAGTTTAATAATATTGACAAATTGTCCTTTACCCCTGCTAAGTAAGGAGCCATTTTATTGTCAAGTTCACCAGGTAGATAACCAATCGATTGAAAATTTGCCTTTCGAGTTACCAGAATTCTTGAATACTTTTGCTCTTTTTGTAGCTCATCTAATGCTACTGCCAATGCACAATATGTCTTTCCAGTGCCTGCACTTCCTTTTACAACAGTTAGCGGACTAGGATCATACAATGCATTTATCAAGAAAGTCTGGCCGTCATTCATTGGAGAAATTCCATACGGATTTCTTTCGTGCATATTTAGTAATATGATTTGGTCATCAACCACTTTTCCATAACACTTGCAAAGTTTCTTTTCTTCTTTACCATCTTCAGACCTATAACATTGCAGAAGTACAAATTGATTTTGGTATATAACTGTAGTTCTTATATTAGAAATCTCACCACAATTTATTTTACCTTCAATGTACATTCTTTGAAACAGCTCTTCGTCTATAAAAAATGAAATTCTTCCAGTGTATTGTTCCTCCAGCCTTGGAAATGTTTCATCTTTAAAACACTCTGCTCTAATGTTCAAACTCTCAGCCCTCATTTGAAGACATGGATTATTGGTAACAAGAATAGTAAAATTCCCTTCGGTTTTAAGCATCTCGCATACTCTTAAGGTTTCTTTTTGGTATTTAGATAAACTTTCATTGTTTTCTAATTCTCCAATTGAAACTCTATCAACCTTCACATTGTTAACCACTTTAAGAAGGCTACCATTTTTCTGTTTTACCCCTCCGCTTGTTAACTCATTAAAGTTAAATGTTCTAATGTACTCCAATATTTCACGTCTAATTTTGGACTTTTCAATTGAAAGTCCTCTCATCAAGTTGATTTCTTCAAGTACAGCCATTGGTATGACAACAATATTGTCTTTTCCAAATCTTAATGTACTGTCTGTTGATGCTAAAAGTGCATTCGGCCGTAAGATAAATGTTTTGGTCATAAAATGATCCAACCTTTCGTTAATTTATTTAAAAGCTTAAGATTATCCATAATAATAGATTATCTTTTAACTTTTATTGTTTCGTATTTTATAACATTTTTACATATAAATCAAGTCTTTATGTAAAATTCACAAAATGTCTGTCATTATTTAATAACTCACTATAAATTTAAAAAGCCTGAATATATAAAGAAATTTCAGGCTTTATCATTTAAATTGTTTAATAAAAGCAAATATATTGTATAAATAGATTACATTTTTTTATTTACCAACACTTATTTTTCAATATTTTCATAACTACTACACATAGATTCATCTGGTTCTTGTGTATTACAATCTTCAATTGGAGTAACAACTATTTGTTCTAACATACAATCTTGTTTTTCTGGATTATTATATTTACAGCTTCCAACTGTACAGTTTATTTTTTGATTTTTTTCCAAAATTATTCCCTCCTTTTCTTGAATTTCTGATTTTTATTATATCCAATATTAAGTTTTTTATGTTATAGAAAACTGCCATATTTTTTTCAATTTAAAATAGAAGCTGTACTTTATGTTTTAATTGATATTGGACATTGTAGTTTACTTTACATAAAGTTAAAATAACCTCTCTCGGCGTCAACTCTTTATGTTTATTACTTGTTGTTATTTTCCTCTTCATCATTTATTTGCCTTTTTTCATCTAATTTACAACAATCTTTTGGATTTTTAAAACTTAAATACCAACTTATTCCATTTTTGTTTTTATTAATCTCTGCATTTCTTTCTTGAAGCTGGCAGAATGTTTTTGGCATTGGTACAATTACTGGTTGACATGGAATCCAGTTTGCTGGTGTTGAGGAATTATTTGCATCTGCTACCTGTAATGCTTGAACTGTTCTTAAAATCTCTGGTATACATCTTCCAACATTCATTGGATATACAAGTATTGTTCTTACTATTCCTTTATCATCAATTATAAATACATTTCTTACTGTTTCCGTATTGCTTATATCATTTGCAATCATTCCATATTTTCTTGCAATAGTACCATTTCTATCTGCAATTATTGGAAATGGTATTTGTACACCAGTTTTACAATATATGTCGTATAACCATGCTAAATGTGAGCTATTGCTATCTACACTTAGCCCTAATAAACAGGTATTTAGCTTTTCGAAGTATAAATTAGCTCTTGCAAACGCAATTATCTCTGTTGTGCATACGGGGGTAAAGTCTCCGTGGATGTGAAAATAGCACTAACCATTTTCCTTTATAGTCGCTAAGCTTAACATTTCCCATTGTCGTTTGTGCTTCAAATTCTGGAGCATATGTACCAATTTTTACATTTCCGTTCATCATTATTTCATAGTCCATAAAAGTAACCTCCAATCATACTTTTTTATATTGTATGAATAGAGGTTATTTTGTGTGAGCTTCATTCTTAATTAAATATTTTTTTATAAATAACTCTTTTTATACTAATCAATACATAGCTTATAATAGCTAAAATTCCTGTTATAATTAATGCTTTATTCTCTATTAAATCCACTTTTAAAATATTATGAAATAATAATACCGCAGTATAAAATCCAACAGCTGTTGTGCTAAATAAAAATGCATGAATTTTATTAAATGGAGTACATACTTCTTGTACAGCTAGAATACTTACAAAACCAATTAATAAATACATCATTGTTTTTAAACTACTATATTCTATTCCAAATCTAGTTCCCATAACAGTTAAAAATACAATATTTAGCATTATTACCAAAGCAAATGGTAGAGCATTTGTTAAAGCTGTTTTCAAAAATGTTCCTTTTATCTTTTTTTCATTCTTTTCAAAAGTTATAAAGAATGATGTGTATGCTTCGATTGCTAAATCAATAAGTGTTATTTGAATTGGTATGAATGGAAACTCCATATTAGTTAAAAAGCAAAATATTGATAATAACACTGTATATATAGTTTTAATAAAGAATATTTTTGCAACATTTGTTATATTATTAACAACTCTCCTGCCTTCCATTAATACATCTTTTAATATACTAAAATCGGAATTAAGCAATACTATTTGAGATACTTGTTTTGCACTATCCGTTGCATCTGGAAGTGTGATACTGCAATCCGCTTCTTTTAAAGCAATTACATCATTTACTCCATCTCCTGTCATTGCAACTTTGTGTCCTTTTTCTTGTAGTGCCTTTACAATAATGCTCTTTTGGTGCGGTAGTACTCTTGCAAAAATGCTATATTTATTAACCAAATCTTTTATTTCATCATCATTTTTTATAGTTGATAAATCTATATAAGAATCATAGCTTTCAAGACCTGCTGTTTTTGCAATATTAGATACTGTAAGTTCATTATCTCCTGAAATTATTTTTACATCAATACCTTGTAGTTTAAAGTATCCAAGCATTTCCTTTGCATTTTTTCTTAATGGATCTTCTAATATTACTGAAGCAACAATTTTGAGCATTGGTAATTCAGGTTCTGATATTGTTTTATCACTGTATGCAATGCTTAATACTCTCTTTCCATGCTTTTGTAATTCTATTATTCTATCTGGCATATCTTCATTTGATTTTTCGAACAATCTTTCTGGAGCTCCAACTACAATCGAGCCAAGATTTTTAAAAGATATAGAACTCCATTTTCTTTCAGATGAGAAAGAAATATTATCTTCCTTTTCATAAATTGTACTACCCTTAAAATGATTTTGTAATGCTTTAAATGTACTGTTACTGTCTTCCATTTCATTTACAAAAGCTGTCATCATTTCGTTAAAATCTTTTGGTAATATCTTTTCATCATACATTTTGATTTCAGATACTTTCATCTTTCCAGTCGTAATTGTTCCTGTTTTATCTAAACAAATTGTATCAATATGTGCTAATGATTCCATACTATATAATTCTTGTACTAGTACTTGTTTTTTAGACAATTTAATTACTCCTGATTCTAAAGCTATTGTAATTAATAATACAAGTCCTTTTGGTAACATTCCAAGTAATGCAGCAGATGTTGCAATAACAGATGTTGTAAAGTCTGATTGTCTTGTAATATATGCTTGTACAAATAATATTATTCCAATTGGAATTATTACAAAGCTTGTAAATCTAGTAACTTTTTTCATAGAATTTATTAGTTCTGAATTATTTTCTTTTTGTTTTTTAGCTGAATCTATAATTTTATTTGCAAAATTATCAGCTCCAACCTTTTCAACTTTTGCATAACATCTTCCACTTACCGCATAGCTTCCTGATAGTAATTTGTCACTTTTTTGTTTAAAAATAACATCAGTTTCCCCGGTAAGTAATGCTTCATTTACTTCAATTTCTCCATTTACAATGTAAGAGTCAGATGGAATCTGATCTCCTTGTTTTATTATAATAATATCTCCTAAAACAATTTCGTCTGTATCTAGTTTTATTTCCTTTCCATTTCTAATAACTGTTGTTTTAGATTTATTTAAAATAGTTAATTTTTTTACTAAATTCCTACCATGAATTTCTTGGACTATTCCTATTAATACATTAATTGTTATAATTAGAAAGAAAAATACGTTTGTATATGCTTTTACATAAATTAAAAATAGTGCAATGATAAAATTATATAAATTAAATAGTGTAAAAACATTGTCAAAAATAATTTGTTTATTTGTTTTTAAATTATCTTTTGGCAATTTATTTATATTTCCTTTTTGTATTTGCTCTTCTACATCTTTATCAGATAGTCCTGTTATTTCATTTTTTGCTTCACTCATAATGTTAGTTCCCCTTTCATAATTTAATCTCTTTCGTTTTCATCTTTATTATCAATTTTATCTATATTATGTTTGTCTCGGCTTTTAACAATTCTTTTTAAATAGTCTGTTACTTTTTTTATTAATCCTTTAGGAGTATTGTTATAATAATTTTCTAATGTTGTCATCCAAGCTTCTGTTTGATTGGCTGTGCTCTGTTTTTGTTCTGTTTTATTTTTTATACTATCTTTTATTTCTTCATTTTCTATTTGCTTAGCCATTTGAATAGTTTCTATTTCATCTTTGTCTAAATATCCTTTTAAAAAGGATGGATTATCTGTAATTGATTTCATTTCATTATTTTTAGCATCAACAGTTACATATCCTTTTATATACTCAGGATTTAAAACATTTTGAGTTTTTTTTCTAAAATAATGTTGTTTTCTTTATTATTTAAAATTACTTTTGGAATAGCTACTAACATTATGTCTGCATCTCTTTGGGTATAATTTTTATAACTACCTCCCAAAGCAATTTGACTTATTAACAATCCAGGATTTTCATCATAAAAACTAATATTATTTTCTATATCACTAACATCATAACTTTTTTTAAAAACTCCTGATGATGCATGACCTGTTAAAATTAGGCCATCTTTTAATATTGTTTTTCCACTACAATTTCCACCTGTTCTATGTATTCCAACCTTTAGGTTTTCATCTAAACTAAGATCAATCAAATAATTCATAATCTTCAACATATTTTCATTTGAATTACTAAATTTTACTTGACTAATAAGATATGTATCAAATGGCTTGATTTTATTTTCTTCAGATGCTTTCATTATCTTATTTCCAAATTCCATTCCAAATTTCTCACATATTAAATTTATGTTTTGTTTATTAAAAAACTCAATTAATTCAGCTTTTTTCTCAGGATTATCTAGAAATTTCTCATCTCCTTTTCCTACATAAATTGCATCATATGAATCATTTACAAATTTGTCTTTTTTATCTTTAATAAACTCAGAAAACAATTCTAAATCACCTTTTTTATATGCAATATAAAAAGCAGGCATTAAATCTTGTTGAGATTCGCTTATTTTTTTGTATTTTTTCATTTGTTTATCTATATACCTCTGACTTTTTTTCGGCATTCTTTTCTCCTTTTATATTATTTAAAATAGTTTAATATAAATGCTTTGTTTTTTCATTGTTTTTTATTATAAACTATATTAATTTATAATTCAATTATTTTTCTAGTATTATTGTAACTGGTCCATCATTAATTAACGAAACTTTCATATCTGCTCTAAATATTCCAGTTTCAACTTTTTTAGTATATTTTTTTAATTCTTCATTGAATTTTTCATAAAGGAGTTTTGCATTGTCTCCATTCATGGCATTTATGTAACTTGGGCGATTTCCTTTTTTCGTATCAGCATAAAGTGTAAATTGAGATACTGATAAAATAGAGTAATCTTTATCTAATAGTGATAAATTCATAACACCGCTATCATCATTAAATATTCTTAAATTGACAATTTTTTTACTCATTTCTTCTATATTTTTTATAGTATCTTCTTTATTAAATCCAACAAGAATTAGTAAACCTTCATTTATAGAACCCACTATTTCATTGTTTACTCTCACCATTGCCTCTTTTACTCTTTGACATACCACTTTCACAGTTTATTTGTCCTTTCCATTTTATATTTGTTATTCATCTGAATAGTTATTAGTTTATTATCTATTACCTAATATTACATTTTATATTTTCAAAAACATTATATCGTAAAATTAAAAGCTATGTCTACTATTTTTTATTATTTTTAACAATAAAAAAGCCTCTAGTTTATTATACTACTCTGAGGCTTTTTATCTTCTCTTTTCTTTAATATCCAGGTTTTTCTAATAATTTAAACATATTTGTTTTATATTTTTCTACTCCTGGTTGGTTAAATGGATTTACTCCAAGTAACATACCAGATACTGCACAAGCTTTTTCGAAAAAGTAAATTAATTGTCCAATTGTATGAGAATTTAGTTCATCTATAGTAATTAAGATATTTGGAACATCACCATCTACATGTGCCTTTATTGTTCCTTGCATTGCTTTTTTGTTTACGAATGAGAGTTTTTTTCCTGCAAGATAATTCAATCCATCTAAATTATCTTCATCAGCATTAATTTCAATATCATTATCAACTTTTTCTATATTTATTACTGTTTCAAATAAGTTTCTTCTTCCTTCTTGAATATATTGTCCTAAAGAATGTAGATCAGTTGTGAAAATAGCTCCAGAAGGGAAAATTCCTTTAAAATCTTTCCCTTCACTTTCACCATATAATTGTTTCCACCATTCTATAAAATATTGTAATTTTGGTTCATATGTAACTAATAATTCAATATTTTTTTCGTTACTATATAGCAAATTTCTTATAACCGCATAGCGATAACATTCATTATATTTCAAATTAGAATCTGCATACCTATCGCATGCAAATTTTGCACCTTCCATAAGTAAATCTATATCGATACCAGCAGTTGCAATAGGCAGTAAACCTACAGCTGTTAAAACAGAATATCTACCACCCACATTATCTGGAATAACAAAACAGGTATATTTTTCCTCTTTTGCAAGTTCTTTTAAAGCTCCTTTCTTTTTGTCCGTTGTTATGTAAATTCTTTTTCTTGCTTCTTTTATACCATACTTAGATTCTAGAAATTCTCTGAAAAATCTAAAAGCAATTGCTGGTTCTGTTGTAGTACCAGATTTAGAAATTACATTAATAGATAAATCTCTATCTCCAATTAAATCAATTAAATCGTTTAAATAATTAGAACTTAGATTGTTTCCAATATATAAAATTTGAGGAGTTTTTCTTAAATTTTTATCAAGCATATTATAAAAAGTATTAGTAAGCGATTCAATAACAGCTCTAGCTCCAAGATAAGAACCACCGATGCCAATTACAAGAAGTATATCAGAATTTTCTTGAATTTTCTTACTGCATTTTTTAATTTTTTCGAACTCTTTTTTATCATAATTATTAGGAAGTTCTAACCATCCTAAAAATTCATCTTTTTTATTAGCGTTTTCATTTAATTTATTATGTATTTCTTCGACTTTATTAGCGTAAGACAAAATTTTTCTTTCATTTAGATTAACATTTCCAAAATCAACTTTTAAATTAGACATATTAATTTCCTCCATTACTTTTATATTATATAATGCAATTCTATATTAAAAGTGATATCAATTCAAGATTAAAATAGGAAAAATTTAAAATAATAATATAGTCTAAATTTTCTAATAATCAAATTTCTTTTCATCCATTTATTTAATTTTACTTAAGTACTTCACTAAGTACCTTGCTTAAATATTTCATACTAGTATTTGCTTCCTCCAAAGTGTTTCCAGTTGCACCAACTTCAATAATACTTGCACACTTAGATACATGTTGATTATATCTAGAGCTTCTAACAACAATTGGTTTAAAAAGTCCTGGATAAAGCTCATTTGCCTTTTCTTGTACTTTAATTGCAAACTTTAAATTTTGAATCCAATTTGGATGATATAGTCCAGACTCGTTAGTTCCAATAACAAACATAAGTTGAGCTGCATATTCATCTCCAATTTTAACTTTTGGTGCATATGAACTATCCCCAATGGCATCTCTATGAATATCAAAAATTACATCTGTATTTGAATTTGCTTTGAGTAAATTTTGCACAGTAGTAAGAGATCTTCCATATGACCCCGAATAAGCTGGATAATCATGATAGGTTTTATCATGTATAACATTATAGCCATAAGATTTAAGCTGATTTGTAAGTTCATCTCCGACTTTTGATACTGTAAAATTCAAATCAGTTGTTCTAAAACTACTTGATTGATCATACTTATTTTTTTCACTAGATGTATAACTTTCACAGGTATGTGTATGAAAAATCATGACATTATTAGTATTAATTGATAAATCATAATTTAACATATCATTAGTAATAGTAATTCCTGTCTCATTTTTAATCTGAACATTATTATATGTATTTGTATACTTATTTGGTACATTATTTTTAACTACTTCTGTTTGCACATTTTCTTCTGCTTTTTGAATTTCTTGTGAGTTCTCACTATTTTCCTTACTTTCATTATTTTCAAAAGTAATACTTGATTCTTCATTTCCCAATTTTATTACAGTAGCATCATTTTTAGTAATAGAATCTATAAAGCCTAATTCTCTAGATAGAATTGCTTTAACAGGTTCTTTAGAATTTATTTTACTGTTTTCTTCTGGTTCTTTATTTTCCTGTTGTTTAATTTGTTTAGCTACTTGAATTGTTTCTTCCAAACAAGAAATATAGCTTGAATCTTCTTTTTCTTTTATTTCAGTAGCCATAGTAGTTTCTTTCAAGCTACAAAAATATCTAGCAAGAATAAAAATTAAAATCATTACAACTGTTATTCTTACTAGATATTTTATTACATCTTTTCCTTTTACAACTGTTACATTTACCATATCTTTCTCCTTTGTCCAAGTCCTTATAAATATATATATTCAGGGCTCAAGAAAAATATGATATATTTTATTATTTTTTTATAAATTCCAATATTTTATTTATTTCTAATGGAATTAATTCTTCATTTCCAGTATCCATATTCTTAATTTTAGCCTTTCTATTATTAATTTCATCATCACCAATTATAATAACATATTTACTATTTTGTTTGTCTGCATATTTTAATTGTGCTTTAAAACTTCTACCAGAAATATCCTTTAATGCATATACATTATTTTTTCTTAATTCATACACCAATTTAGTTGCAAATACATTAGCATTATCACCTAAATTTGCTACATAAACTAATAGCTCTTTTGGTTTTACTAAATTATCTTTATTATACTTTTCATAAACTTCTACAAGTCTCTCCATACCAGTAGCAAATCCAATTGCTTTAGTATCTTGTCCTCCTAGTTGTGAAACTAAACCATCATATCTTCCACCTGCAAGGACTGTATAACCTTCTGTTTTAGAAATAAATTCAAAAACAGTTTTAGTATAATAATCTAATCCTCTCACAATGCCAGGGTCTACTACAAAATTAACACCTAATTTAGTAAGCAAATCTTTAACATTTTCAAAATGTTCTTTACATTCATCGCATAAATAATCTAAAATGATTGGAGCGCCTTCATTTAAATGCTTGCATTGTTTTTCTTTGCAGTCTAGAATTCTCATTGGATTTTTATCGAATCTTGTTTTACAAGTATCACAATATTTATCAAGATTTGGTTTAATAAATTTTTTCAAAGCTTCTTGATAATTTTTCCTACACTCTAGACAGCCAATACTATTTATATTAAGTTCAATATCTGGAATATTTAAGCTTTTAAAAATTTCGGATGCCATTAAAATCATCTCAACATCAGCCATATATGAACTAGATGCAAACATTTCAGCACCAATTTGGTGGAATTCTCTTAATCTGCCTTTTTGAACATTTTCGTACCTATACATTGCCATATTATACCATAGCTTTACAGGTGATGGCATACTAGACATGCCATTTTCAATGTAAGATCTTACAACTCCTGCAGTTCCTTCAGGTCTTAAGGTAATACTTCTTCCACCCTTATCTTCAAAAGTATACATTTCTTTTTGAACAACATCAGTAGTTTCACCAACCCCCCTTTGAAAAAGTTCTGTATGTTCAAAAACAGGCACTCTAATTTCATTATAGCCATAATTTTCTAAAATATCTTTTACAACTTGTTCAATATATTGCCATTTGTATGACTCATTTGGCAATAAATCTTTAGTTCCCTTAGGTTTTTGTATTAACATACAATAACCACATCCTTCCTTTATATTTTTTATTTTCAAACCATAAAAATAATTAAAGCTTAATCTCTACGTGCTTCAAGTTCCAAATAGATAGGTTTTTCTTCAAAAATTTTTGTAGACTTACCATGTCCTGGATAGCAAATAGTTTCATCAGGCAAAACCATTAATTTCTTCATAATTGAATTAATAATATCTTCAAAACTACCAGTAGGAAGATCTGTTCTACCCCAAGTTCCACGAAACAAAGTATCACCTGAAAACAATAAACTCTCTTCTTTGCAATATAAACAAGTCCCACCTTTAGTATGTCCTGGAGTATGAATAACTTTAAACTCGATATTTCCAATATGAATAACATCATTATCATCAATTCTAGAATCAGCTTCTAAAGAAATTGGTTCCATCCCTATGTATGTACCAAGACAAATTGCATCATTCGAAAGACCTTCTGCATCAAATCTATGAATTAGAACCTTTCCACCTTTTATTTTTTTTAATTTATTAACTCCACCTGCATGATCAGCATGGCAATGAGTTAAATAAATGTACTTTACTTTCGCTTCAATAATATCTAGCATTTCTACAATTTTTTCAACTTCTCCACCCGGATCAATAACCATGGTTTCTTTGCTCTTTTCATCTTGAACAATATAACAATTAGTATAATCATTAAGTTCTGTAAGAACCTTTATTCTCTTTAGTATCATTTTTCCCTCTCCTATTTTTTCCTTTTTACCTCATAAACACTATCTATTCTTCTAAGTGTTTTTAATATTTTGTTAAGTTCATCTAAATTTTCAACCTGAATTGTAACATCAGTTACTGCTATTCTTTCTTTATTTGCTTTCGAATTAATAGCCAGAAGTTTGCAATTACTATTTCCAATTTCTCGAATAATATCTGCAAGCAACCCATTTCTATCATTTGCAAAAATCTCAATTTCTACTGCGTAAGAAGCTTTTTGTTCATTATACCAATAAACATCAATCATTCTTCCAGCTTGTGAAATTAAATCTTTCATATTTACACAATCTTTTCTATGAACTGACACTCCTCTACCTCTTGTTATAAATCCAACTATCTCATCGCCAGGTACAGGACTACAACACTTAGATAATCTAACTAAGCAATTATCAATTCCTTCTACTACAACTCCAACACTAGATGGTTTTGAATGAATAACTCTTTCTTTTGATAATTCCTCAAGTTTAGCTTCTAAATTTTCTTCATTACTTTCTTTTCTATATTCTTCTAATATTCTAGCAATAATTTTTCCAGCTGATATTGCTCCAAATCCAACACTTGCATACATATCATCGATAGAATTGAATTTATATCTGTTAAGAGCTGCATTTATAAATTCAGGTTTATATATTTTTGAATGGTCAAGTGATAACCTTTTTATTTCTTTCTCAATTGAATCTTTACCTTTTTCAATATTTTCTTCTCTTTGATTTTTCTTAAACCAACCTTTTATTTTATTTTTTGCGCTAGAACTTTTTACAAACTTAAGCCAATCTCTGCTTGGCCCTTTAGCTTGATCTGACGTAATAATTTCTACAATGTCTCCATTATGTAAATGTGTGATAATTGGCATCATTTTACTATTAATTTTTGCTCCAACCATATGATGACCAATTTCAGCATGAATATTATATGCAAAGTCAATTGGCGTACTTCCTCTTGGTAATACTTTAATTTGACCTTTTGGTGTAAACACATATACTTCATCTTCAAAAAGTTCTGTTTTAAGTGTATTTAAAAACTCTCCGTGGATCTTGCATATCTTTTTGCCATTCTAATGTTTCACGAAGCCAAGCAAGCTTATCTTCATTTACAGTAACTGCAGTTTTTTTATCTTTATTAGCCTCTTTATATGCCCAGTGCGCAGCAATACCATATTCAGCAATGCGATGCATATCCCATGTACGAATTTGTACTTCAAAAGGTGTTCCCTTTTCACCAATTAGTGTTGTATGTAATGATTGATACATATTAGGTTTTGGAACAGCAATATAATCTTTAAATCTTCCTGGCATCGGATTATAAAGTTCATGTACCACACCTAAAGCAGCATAACAGTCTTTTACAGAATTAACTAAAATTCTTAATGCAAATAAATCATAAATTTGGTCTAATGTTTTATTATCTCTTTTCATTTTTCTATAAATACTATATAAGTGCTTTGCTCTTCCTGTTACTTCTGCTTCAATTTTTTGTTTTTTCAATTGCACTCTAATTTCATCCATGATTTTTTCAATGAATTTAAGTCTTTCTTCTCTTTTTTTATTTATTCCTTCAACTAATTCATGATATTCCTCTGGATATAAATATTTAAAAGCTAAATCTTCAAGTTCCCATTTAACAGAATATAAACCTAAACGGTTTGCAAGTGGTGCATATAAGTCCATTGTTTCTTGAGATATTGCAATTTGCCTTTCTGGTCTTAGATGTTTTAATGTTCTCATATTATGAAGTCTATCAGCAAGTTTAATTAAAATTACTCTAATATCTTTTCCCATTGCTAAAAACATTTTTCTATAGTTTTCTACTTGTTGTTCTTCCATTGAAGTATATTTTAGTTTTCCAAGCTTTGTAACTCCTTCAACCATTTCTGCAATTTCACTGCCAAAATTTTTTTCTATATCTTGATGTGTTACAGGTGTGTCTTCTACAACATCATGAAGCAGGGCAGCACAAATTGTGCTTTCATCAAGGCCTATATCTGCTAAAATATATGCAACTTGTATTGGATGAATAATATATGGCTCACCTGATTTTCTTAGTTGATCACCATGATGCAATTTAGCAAATTCATAAGCTCTCTTTATTATTTTAATATCTGCACGTCTATTTTTTTCTTTAACTTTCACTATAATATCATCAATTGTAACATCTTTAACTTTAGACATATTATCCCCCTCTCATTTCTAATATGATTTTCTTATATCTTTTAAATTTATTTGTATATTATCGTTATTATTAAAATTATTTATTTCAAGCGTTCCTACAATGTCAACCTTATTTCCAATTAAATATTCATTTGCAAGTTCACCCATATTAAATCCTATTGCATCTATCATATAATTATCATCCTTTAATGTTAACTTCAAATGTTTTCCTTCTGATAGTGCTCTTATAGAATGAATTTTTAAATTTTTATATAAAAATAATGGCATTTTATTTCCTTCACCAAATGGTTCTAATAAAGATAATTCTTTTACAACTTCCTTGTTTATATTTCTTAGTGAAACTTCTTCATCAATGTGAATAACTGGAACAATTTTATCAATATTGCAACTACTTGCATATTCTTCAAATTGTTCTTTAAATTTTGAAAATTCATCTTTTTTGATAGTAATTCCTATTGCCATAGAATGTCCACCAAACTTTTTAATATATTTATCACATTTACTTAGTGCTTCATGCAGATCAAATCCTGGAATACTTCTTCCAGAACCTTTTCCTTCATCATCTTCAAGGCAAATTAATATACTTGGTTTAAAGTACATTTCAGTTACTTTTGAAGCTACAATGCCAATTACACCATGATGCCAATTTTCACCTGCTAAAATAATACATGGTTTATCATTTTTATCATTTTTTATCATTTCTAAAGCTTCAGTAAATATTTTTTTCTCTTTTTCCTGTCTTTCTCTATTATATTCATTTAATTTATTGGCTATTCTTCCAGCCTCATTAGGATCCTCAGTTAAAAATAATTTTAATGCTTCTTCTTGATGTCCCATTCTACCACATGCATTAATTCTTGGTGCTAAACCAAATGATACACATGTTGAATCTATATTTTTATAACCAATACTATTTAATAAAGTTTTAAGTCCAATATTTTTGGTTACTTTAACTAGCTTAAGTCCAAGTTTTGCGATAACTCTATTTTCATCAACTAATGGAACAATATCTGAAATTGTTCCAACACAAACTAAATCCAAAAATTTTAAATATTCTTTTTCTTCTAAATTTAATTTAATTCCAATACCTTGAATTAATTTAAAGACAACACCAACTCCAGCAAGCTGATTAAATGGATATTTATTGTCTTTTCTTTTTGCATCAACAACTGCTAATGCTCGAGGCAGTTTTTCTGCCTGTTCATGATGATCTGTAATAATAGTTTCCAGTCCTAAACTATTTGCATATTCTACTTCATCTATTCCTGAAATTCCACAATCTACTGTTATCATTAAAGTATATTTCTCTTCTACAATTTTTTTAATTGCTTCCTTATTTAATCCATATCCTTCATCTAATCTATTTGGAATATAATCATCAACTATTGCTCCTCTTTCAAGAAGAAACTTTTTTAGTACAGTAATACTTGTAATTCCATCAACATCATAATCACCATAAATTATTATTTTTTCTCTTTTTTCTATAGCTTCTATAATTCTATTTATAGCGATTTCCATATCTGGCATTAAATATGGATCATAAAAATCGTTTCTTGTTGGGTTTAAAAATTTATCAATATCTTTTTTTTCTTCTAAGTTTTTATTTACTAATATTGTTGCAATTAATGGACTAATATTATATTCTTTGGCCATTTTTTTTACTTTTTCTTCATCCGTTTGATAGCATTCCCATTTTTTGTTCATAAATCTCTCCTATTTTTACTTTTTTCATATTGTATAATACTTTTTTTCTTTTTTCAAGTGCTATTACTCTATATGAAAGCATATCTTCAATAGTTTATATTAGACAAATAACTGAATAGATAATAATTTTTAAAATGCAATTTGCAAAAAATTGTAAATTTACCATTTTTATTCCTATATTATTAATTGTTTTATAGCAGTTCATTATTTCATCAATTTCTTCTTTTTTAAGCAAGTTGCTATTTTCCATGTATTCTTTGGCAACATACGGAGCTTCTGTCATTGCATCTATTTCCAGATAACTTCTTACTTTATAGTAAATAAAACTTAGTAATGTTAAAATAAAAACTTGAAGCATAGGATTAGATACTTTATTAAATATCGTAAGTATACATATTATTGTGAAGTATAGTATATAAATATTAGAATAAATAAAATTAAACATTAATATTTTTTTATTTTGAATAGAGTGTATGCATTCATGTGCTATTGTTTGAATTCTACTACAAGACTCCTTAATATTTGCAATACTTATTGTGTTGGTTACAACAATATATAAACTTGCCTTTGCATTTTTGTCTTGATTTTCCACTACTTTTACGTTGTTTTCATTATGTAATTGTTTTAAAATTTCTTCACACACCACTTTATTTTCTGGTAGTTTATTAGTAATTTCATTTAATTTTTTTGAAAATCCGAGTTCTTTCAACTTTTTAATTTTGCTTATTTTAAAATCGTAAACTAGTGCTAAAATGCTCAAAAGTACTATACTCACAATAATTACAATTACATATTCCATATTTATCCCCCTTCATAAAAAAGAATAGTCACATCATTGCCAAAACATAGATGTGACTTTCTATTATTTATTTTAATACATTTTTTATCGCTTCTGCTATAATTTTATTTACATCTGCAATCATAAGATTAAATTTAACTTCTAAATCAAAATATTCTTTTATTTCTTTATCTTTTATTAATATATTGTACAACTCTTGTAATTTCTTTATTTTTTCTCCATCATTTTCACCAGATTTTATAGATAAAACTTGAGCATCATATCTTACCTTTTCAAATTCATCTATCTTTGATTTTAATTCTGGATTTTGGCTTATTTTTTGCTTTGCCTCTTCAAATAATTTATACTCTTTAGATTCCTTTATCTCATATGCTAAACGATTTGCAGTATCATATACATTCATACTATACTTTCTCTCCTCTTATTCAATTTATTTAAGCATACGCATGCCTTTTTTTGAAACTTAATAATTTTGTAATTTCCTTATCTGTATTTTTTGCTTTTGAAGTCTTTTTTGCATTTTCTTGTTCTATTTGTCTTGCTTGTTTTTCTGCCATTGTTTGACAAATTGCCTTTTCATATATAAAGTGTGTATCTTGAGCTATTTTATTCCAATTAAATTGTTCTTTAACTTTATTTTTTGCATTTTTTGAAATATTAGCACATAATTTGTGATCATATAATAAGCTTAATACAGAATCTGCAATCGAATTACTGTTTCCAGCATAACTTTTCATTCCATTTACCCCGTGCTCAATTATTTCATTTAATCCTCCAACATCTGATACAACTGTTGGAACTCCTGCAAGCATTGCCTCTAAAGCTACAATTCCAAATGGTTCATATGTGCTTGGAAATACAGCTACATCTGCACATTTATACATTTTTTGAACTTGTTTTGCGTTTAAATAACCTGTAAAATAAACTTTATCTCCCAGTCCCATTGAATTTGCTTGTGCTTTAAGCTCATCAAGCATTCCACCTTTTCCAGCAATAATCAATTTAGAATCATGATATCCATTTAGAATTTTTGGCATTGCAGATATTAAATTTTGTATTCCTTTTTCATATACTAATCTTCCAACATATAGAATAATTTTTTCATTATCCATTGCATATTGTCTTCTAAATTCATAGTCTCTCTCGATTCCTGCGAAATTATTAATATTTATACCATTTGGAACAACATTTATTTTTTCAAAAGGAAGTCCAAACAATCTTTGAAGCTCACATTTCATATAATTACTATTAACAATTACTTCAGAAGACTCATAAGTAAGAAGCCATTCTGTATCGTTTATATATCTTTGCACCTCATCATGAATTCCACTGTTTCTACCGCTTTCAGTTGCATGAATAGTTGAAACAAGTGGAATATTATAAGAATGTTTTAATGTTTTTGCAGCATATGCAACAAGCCAATCATGTGCATGTATTGTATCGAATTTTTCTCCATTTGCAATTAATTCATTTGCTTTTGCAATCATGTTAAAATTCATTTGCATAATCCAATCGATAAAATTGTTTGGACGAATCATATAGTTTTCAATTCTATAGACTTGCACTCCTTTATCGCTTTCATATTCTGGTGCATCTCCATCTTTATAGGTAATTACTGTAACTTCATGTCCATCTTTAATTAATCTTTGTGACAAATCATGTACTACCCTCGCAATTCCTCCAACTATTCTTGGCGGATATTCCCATGTAAGCATTAATATTTTCATAGGTTAAAATCCCCTTTCATTTTTCTTTTGAATATAATTTATAACTTTTTCTTTATTTTATACAACTTTTTAGTAAAAGTAAACATATTTCGATATATTTTTTAAAAATTTTGTTATGTTTTCTACTTGAATTTATAGAACTTTTGATATAGTATATACTATAGTAAATATAAACGTATCACGAAGGAGGAAATTATGCCAAGAAATTCAAAAGAAAAAGAATCTGTCGTTGTGTCAGAAGGCACAAAAAAAATAAAAAAGACTGAAAAAAAACCTGCAACTTCCAACATAAAAAAACAAACTGTTAAAAAGGAGGTAGCAAGTAAAAAAAACTCAAATGAAAATAGCAAAAAAACATCTGCTTCTACTAAAAGTACTGCCACAAAAAAAACAAATAAATCTACTACTGCAAAAAAAGAAACTACCAAAAAGAAAACTACTAAAAGTACTGCCACAAAAAAATCTAAAACTTCACCATCTACAAAAAAACAAATAGAAGTACTTGAATATTATGACTTACCATACCGTTATAATCAAACTACTGTTAAACTTCTAGCCCAAACACCAAATTCATTATTTGTCTACTGGGACATCTCAGACGATGATAAAAATGAATTTATAAAAAAATATGGTGAAAACTTTTTTATAGAAACTAAACCTGTATTATTAATTCATAATGAGACTATGAATTATACATTTGAAGTAGAAATAAACGATTTTGCAAACTGTTGGTATTTGCATGTTAATGATGCTAAATGTTCATATAAAATAGAACTTGGTAGAAAATATAAAAATTACAAAAAAGTTGATGAAAGCAGTGATTATATATATATTAGTTCGTCTAATGAAATGGATGCTCCAAATGACCATATTTTGTTTAATATATTAAATAATTCTGTATATTTTAAGAATGTTAAAACAAATAAAAGAGAAAAAAGAAATATTTCTTCAATTTTTTCTATACAAAATATAGAGAAAATATATAATATTTACGATTTATATGAAAAAATATATCCAGAAGAAAATATACAAAATTATGATTTTAAAAATCCATCTTCTACATGCACCTCATCATCATTTAAAATTTAGTTAAACCACAAAGGAGAAATATATTATGAATCAACCTAAAGGATATGTTAGTTTTGTTTTACATGCACATCTACCATTTGTGCATCATCCAGAAAGTGAAGATTATTTAGAAGAACAGTGGCTTTATGAAGCAATTTCTGAAACATACTTACCACTTCTTACAAACTTTCAAAAATTAGTGGAGGAAAAAGTTGACTTTAGAATTACAATGTCTATTACGCCTCCGCTTTTAAATATGCTTGATAATAAGTTACTTCAAAGGCGTTATATAAAATATTTAAGAAAACATATTGAACTTGCAAAAAAAGAGGTAAAAAGAACTGTTTATGATGAACATTTAAACAGCTTATCAAAATATTATGTTCAAAAATATTCAAATGACTTACATCTATTTAAAGATGTATATGAATGTAATTTAATTTCAGCATTTAAACATTTTCAAGATATTGGAGTTTTGGAAATAATAACATGTGGAGCAACACATGGTTATTTTCCAATTCTCTATACTACTCTGCAGACAATAAAAGCTCAAATTGGAGTAGGTGTACAAACTTACAAAAAATATTTTGGAAAAAATCCTCGTGGAATATGGCTTCCTGAATGTGGTTACATCCCTGAAGCAGACGAGTTTTTAAAAGAGTTTGGAATAGAATATATTATTACAGAATCACATGGTATTTTATATGCTGACCCTACTCCTGTTTATGGAACATTTGCCCCTATCGTTTCACCAAAAGGTGTTATAGCTTTTGGACGTGATATTGAATCTTCAAGACAAGTTTGGAGCTCAATTAATGGCTATCCTGGAGATTATAATTACCGTGAATTTTACCGAGATATTGGCTATGATGCTGATTATGAATACATAAAACCATATATAGCATCTAATGGAGCAAGAGTTCATACTGGAATAAAATATTATCGTATTACAGGAAAAACGGAGAGCAAAGAATACTACAATTTGCAGTGGGCAAAAGATTCTGCTGAAAAACAGGCCGGACATTTTTTAGATAGTAGAACCTCTCAAATAAATCATCTATCTTCACTTATGGAAAAACCACCTATTATTTTATGTCCATATGATGCTGAACTTTATGGTCATTGGTGGTATGAAGGACCATATTGGTTGTATATCTTATTTAAAAAGATTTACTTTGATCAGGATAATTTCAAATTAATAACTCCAGGTGAATATATAGATAAATTTCCTTTAATGCAAGAGGCAACTCCTTGCCGTTCAAGTTGGGGTGCAAACGGTTATAGTGAAGTATGGCTTAATCCAAGTAACGACTATGTTCATAGACATTTACATGTTGCAGGAGATAGAATGGTTGAGCTTTGTCATTTATTTCCTAATGAACAAAATAAGTTAAAAAAATCTGCATTAAATCAATGTGCTCGTGAATTGTTACTTGCTCAAAGTAGTGATTGGCTTTTCATTATAACAAACGGAACAATGGTAGATTACGCAAAAAAGAGAATTAAAGATCATATTGGAAGATTTACTAAATTATATGAACAAATAAAAGATAATAATATTGATAGAGAATTTTTAAAATCAATAGAGAAAAAAGATTGCATCTTTCCAGAAGTCGATTATATGATTTATTATTAATAATAATTCTATAATAACACTGTCTTACATAAAATTCAGAATAAGTATTTACATTTTATGTAAAACAGTGTATAATATATATACATAACATTTTTTTCATAAAAAATTTACAACAAAGGAGGATCAAGAAATGAAGAAAATGTCAGGAGTCAAGTGCTCCCTTGGTGTAATTGTAGCAGGTTTACTGGTTTTATTACTAGTTTACTTCTTCAGCAATGAACAGACAGCTGAATTGCTGTCATGTCTCAAGGTTATTGTTTTTGAATTTAAATCCGAGGCAATAATCTTGTTGACAATTGTGCTTATCCTAGCAGTCATTTTGTTTCTGACAGGTTATGTGTTTGGATCAAAATTTAACAAGACAGAAACGAAAGATAAAAAAGATGAAAGCACTGCTCACCAAAAAAAACAAACTTCATATGCGTCACACGCATCGAAGACAAACCAGACAAAGAATAATTCAACTGGTAGACCCTAAAAGTTTCCCCCTTTGTGATTACACAAAAGGGGGTTTTTCATATAATATCATATACATTTTCAATCTCTTTATTGGTTGCCTTTTTTACTTCTTCTGAACTGTTTTTCATTCTATATCCATCATACTTTTTTATCATGCCAATATCTACTTTATCATCTCCAACAGTCACGATATTAATTGGTTCATTAACTAATTTATAGATTTCTTCAATTGCATCTTCTTTTGCACTTGTTCCGTTTATAAATAATTTGTTTTCATTGCTATAAATAATTTGTAAGCACATATTAGTCTGTTTTATCTCATTCATAATATTATTTAATATTATTCTATCACCTTTTATTTTGTAGCCTAAAATTCCGTTTTTTGAGATGCCATCATCTTCTGTGAACCTTGTAACTTCAGCATCTGATTGTTTTTTTAATATCTCTTCGATTTTGGTTATATATTCCTGCTTCAAAAAGTCACTATAAATTGTACTATTTTTTTTAGGATCAATAATTATTGCACCTGCATTACAAATGACATAATCACATTCAATATTATACTTTTCTATTTCTTGGCTAATTGATTTCCAACTTCTTGATGTTGCAATAACAAAAAGATTTCCATTTTCTTTAAATTTTTTTACCTTACTAACATTTTTTTTGACACTTTCCTCATCTGTATAAAATGTATCGTCATAATCGCTAACAAGCATTTTTTTCATTTTCTCACCCTCTTAGTTTTTCTATGTGTTTTACAAATTCATTCGTGAATTTTTCTAAATCCTGAAAATCAATTTTAATAAATCTAGAATTTTTTGTAATCTCATTCCATTCATAAATCGATTTTTCTAAAATATCTTTAATGTATTCATTTTGTTTTTGATTTATTAAAAAAGATAAACACCAAAAACTTTCCCTTGGAATACATGGAAAAGGTTCTTTTAATTCTTGAACCTTTTTAATATCACTTAGCTTAAAAAATATATAGTCTTCTATTGTATCTGCATATTCTAAATTAATTAATTTTTTTGCTAGTTTGAAATCAATTATAATTTTTTCATTATTAATTTTTTTACTATATTCTTCTAAATTTATGTTATTAGGATATTTTTTTCTGTATGAAAAGAAAGTATTTACTCTTATAAAATTCTTTTCTTTATCTACAAAAAGCGCATCATCTGTAAGAAAAAGATATCCTCTTTCTATAAGTTTAATCATAAAAGATGTTTTACCTGACCCGACTTTCTCCTAAAATGCAAATTCCAAGACCACTTTTAGTTTTTACTGCCAATGAATGTATAGGTAATATTATACTACTGACTGTTAGAAAGTCAAGGATTATTCTTTCTAAATTCTTTTCATTTCCAATTATGAAAATTTCGTTTATCCCCTGTTTATAATAAATACAGAACTTATCTGTTATATAATTAAAACACAAAAAAACGTTATCCTTATCTTTATAATACTTATTAAATTTATTTTTTAATGAATATTTATGTTCTAGTTTTTTATTGCACTCTTCATAAAACATAGCAAGTTCATCTGGTACAAATATCTTTTTATCTTTACAACTATTATAAAATTCTCTTCTTAATTCATCATTTTCCTCTACCCAGATTTTTATTTTAATTTTAGGCAGATTATCATTTGGTTCTATATTGTTATAATCTGATAAAAATATTTTTTTTGAAGTTTTAATCTCAAAAATATAATTTCCAATTTCTAAATCATATGTATTTAAATCTTCTCGCTTTTTCCAATCAAGAACATTCAATACCTAAAACCTCTTTCCTTATTTTTGGACACACTTCATCCATTCCCTTTAGTTTATTATTTGCATTTATTTGAAGAGCTACACATCCCTTCCCACATTCTTTATTTCTGTCACAATTTGTGCAATATTCTATTCTTTCTTTCCTATTATTTATAAGTTTTTTCATTTCATTTGAACATTTTTCTTTTAGTACTATAAAATCTTCATTTAATAAATTCCCGAACTGTAAATGCATGCTCCGATTTCATAAGCCATGGACACCCACCTAAATTGCCATCATATGTTATATTAAAAAAGTTATATCCTTTACATTCTTGGATTATATCGTTATCATCTAAGTTACTTCTATTAGCTCTAAACATTTCGATTTTAAGACCTGGATATCTGTTTCTATCAATTGAATTTATTTTTTCATAGAGTTTTTTCGCTAAATCAAACTTTTCTTTTTTAAAATTAATTGCTCCTCTTCCAAGTTCTGCGACAAGGTAAAAACTAATTACATTCAAATTTTTACTTTTTGCAATTTCTAATACTTCATCTATTTCATCAATGCTTTCTTCTGTTACCATAAAGCTTGCTCCAACATTAATTGGAGATGTTTTTAATAATTCCATTTTATCCATTAAAATTTCAAAAGCTTGTGGTACACCTCTTAAATTATTATGTGTTTGTGCAGTTGCGCCATCAATACTAAGGTGCATATATTCTACACCAGCATTATATAACTTTTCTATTAATTCTTCGGTTAATAAAACTCCATTTGTACTAATTGACGGTTTTATTCCCGCTTCTTTTATATATTTACAAATTTCCACAATATCTTTTCTCAGCAATGGCTCTCCACCTGAAATCCAAATTGCTTTAATAGATTTATCTTTTTTAATATTATCTATAATTTCAAATGCTTGTTCCATTGTAATTTCATCTGAGCATTTTTTTCCATTTCCCATATAAAATAAGCAATGCTTACAATTCATATTACATCTAGGTGTTATTTCCCAAAGAATTCTTTCCTTTCCATCTTTTAAATTAAACGGACATGCATTTAGAACATTTACCATACTTTTCCTCCTTTTCTAATAATAATGGATCTTTTGAAAAATATGTATTATTTCTTTCAAAACATATTGCTGGACACCCAGTTTTATATTTTTCTTTTCTTTCATTTTTCATATTGTTAAATTTCTTGAAATTATCTTCTTTTACAATTTCAAGAAAAGACTTTTCTTTTAGACTATTTTTAGAGATTGTATCTTTATCCATTTTCTTTATCCATGAACATGGTGCAAGCTTTCCTTCTGGTGAAATGTAAAAGAAATCTTCTCCTCCTGGACATATCTGGTTACTATCTTCGAATTTACAGCTTCTATGCATAGATACTTTTATATCTTTTTCATATTTCTTTTTTAATTCTTGAATTTTATTAATTGTAGAATCAAATTTAGAAATATCGACACATACATCTTCGTTTTTGGTTAATCTACCAACTTTTATTAGCCAATTGAAAACAACCTCATCTACATTTAAATTAATTAAATATTGTATCATTTCTTCTATTTGTTTTATATTTTCCTTCCATATGACTGCACCAACTCTTATATAAATATTATTGTCTTTTAGCAATTTTATTGCATTAATCGTTGGTTCAAAGTATTCTCCCCCTCTAAATGAATTGAATTTTTCCTTATCATAGTGATCTAGACTAATATGAACTTTATTTATGTTTAATTTTTTTAATTCTTTAGCAATATTTTCAGTAATTAATGAGCCATTCGTTGAGATATTACATTTTATGCCATTATCTACAGCTTTTTTTAAAATTTGTAATATATCTTTTCTAGAAAATGGTTCACCTCCTGAAAAATATATTTCTTCTACTCCATATTCTTTCATCTCATCTAAAGCTTTAATAAAGTTGTCTAATTTAAGTTCATCTTTTGTATCTATTATTTCTGCTGATGCACAGCAATGTTTACAATGATAATTGCAAAACTTAGTAACTTCCCATATTACTCTTTTTTTATTAACCTGAAATAAGCAAAATTCTTGATTCATAAGTTCTAATTTCCTTTCTTACAGTTTAATTTATTTATAATATAATCTGTAAAATCACCTCCTATTGTTTTTATAAAATATTCATTATTTTTTACTTCTTGTAGCAGTTCCTCGCATGAATATTGATTAACACATTCCATATGTTTTTCATTTTCACTTAAATTTTGTAGTCCAAAAATTCCTGCATATAATATACATGCTAAAACTAGATAATGATTACAATCTGATGTAGCACCTTGATAAACTAATCTTTTACTCCATCCTACTCTATCTTTTTTTTGTTTTTCTTTAAAATATAAAGGAACTTGTATAAGTGAATTATCTCTATTCATCGACAATGTTGGTATTAAATTTAACATTTCTTGTTTTGTTGTTGCTTTTGTAACAGCATAAATATATTTATTAAAATGTAAAATACCGTTTATAAATTTTTTTGCCAAATTACTTAATTCAAATTCATTATCATTACTGAAAAATAAGTTATTTTTCTTATTTTCATCCCATAAACTTATATGCATTGGAAATGATGAAAGACTATTTTCATCTAATTTTGAAAATTTAATATCATAATTTACTTTTGTAGCTAAGCTTCTTAAAAACCATTTAGAAACTGTATACTTATCTGCGCTATTTGTTGCAATATCAGGTACTAAATCAATCCTATTATGCTTTTTGCCATAAGGCATATAATATTCCACATCTATTTTCGATTCTAATAAACAATCTACTAAAGAATTATTAAAAATTGTACTACTGCTAGTTGGGAGTGTATGATAATAATCTTGCCCACTACAAGTGAATTCATATATAAGCTCTGTTCCTACTACTGGAATACACTTTTCTTTTGTATATAATTGATTAACCGCTTTTTTTAATAAGTCTCTACTATCTAGCGAAAAGTTCTTTATTTGGCACATTAACATTGCTGATTTTTGACTTTCTTCTAAAAATGGAATTATTCTAAATGAGTCAGCATCAGGTAATAATACTAACCAATCTGATTGTATGTTATTTTTAAAATCAGTTATTAATCTACCATTTATGCTAATTCCATCATTCCATGAAACATGAGTATTATTTATTAATTCTTTTACTCCTACCAATTTGCTACGAATATTGCCATTTAAATCTATAAAGTTTAAATATATATTTCTTATATTTTCACTTTTTACTATTTCTCTAATCCTTTCGGCTTTAATTTCAATGTTTTCTTGCATGTCTACCTCCTAACTTTTATTTTATATAGTGTTCTATGCTAATAAATGTATTAATTTTTTTTCATTTTAGTACTATTTTTAGTATTTTCATGATATAATTTATATTATACTTTATTATTAGGAGGAATTTTAATGGAAAAATTACGGTTCATAGTAACAGGTGACCCACCCGCAGATTACTACTACAAAAGCCCTAAGAAATTGGCTCTCATCGATGGAGGATCTTCTAAATTTAACTGTTTATTGGGTCTTGCTTATTTAGGCAATCCTACCGCAGTTATAGGTACAGTAAATTCTAATATCATTGGTCAGATGATATTGGCTGGTTTCAAGCGTGAGTATGTTGATACATCTGATATAAAGATTATTGATATGCCACAATCCAGAATCTACCACTTGAGCAGTCTCGAAAATGGACACTTTTCTTCAAGCAAGATTTGTCCAATATGTGGAAACGCAACATGGTATGAAAAAAGCTTTACAACAAACCAATATTGTATATCGAAGATTAAATCTAATGATGTTATCATCTTTGATCACTTAACCCCACAAGATATAGAGCTCATTAGTATTTTACCTAATGATAAAATTATCGATTTAGGTCATGTACGTAGAACTCTTTCTCCACAGAACATCCTTTCTCTTAGCGGAAAATTTGAAATTATTCAAATGAACGGAAAAGTTGCAATGTATTTGAAGGATCTCTTCAGTTTAAGAAAATATAGAGATTTTTATGATATCTTAAACCCCAAAATACTTATTATTACTTGGGGTAAACATGGTGCTGAAATCGTTGTAAGTTCTTCATGTTCATATGGAAAGATCCTTAGAAATGCTGTCTTAGATGCTGTAGACACAACAGGTGCTGGAGATGCTTTTTTGGCATCATTTGTTAACCAATACTATAAAAATGGTAAAGAAATAACAAAACGTTTCGTTGATACAGCTTTTGAGGAAGCATCAAAAACTACATCATTTGTTGTTCAATCTGCTGGTGCACGGGGACATATCTATGCTGGATTTTCCCCAGAACTCAAACCAGGCCTTTGCAGTTGTAAAGATTTGGCTGGGTTCCACTAATCTTAGTTTCATTAATTTCCAGATCAAAAGGAGCTGTAAAAAAAGTCCCGAAGAAAAAAGAGATTT
>ULSD01016251.1_pt1 | contig 27434 bp, 19 predicted proteins | sample 1956051 | NCBI WGS metagenome assembly ULSD01 (sample SAMEA4835699, study PRJEB28245) | human gut metagenome | biome: gut microbiome; material: fecal sample | place: Denmark | collected 2008
TTTGTTATCAACGGATTAGATATCAATTTAACGAAGTATTAATATTCATAAGGCTCATCAATTTCTATATCAATAGGACAAGAATGGCCATTATATAAGACTAAATCTGGAGAATAAATGCCCAAAATTTTGTCTACTTTGATATAAGAAGGAAATTCTTTCATTAGTGCATAAAATAATATATTCTCAGACGCACCTCGTTGTGGAGGAGTGTCGCAATTTTTTATTTGATGTTTGCTAATCAAACAACATTTAAATATTCTTGAAGCAATGAGTTTGGAATATTTGTCAAGAAGTGCTGCTTGAGAATTTAGTAGTTGATTATATTCTATGAGATTATTCTCATATTCAACACTTAATTTTTTATATGTTATAATATCATTTTGATATTTAATTTGAGCATCTTGCTTTAATTGGTTAATCTCTTTTGGTGTTAATTTTTTATACGTATCTTCGTTTCAGTTTTGCCAACTCCCATTTGATACGCCACTAATAAAATAAAAGGTATCCAGAAAAATGCAATAATTATACCCGTACTTGGATCTTCAGAAAAAAAAGCAGGAAGTGTGCATATGATAGGTATCAGCATTATAGGAATTAGATATTTCCAGTTTCGTGTTTTATAAGATTCTTTTTTTTCAGTAGGAATTTTAGTTAGAATCGGCTTTTGGGGCTCATGTGGATGAATTAAATATTTCCAATCATTACCTTTTAGGTTTAATAACTTTGCACAATTTAAAAAATCATGCATGTAAATGTAACTTTTATTTTTTGCTAAGAAGCCTATTGACCCAATAGCAAATTTTTTAGAGATTTGTTCACGAAGTGAAAGTGGGTATAAAATAATAGGATAGTGAGTTTCATTCTGTAATCGTTGCAATAAATTTACACTTTTTACATATGTGTCATTTTTCAAGTGATACTCTCTTTGGAAAGAAATCCAATTTAAATTATCAGTCATTGGTGGTAAAATTATCTAATTGCAAAAGTACAAAAAGTCTATGATATAATATTCAATCATCATAGATTTTATTTTGATATTTGAAAAAAGAATGTATTATTTGTCCTCCTGCATTAACGGCGGCTCTGGCTGTAGGTGCCAGAACAACCTTATTCCCTTCATATTGTGATGTGACATATTTAAGGAAAGTCGTTTTTCCTGTTCCTGCTTTTCCTGTTAGATAAATAACAGGTATATCTGTATCCAATACTAATTGACAAGCTTTGTAAAAGACAGGATTGTCATCATCTAATTTTAGACCGTTTACATATCCTTTTTTCCTAATTAAATTCACTTCCATCATTACACATTGATTCTTGCATATAAAAAAGAAAGGTGCAGGCTCAACCTTGATTGTCATTCTGAAGGTATCGCCAAACACCTATATCCATACAAACAAGGAAAGCCCATACCTCATGGTATGAGCATTCACTAACTTGCTGTAGATGGATATATTCTTCTAAATTGGCAATTTTTCAGAATTCATCAGGCAAGAAGCAAACACTTCTTTTCTAATATGTCTTTGTTAAACTTTTATTTCATTCGCAACTCATTTGATTGTTCATATCACAAAGATATGGTTTTTCGGCAAAAAACAATCATGAAATTCCTACTTTTTCAAGTTAACATCAACATATTGAAAACCATATAGGTATGGGCTTATGTTTTTTTATCGTAATACGAAGACACAGTGTCGCCTTCTACGGTCTGGTACTGGTATCTTTTTGCTACGGAGAGTAGTCCTAAGGCAAGCAGGAATGCCCAAAGAGCTGATTTGATTTTATTCATGATAAGTGAGAAACAGTTTTGATTTCATTCGATAAATTTATTAAGCATGGTTTATGAATGCGACCTTACCATAGCTTCCGCAGTTTCAGCAAGGAATTCGTAATCGATGGTCAGCTTTCTGAAATTTTCCAGCCATGAGAAAGAGCGTTCCACAATCCAGTGTTTGGGAAGTACCTGAAATTTGGATGGACATTCATCCGGTCTTGTTGATATAAAGGATTCCATTCATTATCTCTTTAAGCGATATGTTAAATAAGTTTTCACTTCATCTTTATTCCAAGGAATATGCGTATCTTTGCATCGAATTTAAAAGTGGAAAGATTTGAGTAGCTTGCAACCACGGAAAAAAATGCTAAAACACAAGTTCGTTTTTGATTTTCCCCCTCTTTGTATTCCTGCTCTTGTCCGTACACGGCATTTATTAATCCTTTTAATTTATAAAACAGAAATGGGATATTTATTCACATCCGAATCGGTGTCAGAAGGACACCCCGACAAAGTGGCGGATCAGATTTCCGACGCTGTGCTTGACAAACTGTTGGCGTACGACCCCAGTTCGAAAGTAGCTTGCGAAACATTGGTCACTACCGGACAGGTGGTGCTGGCAGGAGAAGTGAAAACAAAGGCTTACATCGACCTTCAACGAGTAGCACGTGAGGTGATTAACCGTATCGGTTATACCAAGAGCGAATATATGTTCGAAGGCAATTCGTGCGGGGTGCTCTCTGCTATTCATGAACAAAGCCCCGACATCAACCGTGGCGTGGAACGTGAAGACCCTATGAATCAGGGTGCGGGCGACCAGGGGATGATGTTCGGTTATGCAACGAACGAGACCGAAAACTATATGCCGTTGTCGCTCGATCTGGCACACAAGTTGCTGATTGTGCTTGCCGAAATCCGTCGTGAAGGTAAAGTGATGACTTACCTCCGTCCGGATGCGAAAAGTCAGGTGACTATCGAATATGATGACAACCGGCGTCCGGTACGTATTGATACAATCGTAATCTCTACGCAGCATGATGAATTTATTTTGCCAGAAGACGATACGCCGGAAGCACAGGAAAAGGCAGATCGGGCAATGTTGGAACAGATTCGCAAGGACGTAATCGGCATCCTGATTCCCCGCGTGATAGCCGAGATTCATCATCCGGAAGTGTTGAAGTTGTTCAACGACCAAATCACGTATCATGTGAATCCTACTGGTAAGTTTGTTATCGGAGGACCTCATGGAGATACGGGATTGACCGGGCGTAAAATTATTGTGGATACTTACGGAGGTGCAGGTGCACATGGTGGTGGTGCCTTTTCGGGAAAAGACCCCAGTAAAGTGGATCGCAGCGCTGCATACGCCGCACGTCACATAGCCAAGAATCTGGTAGCAGCGGGTGTGGCCGATGAGGTATTGGTACAGGTGTCGTATGCCATTGGCGTGGCACGTCCTATAAATATCTACGTCAACACTTATGGACGAAGCCATGTAGCCATGAGTGACGGTGAGATTGCGAAGAAAGTAGACGAGTTGTTCGATATGCGTCCGTATGCCATCGAGGAACGTCTGAAGCTCCGTAATCCTATTTATAGTGAGACAGCCGCTTACGGTCATATGGGACGTGAACCGAGAAAGGTGATCAAGCATTTTGAATCGGCTTATGAAGGCAACAAAGATGTGGAAGTGGAGCTTTTCACATGGGAAAAACTGGACTATGTGGATAAAGTGAAAGCGGCTTTCGGGCTGAAGTAAAATAATTATAATGGAAACGCAGATTTTCGCAGATTAAGAAGCTGTTTTGAATTTCTCCAAAAAGTTTTTCTTGGCTTGATGTACCCGTTTTCGTGTGTGCTTTGGGCGATTTTTTGGTCTTTTTCGCTCCTGTTCTTCGTCAGATAGCCCGCTATCTTCCTCATCACAGAAGCGAAAATGCCTCAAAAACTCATCCCAAATCATCGCACGATAAATTCAAAACAGCTTCTAACGCAGAAAGAATTTTTTAATTTATCTGTGAAAATCTGTGTTAATCTGCGTTTCATGAATCACTTGACATTATGAGTGAAATAAAGAATATCTGTGTATATTGTGCATCCAGCCCGCAAATTGCTCCGGTTTATTTTAAAGCTGCCGAAAGGCTGGGATATCTTTTGGCGGAAAAAGGGATAAACTTGATTGATGGGGCAGGTAAGGTAGGGTTGATGGGGTGCCTTAACAATACAGTCCTTGCTGCAGGCGGTACGGTAACGGGTGTTATTCCCCGGTTTATGGTAGAGCGGGGCTGGCATCATTCCGGCTTGACACAGTTGGTGGAGACAGAAACGATGCACGAGCGTAAAAGCTTGATGGCGCGTATGTCGGATGCTGTCATTGCGCTTCCTGGAGGATGTGGCACGATGGAAGAATTGTTGGAAGTCATCACGTGGAAGCAACTGGGACTTTACCTTAAACCGATTGTTGTCTTGAATATCCAAGGGTTTTATAATCCGTTGATAGAAATGTTAGAGAAAGCCATCGGCCAGCAATTTATGCGTCGCGAACACGAATCGCTTTGGCAAGTGGCCTTTACTCCCGAGGAAGCTGTGGAGCTATGTGTTTCTCTTCCGGCATGGGACAAGAAAATCTGTAAATTTGCAGCTGTATGAACGATACATGCTCCGTCGGATTCGAATACATTGTCGAAAAGGTACACGAAGAGTCCTTGCAACTCGATAGTGCCTTGGTGAGAAGTATGCAGACTGTTTCTGGTATGCCGGGTGAGGTCTTACCTTACCAGATTCGTTCCGAATGGTCGGTTACGTGCCTGCTTTTGTTTTGTTTCCTTGTGTTTTCGCATATTGTGAAGAATGGAAAGAAATATATCATCCAGCATATCAGAAGCCTGTTTCAGCGCAAGGACCGCAGTAGCCTGTTCGATGAGGTGCAAGGTACGGACAATGGGTATACGATGGTATTTCCACTCTTGACTTGTATTTGTTACGGTCTGTTTTTCTATTATTATTCGGTGGAGTCATTTCCGGCATTGGTTTATATTACTCCTCACGAGGCATTGATTGGTGGGTACATTTTGTTGTCGATTTTTTATATGTTGTTCAAGTGGGGAAGTTATAATTTTGTCAACTGGGTTTTCTTTGAGAAGGAGCAGAGCAAGGCGTGGATTCAGACATACTTCGACCTTCTTAGTGCCCAATGTTTCCTGTTGTTGCCTATTATCTTGTTCATTATTTACTTTCGTCCCGATGTCATTATTAGTAATATATTGATAGCTTTTACGTTGATTTCCGCTAAAATATTGTTATTTTATAGGGGATTTAGGAACTTTTTCAACCAAAGTTATGGTTTTCTACATTTTATTCTGTACTTTTGTGCCCTCGAAATGGTACCCCTTTTGCTGTTGGCGAAAGGTATCCTCTATATGAACCAGATTGTGATTTTAAATTTTTAGTGCCTTGAAGATTAAAAAAGTCCTCGTTTCTCAGCCTAAACCTACATCAGAAAAGTCACCTTATTTTGACATTGCTGAGAAGTACGGAGTGAAAATAGATTTTCGCCCGTTTATAAAAGTTGAGAGTTTGTCGGCAAAGGAATTTAGACAACAGAAGATTTCCATATTGGATCATACTGCCGTCGTATTTACTTCGCGTCACGCCATAGACCATTTTTTCAACCTTTGTGCGGAGTTGCGTGTAACTGTCCCTGAGACGATGAAGTATTTCTGTACTTCGGAAGCCATAGCTTTGTATATTCAGAAATATGTTCAATACCGTAAAAGAAAAGTATTCTTCGGCGCTACGGGCAAGTTTGTCGATTTAGTGCCTGTAATTGTGAAGCACAGTACGGAGAAGTATCTGATTCCGATGTCGGACGTGCATAACGATGAAGTGAAAGACTTGTTGGATAAACATCACATCCAACATACTGAAGCGGTGATGTACCGTACCGTAAGTAATGATTTCACACCGGAAGAAGATTTTGATTATGATATGCTGATTTTCTTCAGTCCGGCTGGAATCCAATCATTGATGAAGAACTTCCCTAAGTTCGAGCAGAAGGATATCGCCATCGGAAGTTTCGGACCGACTACGGCAAAGGCGGTAAAAGATGCAGGATTGCGTCTGGATTTGGAAGCTCCTACGGTAGCTGCTCCTTCGATGCCTGCCGCATTGGATATGTTTATCCGCGAACATAATAAATAAGATTCATCGGTATATATTGAAACGCAGATTAACGCAGGTTGGCGCGGATAGTATAATATAAATCTGTGAAAATCTGCGTTAACCTGCGTTTCTTTAATATTCAAATTATGACAGAACCGGTAAAAAAAACTTTTCCGAAAAAGGAACATTTAAGCAGCTTGCTGGTGATTGACAAATTGTTTGCAGGAGGCAGCAAGTCATTGGCTGTTTTTCCTTTGCGTGCTGTTTATATGCCGGTGGAAAATGCAGGTCTTCCTGAGGTCTCTGTCTTGATTAGTGTCTCTAAAAAGCGTTTCAAGCGTGCGGTAAAGCGCAATCGGGTGAAACGGCAAATCAGGGAAGCCTACCGTAAAAACAAGTCTCTGCTGACAGATGCTTTAGAAGCAAAAGGCAAGAAACTTGCGATCGCTTTCATTTGGCTCGATGATGAGCTTCATGCTTCTCCGGAAGTAGAGGAAAAAGTGAAAAAATTGCTCCAGCTGATAGCGGAGCGTGTCGGATGAAGCATGAAAAAGATACTTTCGTTTTTGCTTTTACTTCCCATTTATTTTTATCGGAACTGCATTTCTCCCTTTACGCCTCCATCGTGCCGGTTTACACCCACATGTTCGGAATATGCCGTTCAGGCAATAAAGAAACACGGTCCGTTCAAAGGGCTTTACCTTGCCATACGCCGCCTGTTGCGGTGCCATCCGTGGGGAGGTTCGGGATACGACCCTGTTCCTTAGTTATTCACTACAGAGGATTCTTAATTCTTCATTCTTCATTTATTATGATGTGTTTTGATGTCCATACTCATCACTTATCTGCATGTCCTTCCGAAGCTATATTCAATGCCGATAGCAAGTATATTCCTTTACCCGATGAAGCTATGTGGCTTTCGGTGGGGATACATCCGTGGTATCTTACTTCCGAGAATTATCCGATGCAGCTCCGGTGGATAGAATCTGTGTTGGGAAAAGACAAGCGGGTGATTGCTTTGGGAGAAGCGGGGCTTGATAAGTGTTGCCATGCGCCTTTTTCCTTGCAAGAGGAAGCTTTCCGTATGATAGTTTCTCTTTCCGAACACTACCGCCTGCCTCTGGTTATCCATGCAGTAAAGGCTTATAATGAATTGATTGCCTTGAAAAAAGAAATTCATCCTTCACAGCCTTGGATTGTCCACGGCTTTCGGGGGAAGAAGGAACTGGCGCAGAGCCTCGTAAGGCAAGAGTTTTACCTCTCTTTCGGCGAACATTATCACGCGGATGCATTGCGGTATATGCCTGAAGGAACCTTCTTGCTGGAAACCGATGAGAGCCGTGTGCCTATCCATACCTTATACCATAGGGCGGCAGAGATACGTGGAATCCATCCGGATTTATTGGCGGATAATGTCAGCCGGACGGTTAACTCGCTCTTTTTTAACCGGTAAAAATTGGTTATTCAGATAAAGTGTCGTACTTTTGCCGTTGACTTTAATATAATGTTAAACTAAGAATCTCATTCGATGAATTTTGTAGAAGAATTAAAATGGCGCGGAATGGTGCACAACATGATGCCCGGCACCGAAGAATTGTTGGAAAAAGAAATGGTTACGGCTTACTTGGGTATCGACCCTACCGCCGACTCCTTGCATATCGGACACTTGTGCGGTGTGATGATGTTGCGGCATTTCCAGCGTTGCGGCCACAAGCCTCTGGCTTTGGTAGGCGGAGCTACGGGTATGATTGGCGACCCCTCCGGCAAGTCGCAAGAGCGGAATCTGCTGGATGAAGAAACCTTGCGCCATAACCAAGAGTGCATCAAGAAGCAGTTGGGCAAATTTCTCGACTTCGAGTCGGATGCCCCGAACCGTGCAGAACTGGTGAACAATTACGATTGGATGAAAGACTTCACCTTCCTCGATTTTGCCCGAACCGTAGGCAAGCACATCACTGTCAACTATATGATGGCGAAAGACTCGGTGCAGAAACGTCTGAACGGCGAGGCACGCGACGGACTTTCATTCACCGAGTTCACGTATCAGCTGCTCCAGGGATATGACTTTTTGCATTTATATGAAACCCGCGGATGCAAGCTCCAATTAGGCGGAAGCGACCAGTGGGGGAACATCACTACGGGTGCCGAATTGATTCGCCGTACCAATGGGGGAGAAGTGTTCGCCCTTACCTGTCCGCTGGTGACGAAAGCCGATGGCACGAAGTTCGGCAAGACCGAAAGCGGAAACGTATGGTTGGACGCACGTTATACCTCTCCTTATAAATTCTACCAGTTCTGGCTGAACGTGAGCGATGAAGATGCCGAACGCTACATCAAGATATTCACTTCGCTTACGAAAGAAGAAATCGATGCGCTGATTGCCGAGCATAAGGAAGCTCCACACTTGCGTGTGCTCCAGAAACGTCTGGCACGAGAAGTTACCGTCATGGTACACTCTGAGGAAGATTATAATGCAGCGGTAGAAGCATCGGGCATTCTTTTCGGAAACGCCACTTCCGATGCCTTGAAGCGTCTGGACGAAGACACGTTGCTTTCCGTATTCGAAGGTGTGCCTCAGTTTGAGGTGGCTAAGAGCGAAATAGAAGCCGGCATCAAGGCTGTAGACTTGTTTGTGGAGAAAGCCGCTATTTTCCCCTCGAAAGGCGAGATGCGTAAGATGACGCAAGGCGGAGGCGTATCGCTGAACAAGGAAAAGCTTACCGCATTCGACCAAGTGATTACCGCCGATGATTTGCTGGATGAGAAATACTTACTCGTTCAGCGCGGCAAGAAGAATTATTATTTGATTATCGCGAAGTAAGTATAAAGCTATTCACCACAGATTACACGGATTTTAAAGTTATAGTCAATCAGGAATGAGCGAAAAATCCGTTAATCTTTTATATTGAACACAGAGACGCAGAGACACGGAGAAATTGACAATAAAAAAACTCTGTACCTTTGTGTCTCCGTGTTCAATTCTATTCATAATCAGTTGGGTTTGGCTATTATTTTTACAAAGATAGCGTATTTTGGTTTCCTTTTCTTGAAAAATTCCGTAATTTAGCGCGCGAAATGAAAAATAAAGGAATTATGAAGATAAATGTTTGTAAAAGACTGATGTTTGCCGTATGCTTTGCTGCAGGCGTGGCGGTTTACGGACAAGACGCAACGGGACATGTCAATCCGTTCCTGAGCGAGTTCAACACGCCTTACGGGGTTCCGCCGTTCGAACAGATTACGGTTGCGGATTACCGTGAAGGGTTCCTGAAAGGGATGGAAGAGCAGAAACAGGAAATCGATGCCATAGTAAACCAGCGCTCGATGCCCGATTTCGAAAATACCATTGTGGCGCTCGACCGGAGCGGAGCGATGCTGAACCGGGTGGCGTATGTGTTCTTTGGGCAGAGCGGATGCAATACGAACGCAGAGATGCAGGCGTTGGAGCAGGAAATGGCTCCGTTGCTTTCGGCTCATAGCGATGACATTTCGCTGAACAAACGCTTGTTCCAGCGGGTGAAGGAAGTGTATGAGAACCGTACGAAATTCAATCTCGATAAGGAACAGGCTAAGTTGTTAGAGGAAACGTATAAAAGCTTTGTACGGAGCGGAGCCAACCTGAGTGATGCCGACCAGCAGAAGCTTAGGGCGTTGAACGAGAAGATTTCGACGCTTCAGATTACGTTCGAGCAAAACATGCTGAAAGAAACCAACGCTTTCAAGCTGGTTATTACAGACGAGAAAGACTTGAGCGGGTTGCCAGCCAGCCTGATAGCACAGGCCGCCGAGACCGCTAAGGGCATGGGTGAAGAAGGCAAATGGGTGTTTACCTTGCATAACCCCAGCATCATGCCTTTCTTGCAATATGCCGATAACCGTGCGTTGCGCGAGCGTATTTATAAGGCTTATATCAATCGGGGAAATAACGGGAACGATGCCGACAACAAGCAAGTGGTGCGCGACCTGATTACGGCACGTCTGGAAAAAGCCAAGCTGATGGGCTATGAAGACTATGCTTCGATGGTGCTGGAAGACCGTATGGCAAAGAACGAAAAGAACGTGTACGACCTGCTCAACCAGCTTTGGACACCTGCTCTTGCCAAGGCGAAGGAAGAGTTGGCTGATATCAAGGCGGAAATTAAGCGCGAGGGCAACGATTTTGAGCCGGAAGGCTGGGACTGGCGTTATTATTTCGAAAAAGCGAAAAAGCATAAATACGACATGGACGAGAATGAAATCCGTCCGTATCTGGAACTGAACAACGTGCGCGACGGTGCTTTCTATATGGCAAAACGCTTGTATGGCATTACGTTCCGTCCCTTGGAATACATGCCGAAGCCGCATCCCGAAGCGCAGGTGTTCGAGTGTATCGACAAGGACGGAAAGCCCTTGGGCATCCTTTATTTCGATTTCTTCCCACGTGCCAGCAAGAGCGGAGGCGCATGGTGCGGCGAATACCGTCCCCAGTCGTATGATGAGAACGGCAACAAGGTGGTGCCTGTAGTTACGATTGTATGCAACTTCACCAAGCCGTCGGCAGGTGAGCCTGCCCTTTTGAGTCCGGATGAAGCGACTACGCTTTTCCATGAGTTCGGACACGGGCTGCATTCGCTCTTTTGCGATGTACACTATACAGGCGTGAGCGGCGTTCCCCGTGATTTCGTGGAGCTTCCTTCTCAAATCGATGAGCATTTCACCTTCGAGCCGGAAATGCTGCAGGTATATGCGAAACATTACAAGACAGGCGAGGTCATGCCGACCGGACTGGTAGAGAAATACGACAAGAGCAGTAAGTACGGACAAGGTTTCGCTACGGTGGAATACCTTGCCGCATCGCTTCTGGATATGGATTTCCATACGCTGAAGTCGGTGCCTGCCGATATGGACGTGATGGAGTTCGAAGCCAAGACCTTGGGCGACCGTGGCTTGCTGAAGCAGATACCGTCGCGTTACCGCACTACGTATTTCGCACATACCATGGGCGGAGGCTATACCGCCGGATATTACAGCTATATCTGGGCGGAAGTGCTCGACTGTGATGCGTTCGGAGCATACGTAGAGAGCGGAAACCTGTTCGACCCCGAAGTGGCAAGCAAGTTCCGCAAGTATGTCCTCACGCCGGGCGGCATTGATGACGCGATGGATATGTACGTCAATTTCCGCGGAAAAGGTCCCGATATCAAGTGGTTGCTCGAGAAGCGTGGCTTGGATACGCCCGCTCCCTTGAAGCAAGATAAGGAATAACAGCTTTTTACCACAGATTATACAAATTAATTAATCTAATCTTGTGTAATCTGTGGTGAAACACATATTTTATTTATACCTTTGTTTCCCAATCTAAGCTTATGAATTAAAACAATGAAAGACTCGCCAGACATATCGTTTTCGTTTATCTATACTTCTTATTATAAGAAAGCGTTTAGCTTTGCCAAGTCGTATGTCCACGATGAGGCGGTGGCAGAAGATATTGCTTCGGAAGCGCTGATAGCTTTGTGGGAGAAAACAAAGGTAGAGTCTGCCGAGCAGGTGGCACCTCTTTTGCTGACTATTCTGAAAAATAAGGCACTCGACTGGCTGAAGCACGAACAAGTGAAGCAGGCCGCTTTTGATTCGCTTGCCGATTGGCAAGGTCGTGAACTTTCACTTCGTATATCTGCTCTTGAAGCCTGTTCGCCTGTTGATATTTTTTCGGCGGAAATCGGTCATATCCTGCATCATACACTTTCCCAATTGCCCGAACCCACTCGACGTGCCTTTATCTTGAGCCGTTACGAAGATAAGTCAAATCGCGAGATAGCCGAAGCATTGGGCATCTCGGTCAAGGGCGTGGAATATCACATCTCGAAAGCCTTGAAGGTGCTTCGTGTGGCATTGAAAGACTATTTGCCCTTTCTGTGTTTCTTTTATCCTTATCTGCGTTGAGACTTTCCCTGTGTTCCTTTCTTTGTATCCAGTTGCAGTTTGAAAAATTTTTAGGTTTTTGTTTAGGGTAATCATTCTTTCGGTCGTTATACTAATAAACGCCTCGAATTATGAATACAGAATTATTACAACGATACATTGCTGGGAATACTACAGAAGCTGAACGGAAACAGGTGATAGAGTGGATAGATGAAAGTCCAGAACACCTGCATGAATATATGGCTTGTCGCCGTTTGTATGACATCACGCTTTGGCGTACGGATGCTGGAGTGAAAGAAAAAACATCTCGTAAGCGAATCTCATGGAGAAAATCTGTCCGTGAACTACTGAAAGTGGCAGCGGTGGTGGTTGTAGTTCTTTTGGCTGGACATTTTTGGTGGCCAGATAAAACAGTTCAAGAAACTTTTCAGTCGGTTTATGTTCCTGCTGGCCAACGGGCTGAATTGCTGTTAGCAGATGGCACAAAGGTGTGGCTTAACTCACGAAGTCGGCTTACTTTTCCTGGTACATTTGATCCGGAAATTCGTAATGTAAAGCTGGATGGTGAAGGCTATTTCAAAGTAAAAGCTGATGTTGCACATCCTTTTATTGTAAATACTAGCAAGGGCGACATACGGGTAACGGGTACAGAATTTAATGTCATTGCCTATGATTCCGACAGTATTTGGGAAACGTCACTTTTGAAAGGCAAGGTAGAGATACTGATGCAGGGTATTGGTTTGAAATTAGAACCTGATACAAAAGTAAATCTGCTGGGGGGCAAGCTGGTGAAGAGTGAGATAAAGGAGAAAGATTATTTCCGGTGGAGGGAAGGATTGATATGCTTCCATAACATTTCGTTGGACGAAATGATGAAAAAGCTTGAATTGTATTACGGAGTGGAAATAGTGGTGAACAACCGTACAATTCTCCGTAACCGATATACTGGAAAATTCCGTACGGGCGATGGCATCGAACATGTACTCCGTGTGTTGAAGTTGAACAATCGTTTCACTTACATAAAAGACGATGAAACGAATGTGATTACGATAAATTAACCTAACCCTAATATCAACCTTTAATGAATTTGCCTATGGAATAACACGTATCGAACAGAAAAGGGACGGTGCTGCCACACCGTCCTTATGAGAAGAGAATCTAAACTTTAAGTAAAAACCTAAAATTTAATGCTGCAAATTTATGAAAAATAATTTGTACCAGGAATTTATTGTGTCATTTAAACATTCATTCCGAATTAAAAGAAATATCGTTTTGGCATTTCTCCTGTTTGCAGGAGTAGCATATACTACCGGCGTATATGCACAGAATATGCATGTGACTATTGTTTCTAGCAATATTACCGCCGGTCAAGTACTTAGTGAAATAGAAAATCAGACTGATTACCTGTTTGTGTATGATGTGAATGAAGTGAACCTTGATCGCAAGGTTTATGTCCGTGCTGAAAATCGTCCCGTATCTGAAGTCTTGGACGAGATATTCGAAGGTACTGGTATCACGTATGCTATGGAAGGAAAAAATATTATGCTGATGAAGAAGCCTGAGAAGGAAAAATCAGTCTCCCGGCAACAAACCTCTTTAAAATCTTTGCAAGGTATCGTGACCGATGCGAACGGTGAACCTGTTATCGGAGCTAATATTAAGGTAGAAGGAACCTCAATAGGTACAATTACTGATCTTGATGGTCGTTTTACTCTTGATGTCCCCACGAATGCTGTCCTTCAGGTATCCTACATTGGTTATGTAAGTCAGAATGTGAAAGTAGGTTCAAAGCAAGACATCAGTATTCGTCTGGAAGAAGATGCTCAAGCATTGGATGAAGTAGTAGTGATTGGGTATGGGAGCATGAAAAAGTCAGACTTGACAGGGGCTGTGGCAAGTGCTAATCTGAAGGATTTCGAGAAAGCTCCTAATAGCAATATCCTTCAATCTTTGCAAGGAACTGTTCCAGGGTTGAACATTGGTCAGGTTACGTCTGCAGGAGGAACTCCTGATATCCAGATTCGTGGAACTAATACATTATCAGGCAATAAAAGTGTATTGATTGTTTTGGATGGCATTATTTACACCAGTTCGCTTTCTTCTATCAATCCCAATGATATTGAATCAATAGATGTGTTGAAAGATGCTAGTGCCACGGCTGTTTATGGTGCTCAGGCGGCAAATGGTGTATTGTTGATTACTACTAAGAAAGGGAAGCAAGGACGTACAAAGGTAGAGTTTTCATCAGCTTATACAACTTCTACACCGACTAAGGATTTGCGTCCGATGAACCGTCAGGAATTTTTGGATTTTACGAAGGAGTTTTGGTATGATAAAGCTTATACAGGACCAGATTATACAACTCCAAATCCAGAGTTTAATGTTGCTGATTATTTACCAAGTCCAGCCATGTTGGATTCATCACAACCTGATGGTATATCTTCTTATGATTATAGTTGGTGGGATGCTGGGACTCGTACCGGTTCGATGTGGGAAAACAGATTGAGTTTATCCGAAGGTAATGAGGCCATGTCTTATCTGATATCTTTTTCAAATACGGATCAAAAAGGGTATATTGTCAATGATAATTTTAGGAGAAACAGCATTCGTGTGAATTTAGATGTTAGACCATTCCGTTGGTTGAAAACAGGAGTGCAGGCGTTTGGTTCGTTTGTGAATCAGGATGGTGTATCACCAGATGTGAAAAGTTTGATACAGCAAAGTCAGATGATTGAACCTTACGATGAAGAAGGCGTATTGAAGCCGTATCCTTTTAATTCTGTTGCGACCAATCCTTTTATGGCATTAGAGATAGATGATAAGGAAAGGCATAATTATTTCTTTGCGAATGTTTATGCCGAAATCCAGTTGCCGGTTAAGGGGTTAACTTATCGTTTTAATTTTGGCAATAATTATCGTATAGATGAACATTTTCAATCTAATAAATATGGTGCTAGCTTGGAGGGCGAAGCATATAAACACCATACTTCGTATTATGATTGGACATTTGATAATATTGTGAACTATAATGGAGAGTTTGGAGACCATGATATTTCTGCAACTTTTCTATATGGTGCAAGTGAACGTAAGGAAAATTATACAGGTGCAGATGCTCAACAATTTTCTAGGCTCGCATTAGGTTATAATGCGTTGGAATTGGGAACCAATCAGTTTGTGGAATCTAATGCTTGGAGTGAAGCTTTACTTTATCAGATGTTTCGTTTGAATTATAAGTTCAAAGACCGTTATTTACTTACGGCAACAGTACGTCGTGACGGCTTTTCTGGTTTTGCAGAGAATAATAAGACTGCAATTTTTCCTTCCGTAGCATTAGGATGGACGATGTCTGAAGAAAAATGGTTTAAGGTTTCATGGATTGACCAATTAAAATTGCGTGGTGGTTGGGGAATCAGTGGTAATCAAACTTCACGATATACTTCATTACCGAGAATGCAGAATGATCCCGGTTATGTATTTGGAGATGGAGGGTCAACAGAAATGTATCAGCAAGTCAGTTCTATGGGAAATAATGATTTGAAGTGGGAAAAAACAACAGGTTTTAATTTGGGACTTGATTTTGCTTTATTTAAGAGTCGGTTAACTGGTTCGTTAGAGCTTTATTCCACGACAACACGTGATTTGTTGTATTCTGTAACAATACCGACTATAACCGGTTTTGCTTCGGTTTATTCTAATATTGGTAAAATTCGTAATAAAGGTATCGAACTAACCATTACATCACATAATTTCGCGACTTCTGATTTTGAATGGAATACCACTTTTAATATATCTGCCAATAACAATAAAATTCTTACTCTTTTGGGAAAGGATAATGATGGTGATGGATTGGAGGATGATTTGACAAGCAGCAATCTGTTTATAGGTGAATCAACTTCTGCTATTTATACATATAAAATTGATGGCATTTGGCAATTGAATGATGATATACCTACAGGTTATCATCCAGGCAATTATCGAGTTGTAGATATAGATAATAGTGGAGATATCACAACGGATGATCGTATGATTATAGGGAAAGGAGATCCGGCTTATAGATTCGGTATATTGAATACATTCCGTTATAAAGATTTCACGTTTAGCTTCTTTATCAATTCAGTTCAAGGTGGTAAGAATGGATATATGCAACGAAATTCTGATACATTAAATCGAGGAGATGAAAATCATCGTTTGTATAATCGTATAAGTGAAATGGGGGCAAATTATTGGTCACCAAATAATCCGAATGCTGAATATGCTCGTTCTATCAATGCACCGTCTATTGGAGGTACACGGTACCAACAACGCAATTTTGTTCGGTTGCAAGATATTTCTTTAGGATATAATTTCCCGAAGTCATGGTTGAACCGTTTAGGAATAGACAATATTAACCTGTATATATCAGGTAAGAACTTATTGACATTTACCAAATGGGATGGATGGGATCCAGAATCGGGAAGCGATTATTACGGACGTCCCGTATTGAAGAGTTTCACTGTCGGACTAAATGTTTCACTTTAAAAGCTTTAAGTATGAATAAATATCTATTTTTATCTGTAACAATTATAGTTGGATTATGCTTGGGAAGTTGTAATGAAAGTAAGTTCTTGAGAGAAGATCCTGAAGATTTTATGAGTTCTACAAATTCATTTCGCTCAGAAGCAGACTTTGATATGAGTGTAAATGGATTGTATAATTTGGTACGTACAGAATTTTATGGTTATGATGAAAACAAAGTATTCGATTATATTTGTGGCACAGACTTAACTTTTGACGGTGAACCGGGAGTACCGACTCGTCATTCCAATATGCTTGCGGCTTATAATCCTACTTCAAATATACCTCGAATACATTGGAATAATTTGTATAAACTTGTAGCTGAGGCAAATACATTGATCGATCGTGCTGCATCTTCTTCTTTGACGGAAGAACTGAAAACATCTTTTACGGCAAAAGGACGTTTTTTTAGAGGATTCGCTTATCGGACTTTAGGTTATTTGTATGGAGGAGTGCCATTGGAATTGCATGAAGTGACTGCACCTAAAACTGATTATGTGCGGGCTACACGGGAAGAAACCTTGAATCAAGCCAAAGAAGATATAACATTTGCAGCAGAACATTTGCCTGATATCACCGAGGTTAGAGATGGAGAAATATCTTCACCTGCAGCTTATCATTTGCTGGCAGAAATTTGCTTGGCATTAGGTTTGAATGAAGAAGCAAAAGATGCAGCAACCCGTGTAATAGATAATCCGGCACTGGATTTGATGAGAAATCGCTTTGGGTCAAGAACTACCGGAGATGATGCTGATAAAGATGTATATTGGGATTTATTTCGTCGCAATAATCAGAACAGAGGTGCAGGAAATACGGAAGGCATTTGGGTCATACAGTTTGAAACAGATGTACCGGGAGGAGGAAGTAGTACAGCCGGACTGAATATCTCAGGCAACTATATGTGGGAGAGACAGTGTGCTCCTATGGTTCGTGATGTAAAATTAGTAAAAGATGGCAAAAGGTATTCTCCTTTTAATTGGCCGACAAGTGATTACACAGGAGGACGTGGTATTGGTTGGGCGATTTCTACCCACTATTTCTCCAATACGATTTGGGAGGATGACTTCACAGGGGATATGCGGAACGCCAATCATAATTTTGTACGGAAATTTAAAGTTCATAATGAGTATTTTGGTATAAAGGAAATTGATGTGGACCATCCTGAGTTATTACCCGAAGGTGTACAATTAATTGTCGGACCGAGTAATAGCACGACGATACCCGGACGTTATTTATATGCTTATCAAAGTAAATGTACAACTCCTTATAATCATCCAGACCAGCTTTATGAAAATAAAGCAACTTACAAATTGAAAGGTATTGCAGGAACGACATATACTGATCAATACATGTTCCGCCTTGCGGAAACCTATCTGTTAAGGGCAGAAGCATATTTGAATTTGAATCAGTTGGATTTGGCGGCTAATGATATCAATGAAGTCCGGAATCGTGTACATGCAAAACCTGTAACGGCATCTCAAGTGGATATGGATTATATTCTTGATGAGCGTATGCGGGAATTAGGAATTGAAGAAAAACGTCGGTTGACTTTAATGCGGACACAGCTTTTATATGACCGTGTTATGAAATGCAACCCTTATTATGCTAATTCGGAAACTAATGGAGATGGTGTTGGTATGCAGAAACATTACAACTTATGGCCAATTCCAGAATCTGCCATTGAAGCTAATAGCGATGCTGTATTGGAACAGAACCCAGGGTATGAATAATTAATCAATCGGAGAAGAATATTGCAGACTTTTCTAATCAGGTCTGCAACCTTTGATTCCGCATCTGGGTTATATCCTGTTTGCAGACAGCTTCCTTTTATGGTTTTCTTATCAAAACCGTACGGTTTTCATATCGAGAACGTATGGTTTCCAATTGGAGAACATACGGTTTTCATATGGAAACCATAAAAAGAAGCCTGCCTGAAACAGATTCTGAAATGGTCAAAAATGCCTTGCAAAGCATGCCTGACTAATTTAACAGATAAAACAGTTTCTTTTTCATCTAATCAAAAACGTATAAATAACAGTGATTATGAGAACATTCCTTTTTGTCATTTTTGTCTTGTGCGGGACATTGGCTTTCGCCCAACTCAAGGTTAATGGAACATCAGGGACATTGTCTGATTTTCCGTTATGTGCTGACGGACAAGCCAGTCCTATTTATATATCCGAGAATGATTATGAAGTAGTAAAGATTGTATCGGATATCTTTACCGAAGATATACAAATGGTGACGGGAGTAAAAAGCAATGTGTCAACATCGAAATCAGTCAAAGGAAAAAATGTTGTCGTAATAGGCACATTAGGTAAGAATGCATTTATAGACAAGCAGGTTGCTTCTAATCGGATAGATGTGTCCGGCATCCGCAATGGCTGGGAACAATATATGATAAAGGTCATTGATAAGCCTCAACGGGGAATTGACAAAGCTTTGGTGATAACAGGATGTGACCGTAGAGGTACGGCATACGGAGTTTTTGCCTTATCGGAAGCAATGGGGGTTTCACCTTTATATTGGTGGGCTGATATTCCGGTGAAAAAGCAAAAGGATTTGTTCTTGGAAACAGCAGAGTATGTATCTAAAGCTCCAAGTGTGAAATATCGGGGACTTTTCATTAATGATGAAGGTTGGGGAATAACTCCTTGGGCTGCTAAAACATTTGATCCTGAACTGGGAGATATAGGTCCGAAAACTTATGCCAAAGTGTGTGAATTGATTTTAAGAATGAAGGGCAATATGCTTTCTCCTGCCATGCATCCGGGTTCTGGTGCCTTTAACAAATATCCGGAAAACAAAGTGGTAGCAGACAAGTATGCGATTGTCATGACTTCTGCCCATTGTGAGCCTTTGTTGTTCAATAATGTGACTGAGTGGGATAAAAAGACGATGGGTGATTGGAATTATCTGACCAACAAGGCTAATATTAATAAGGTGTTGGATAAACGTGTCTCGGAAAACGGTGCTTATGAAAATTTTTATACATTAGCAATGCGTGGCATACATGATTCCGGATTGATTGGCGTGCCGAAAGACAGGGAAGTCAGTCTGATAGAAGAAGTGATTGCAGACCAGCGGAACATATTGGCCAAACATATTCATCAGCCTATTGATTCTATACCTCAGCTTTTTATGCCTTACAAGGAGGTTCTGGATATTTATGAAAAAGGACTGAAAGTGCCGGAAGATGTTACATTGGTCTGGCCCGATGATAATTTCGGCTACATGAAACGTTTGAGCAATGCCGACGAGCAAAAACGTAAGGGCGGGGCAGGTGTTTACTATCACATCTCTTATTGTGGGGAACCTCATGATTATCTTTGGCTCAATACGACACCTTCTACTCTGATTTATGAGGAAATGCGTAAGGCTTATGATACAGGCGCTACCCGATATTGGTTGCTCAATGTCGGTGATATCAAGCCGGGAGAATTAGGATTGAAATTCTTTTTCGATATGGCTTGGGATATTGACCAGTTTGATTTTGAAAGTGCTTATGATTTTAATACTGACTTTCTGACTTCCATATTTGGCGAGAAATACAAAGCAGACCTGAAAGACATTATGGACACATATTTTCTCTTGGGCTTTCAGCATAAGCCGGAATCGATGGGCTGGGGATATTTGTGGAATAACTATCAGCATATAGAACGTGTGATTGATACGGACTTTTCCTTCATCAATTATAATGAGGCGGAAAAACGGATGAGAGAATACGACCGTATAGCAGACAAAAGCGAAAAAATACTGAACGCTCTTCCGAAAGCATATTATGCAGCTTTCTACGAACTGGTATTTTATCCGGTAAAAGGAGCGGCCTTGATGAATAAAAAGATGCTGACCGCTCAGAAAAACCGTTGGTATGCCCGTCAGGGACGTGCTGCAACCAATTTGTATGCGCAAAAGGCACAAGCTTATCAAGATAGCTTGGGGTATTATACGAAACAATATAATAACTTGTTGAACGGAAAATGGAATCACATGATGTCTGTGTCGCCCGGTTGGAAAGGGCGTTATCAAAATATGCCTCCGGTAGAAACTTGTCAGACCTCATCGGGTGAGGATATGCACATCTTTATTCCCGGTCAAGACTGCACATATGGAATGTCGACATTGAATGTGCTTCCAACGGTGAATCCGTATGTAAAGAAAGAGCTTTTCATCGAATTGTATAATAAGGGAGATAAAGCCTTTAAGTGGAAAGCTGTAACCCCCAATAACTGGATTAAATTGAGTAAAAAAACAGGAGAAACCTTGCTACAAGAGCGCATTTATGTTTCTGTTGATTGGAGTAAAGCACCTGTGAGCAATGATGTCGTAGGGGAAATTCAGATTGAAACAGGTAATAAGACGGAAACCGTTTATCTTCCTTTGTTTAATCCTGAATATCCGACGGTAAAAGACCTGCAGGGCATGTATGTGGAAGACAATGGATGCATTTCGATAAATGCAGGAAAATTTCATCGCAAAAAAGAAACAGACCAAGTAAAGATACGTTCTGTCAAGGGATTGGGATATGAGAATGATTGCGTTCAATTAGGAGAAGCCACACAGCCTCGTCCCAACATGTGGTTTACTAACAAAAGTCCACAAGTGGAATATGACTTTTATGCATTTAATGGTGGAAATGCAACGGTCTATGTTTATGCCTTACCCTTATTCCCGATAGATACCAAGCATGACACACGTTATGGAATTATGGTTGACGATGGTATGGTACATTGGGCAACGGTCTCATCGAAGGAATATTCTGGTGAATGGAGAAGAAATGTATTCCGCAATAGTTCCATTGCTACTATAAATATCAATATCGGGAAACCAGGCAAGCATGTATTCAAGCTGATATGCGGAGATCCCGGTATGATTATCCAAAAAGTAGTGATTGACTTTGGTGGAATGAAACGTTCTTATCTGGGACCTGATGTGACACTTGTGAAATGATAAAAGATACAGTTGATGAAAAAGTGGAGTTGCTTGGGATTAGCCTTTCTGTTGTGTGTATATGCCGAAGGAAATGAACCGTTCATAAAGCAGGTTACGCGAGTCTCTCGGGTGACGGGCTCTCCCGTTCAAGGAGAAGATCTTCCTTCCCCTAACCATACTACAGAGAAATGGGATGTAGGAGGAACGGACTTAGGAATTATTTGGGAAATGCAGCCCGGTATGTATGGAATCTTTTTAGGAGATACTTACAGGAAAGCATTTAAACCTTATCAGGCCAAACCGAATACCGCAGAAAGTCATTGGAGATGCAATGTACTTGCTTTTTCTAAGGACACTGCATTGGAAGACGGACTATCGATTGATGATATGTGTACAGATACGCTTGGCCATGCACGGGAAATTATTTATGGTGGAAAGGACAAGTCTGGGAATGGTGACTGGACTTCTATTCCTACTGCTGCCATAAGAGCCAATGGCATTGATTATGTACACTATTTCAATATGAAAAACTGGAAAGGGTGGATTACCAATTATTCCGGCATGTATAAGTCGGTCGATGGAGGACAAACATGGACGAAATGTGAGCATATCCGTTGGGGAGCCGACAGTTATTTTGGACAGGTCGGTTATTTTAAGAAAGACCGTTATGTGTACGTGATTGGAACCGAAACCGGACGTAACAGTCCTGCACGTCTTGCCCGGGTAAAGGAAGCCGATATTGAGAATCTGGAAAAGTACGAATATTGGAACGGAACAGAGCAAAGATGGATAAAAGGAGATGAATCCAAAGCTACCGTTATCATAGAAGATAAGGTAGGGGAACTGTCTTTTATCTATAATGAAACCTATCAGAAATGGTTCATTGCCTACTTCAGTGCTGACAGATACAATATCACCATGCGTACGGCAGACTTTATCACAGGGCCGTGGAGCGAACCTTATGAGCTGGTATCGGGTAAAGACTATCCTCAATTGTATGGTTCGTATTTTCATCCTTTGTCTGCTTATGGCGAGTCGTTGTATTTCACAATGTCTATGTGGATGCCGTACAATGTTTACCTCATGAAGATAGAATTAGGAACTTTATAGAAACATGTTTTACGTAATAATAAAAGATTTATGAGAAAAATTATCAGTCTGTTGCTGTGCCTCGTTTGGGGAATATCATTTACAGCTCTATTTGCACAATCTGATATGGACAATGATTTGTTCAACCTGGCAAAAATAAAATCGGGAATAAAAAACAAAAGAATTTCAAGTACAGACCCAACCGGGGGAAACCGAGATCATTTGGAACCATTTCAACCGGGCGAAAAGAGAACTATTGCTACGATAGAGGGAGCAGGCATCATTAATCATATTTGGATTACGATGTCTCCTACTCCAGACCAGCTGAGCCGGAATGATGTTATTATCCGTATGTATTGGGACGGCAATGAATATCCGTCTGTAGAATCTCCTATCGGACCTTTCTTCGGTCAGGGTTGGAACGAATCATACAATTATTCTTCGTTGCTTCTTTCGGCAAGTCCGAAGAACGGGACAGGTATGACATGCTATTTTACCATGCCCTTTGAAAAAGGGGCACGCATCGAGATTGAGAATCAGAGTGGCAAGACGATTAAGGCTTTCTATTTTTATATCGACTACGTGGAAATGGAAAAATTCCCGAAAGATTTAGGAAGATTCCATGCATGGTACAACCATAACCTGACAGAGGCACTTCCCGAAGGAGAAACCGAATGGGGATTGACCGGCAAACAATACCCTAACCAGACTGGTGAGCGGAATTATGTTTTTGTTGAAACAACAGGAAAAGGACACTTTGTAGGAATAAACTATTATGTACATTGTCCCACTCCCATGTGGTATGGAGAAGGAGATGACATGTGGTTTATCGATGGTGAAGAACGTCCCTCACTGATAGGAACAGGTACTGAAGATTTGTTCAATACCTCGTGGTGTCCCAAAGAGCAATTCTCTTTTCCTTATTTCGGAGCTCCGAGAGTCAATAATGACATCGGCTGGTTGGGACGTACGCATGTATACCGTTTCTTTATCACCGATCCTGTCTTTTTCGAAAAAAGTCTGAAAGGTACCATAGAACATGGTTCAAACAACAATTTGACGTTGGACATAGCTACTGTAGCATATTGGTATCAGGATTCTGCCGTTGCACTTTCTCCGGCACCGACCAAAGAACAGCGCGCTTTGAAACCTTTTATCAACTACAAGGATATGCACCGCTGGCGCGATGCCTGGAGAAAGTCTAAAGGAAATGATCCGACTCTGTGGGGGAATGAAACTAAATAAGACTTGATTATGCATATAGTTGCGAACTCAATCGCAACTATATGCGTTACCTTACGCAAATAGTTATAACAATCTTTATTTTCAACTGCATAAATTCTAACCCATGAAGAAATATACATTTGTTTTGGCCACCGCCTTATGTTCGGTTGCCTGCCTTTACGCACAGCATACATCTTCTCAGCATAACCCCAAAGTCTATGCCGTAGCAGATGCACATTTGGATACCCAATGGAACTGGGATATCCAGACTACTATAAAAGATTATGTATGGCATACACTCCACCAAAACTTGTTTTTATTGGAACATTTTCCTCACTATGTATTCAATTTTGAGGGCGGTGTGAAATATGCCTGGATGAAAGAATATTATCCGGACTACTATCCAGAGGTAAAGCGGTTTATCAAGGAAAGGCGTTGGCATGTAAGTGGAGCCAGCTGGGATGCCAATGATGTATTGGTATCTTCACCGGAATCTGCAATCCGTAATATTATGCTCGGACAAAATTTCTATCGGAAAGAATTTGGGATAGAAAGTACAGATATTTTTTTACCAGATTGTTTCGGATTCGGTTGGACGCTTCCTACTATAGCATCACATTGCGGGCTTATCGGATTTTCCACGCAGAAACTGGCGTGGAGAAAGAATCCGTTTTACGGAAAGAAAAAGTATCCTTTCAATCTCGGATTGTGGCAAGGCATAGACGGTTCTACGCTTATCATGACCCATGGATTCGCTTACAATCATCGCTGGTCGGAACAGGATTTGTCTCAAAACAAAGATTTAAAGGATTTGACGGCCGATAGTCCATTTCATACGATTTATCATTACTATGGTACAGGAGATACTGGAGGTTCGCCGACATTGGAATCTGTCCGTGCCGTAGAACAAGGAATAATGGGGAAGGGTGATGTGGAAATCATCAGCAGTACCAGCGACCAGGTATATAAAGATATTTTATCCCAGAATGAAATGTCTGGATTGCCGACTTATAACGGCGAACTTTTAATGGACGTTCATGGTACAGGGTGTTATACTGCACAGGCAGCTATGAAACTCTATAACCGACAGAATGAGCTACTGGGAGATGCGGCAGAACGAACTTCAGTCGTGTCTGAATGGCTGAATCAAGCTGTATATCCTCGTGAGGTACTTACAGAGAACTGGAAACGTTTTATATTTCATCAGTTTCACGATGACCTTACAGGAACAAGTATTCCACGGGCTTATACTTTTTCATGGAATGATGAGTTGATTGCGCTCAAACAATTTTCTTCTATCATTACCTCTTCTGTCAATGCGGTGGGTAAGAAAATGAATACGAATGTAAAGGGGATTCCCGTAATCGTTTATAATGCGTTAGGATTTCCTGTTACAGATGTGGTAGAACTGGAAGTGAATGTAGATAAACCGATTGGGAATGTTTCCGTATATGATGCTATGGGAAAAAAGGTTTCCTCCCAGTTAGTGTCTTGTAATCATCAGAAAGCTAAGATTTTGGTGGAGGCAACCGTACCTGCGGTCGGTTATGCTGTATATGATGTCCGCCTGTCTAAAGGAAAACTTCCAACTTCTGTGTCAACAAATGATATTCGGATGTTGGAAAATTCTATTTATAAGATGCAGTTGGATGAAAAAGGTGATATAGTTTCTTTATTCGATAAGAAAAATCAGAAGGAATTGGTAAAGCCGGGCAAGTCTATCCGTCTGGCGTTGTTTACGGAAAATAAGTCATATACTTGGCCCGCTTGGGAAATCTCGAAAGAAACGATTGACCGTGAACCTGTATCCATAACCGATGATGTACAAATCTCATTGGTGGAAAACGGATTGTTGCGCAAAACACTTTGTGTAGAAAAATGTTATGGAAAGTCTCGATTCAAGCAATATATCCGCTTATATGAAGGAACACGGGCTGAACGTATTGATTTCTATAATGAAGTGGATTGGCAATCTTCCAATGCCCTGTTGAAAGCAGAATTTCCTTTGAATGTATCAAATTCAGAAGCCACCTATGACTTAGGTCTAGGCAGTATTAAACGTAAAAATAATACTTTAACAGCTTATGAAGTATATGCTCAATATTGGGCGGATTTGACGGCTCAAGACGGAAGTTATGGAGTTTCTGTATTGAATGATTGTAAATATGGTTGGGATAAACCTAATGACCATACCTTACGATTAACTTTGTTCCATACTCCAAAGACCGATAAACGCTATACATATCAGGATAGTCAGGATTATGGGCATCATTGCTTTACTTATAGCCTGATAGGGCATGCCGGAGATTTGGATAAATCAGGAATGGTTCAGAAAGCCGAAATACTAAATCAGAAATTGAAAGCATTTTCAACGGATAAACATCAAGGAGAATTAGGTAAATTATTCTCTTTTGTTTCTTCCGATAACCGACATGTCATTATTAAGGCTTTGAAAAAAGCTGAAAATTCAGATGAATATGTTGTTCGTGTTTATGAAACAGGAGGTCAGCACGAACAAAAGGCAACGCTTGCTTTTGCCGGTGAGATTCTAAAGGCATACGAAGCAGACGGTACTGAAAAAACACTTAAACCGGCACGTACAAACAAGGACCAACTGTTTGTAGATATCAAGCCTTATTCCGTAAAGACATATAAAGTACGGATGAAGCCGTCTGATTATAATTCAGTTCCAATGGAATATGCCATAATATCATTGCCGTATAACAGAAAATGCTCGTCTTTCAATGCGCTCCGTAAAGAAGCCAACTTTGAATCGGGTTATTCGTATGCAGCAGAATTATGGCCGGACTCTTTGGTTACAGACCAAATACCTTTCAAGTTGGGTAATAAAGAAATTCGAAACGGCATGGAATGTAATGGAGATATATTGTTTATTCCTCAAAAAGAAAAATATAATAAACTGTATTTTCTGGCAGCATCTGCCGGACAGGATTGTACAGAGTTATTTGAATGTGGGGGAAATAAATGCGAACTTACCGTACCTTCTTATACCGGATTTATCGGGCAATGGGGCTGGAACGGTTATAGCAAGGGTTATCTGAAAGATGCAGATATTGCTTATGTTGGTACTCACCGGCATTCTCCTTCAGGAGATGAGGCTTATGAATTTACCTATATGTTCAAGTTTGGTATTGACATTCCCGAGAAAGCAACTTACATTGTACTTCCCAAAAATCGTAATATCATTCTTTTTGCAGCTACATTAGTTAATGAACCTGAACGGATTCGTCCGGCTTCTGCTTTGTTTTACACATCAATAAAAGAGAATGAAACGGAAAAAACAGATACTTGTCCGAATAATCTGCTGAGAAAAGCTAAAGTTATAGCCTATTCCGGTGCTTTTAATGACCGTGAAACACCCAAAGCACTTATTGATGGCAATTTGAATAGCAAATGGTGTGAGGTTAATAGCCAACTGAGTTATGTTGATTTTGATTTAGGCAATTCTTATTTTGTTAATAAATGGAAACTCGTCAATGCGGGAAATGAGGGAAAAGGGCTGATTACATCAGATTGTATTTTACAGGGAAAAAATCAATTGACGGATAAATGGGAACCTCTTGATAAGGTCATAGGAAACCAACGGAATATCATTTACCGTGATTTAAAATCACCTTTGAAAGTGCGTTATATCAGACTTGTAGTTACTCAGCCTATGCAAAGTCTTGGAGGAGATATCTTACGAATAAATGAACTGGAGGTTTATGGAGATGAGTGTCAATAGCATATAGGTTAAATATTTAACGTGAGTTCGATGAAATATAAGTGTTTGAAGATT